>Ga0210395_10000442_pt1 | contig 32806 bp, 28 predicted proteins | sample IncBWH4OmetaG_FD_150861 | JGI IMG/M metagenome (GOLD analysis project Ga0210395, IMG submission 150861) | Forest soil microbial communities from Barre Woods Harvard Forest LTER site, Petersham, Massachusetts, United States - Inc-BW-H-4-O ... | reverse complement strand
GTTTCGGCGGCGCTCCATTTCCTGCAACAACGAGCATGCTGGTGATGGGTGGCGGAGGAGGGGCGGGAACCAGCAACGACGGCGCGTACTGGGACCCCAGCACGGACACTGGTAACGCTGATTGCGGCGCGAGCTGCACTGGAATCTATAGCAGCGGAGCTTACGGCGGCGGCATTGTGATCGTTCATACTGGCTCAGTGGCTGGCTCGGGGACGGTAACGGCAAATGGCCAGACTGCTCTCGATCAGGAGAACGACGGCACCGGTGGTGGCGGGGCTGGCGGTACGATTCTCGTTTTCACAAACAGTGGCGGACTCGGTGGGCTAACCGTCAACGCCGTCGGCGGAAACGGCGGGAACACATGGCCGGAACAAACGCCTGGCACGACGTTTCCCGGCAATCGCCACGGTCCGGGTGGCGGAGGCGGCGGGGGAGTGATTTTGACGTCATCGGCTCCGACAGGCGCCAACGTCAGCGGCGGCACTCCCGGCACCTCAACGTTGGCGGACGACCCGTATGGGGCCACGATCGGCCAGCCGGGGCTGTTTTCGTCCGGACTAACAATCACGCAGACGCCTGGGACCCAATCCGGAGCGTACTGCGCCGGAGCGGATCTCGCCGTAACCAACGCGGGTACTCCGAACCCCGTCGTACCGGGTAACAACATCACGTACACGCAGACGGTGACAAACAATGGGCCGCTCGATGCCGTGAACGCCGTGTTCACCGAAACCGTGCCCGCGAACACGACATTTCAATCCATCGTGATTTCCGGAGCCGGAGCGGCAGGGTGGAGCTGCACGAATCCGGCCGTAGGCGGCATAGGCGTGATTACTTGTACGAACGCGGACGTAGCTTCCGGTGCCCCGGGCGCGGCGACGTTCACCGTGGCAGTCCAGGTAGTCCCGGGAACCGCGACGGGAACGCAGATTACGGACACCGATTCCGTCACATCGGGCACGAACGATCCGAACCTCACGAATAACTCCGCGACAGTGCTCACGATCGTGGGCGCCGCGAATACGGCCAACTTGGCGATCACGAATGTGGGCACTCCTAATCCAGTGTTGGCCGGCAACAACATCACCTACACGGTAACGATCACGAATAACGGGCCTGCCGCTGCCTCGAATCCTGTGCTCACCGACACGTTTTCGTGCACTCTTCCTCCTCCAACGGGCGGTCAGTCCGCGTGTCTGACTGTCACGTCTACAACGCCCCTTCCGGGCGGCTGGACATGTAATGCTCCCTCCGGGGGCCAGTTCACCTGCAATGGCCCTGGTTCGATGGCGGCCAACACTTCCGCGACGTTTACATTTGTAATGACCGTTGCCGCGGGCACAGTCTCCGGAACGATCGTTACCGACACTGCAAACGTCTCGTCGGGGACGACCGATCCGAATCCATCGAACAACTACGCAACGGTCACAACCGTGGTGGCGACAGCCGGCCAGGCGGATTTAGCCGTCACAAAATCGGGCACGCCGAATCCAGTGCTTGCCGGAAACAAGATCACTTATACGGTGGTGGTTACAAACAAGGGGCCTGCCGCTGCCTCGAATCCTGTGCTCACCGACACGTTTTCGTGCACTCTTCCTCCTCCAACGGGCGGTCAGTCCGCGTGTCTGACTGTCACGTCTACAACGCCCCTTCCGGGCGGCTGGACATGTAATGCTCCCTCCGGGGGCCAGTTCACCTGCAATGGCCCTGGTTCGATGACGGCCAACACTTCCGCGACGTTTACATTTGTAATGACCGTTGCCGCGGGCACGGCGCCAGGAACGACCGCCAACAACATGGCGTCGATTGGCCCGACGACAAATGACCCGAACCTGTCGAACAATGCCGCGTCCGCGCTGCCCTCAACCGTCACATCGCCGAGTCAGTCCGACGTGGCCATTCTAAAAACGGCGTCGCCCGAGCCGGTGAACCAGGGCACGAACCTGGCCTACACACTTCAGGTGACGAACAACGGCCCGGCCGTCGCGCAAGGCGTGACCGTTGTGGATATGCTGCCAAATACGGTGACCTTCAGTTCGGTTTCGATTCCCGCCTCGCAGGGAAGCTGCACCTACAACTCCGGCACGACGACGGTCAACTGCAACCTGAACAACATGAGCGTCGGCGGGTTGGTGATCATCACCATCAACGTGAACGCGGCGATTCTTACTGGATCGGGTTCGCTGACGTCCAACACCGCGACCGTCAGTTCGACCACGAGCGATCCGAACCTGACGAACAACTCTTCGACCGCAATCTCCACGATCCAGTCGCCTACGGCGGTGGACTTGACTTCGTTTAAAGCACAGACGATGCCCGGTGGAGGAATCCTGCTCGAATGGCAGACGCGCGAGGAGAGCCGGAACCTGGGATTCCACCTGTACCGCGAAGACGCGCAGGGTCGCCATCAGATTGATCCGTCGCTGATCGCCGGCTCTGCACTGCTGTTTCGCGGTGGCCAACCGCAACACCGCGCGAAGGCCTATCAGTGGATTGACGCGCAAGGAAGTTCGCAATCAGCCTATTGGATCGAGGACGTCGATCTCAACGGCACGCGCACGCTTCACGGGCCGATTTACGCGGAATCCGCCACTGCGAGTTCGGCGACTGTGGCACAGGCTCGGACGCTGGGCCAGGTGAGTCAGGCCCTTGCAGTTGCGTCGTCGGCTCGACCGGTGTCCCTACAGGTCACGCGAGCGCTGACGACACCCCAGCCTCTGGTGACGCCGGTTCCGGCGAGTGAATCGTCCGCGACCCTCAATGGAGGTCCAGCGGTAAAGATATCCGTGACGAGTGAGGGATGGTATCAGGTCTCGCGTACTCAGCTGGTGGCAGCGGGCATGCCGGCCGGTACGGACGCCCGCATGTTGCAGCTCTATGCAGAGGGCGTCGAACAGCCGCTGGCGATCCTCGGAAGACCGTCCGGTGCTCTCGGTCCGAACGACAGCATTGAGTTCTACGGCACGGGCATTGACACTCCGTATTCGGGCACGCGGATCTATTGGCTGATACGCGGTTCGCGTCCGGGCAAGAGAATTTCGGCGGTCGCGTCACCTGGCCACGGAACGGCCAGCGACCCGAGCTTCCCGTTCACGGTTCTGGTCGAGCAGCGCATCACGTATTTTGCGGCTTTGCTGGATGGTGAAAACAACGACAACTTCTTCGGCGCTATCGTGACCTCCGATCCTGTGGATCAAGCGATCACGGTCGCGCATATTGACCCAACGTCGAGCGTGCCGGTGACGATGGATGTGACGCTGCAAGGCGTGACCGACCAGCAGGCGCACAGCGTTTCAGTTGCCTTCAACGGCGCTCCCGTCGGCCAGCTGGATTTCGCGAATTTGGCCAACTTCACCAGCACTTTCGCGATCAGCAACAGCCTGCTGCAGAATGGCGCAAACACAGTGACGCTCACGGCGCTTGATGGCGATAACGACGTGAACCTGGTTCAGTCGATCGCCCTGCACTATGCCCACACGTACACAGCCGATTCGGACTGGCTGCGCGCTACGGCGTCATCGGGCGATACCGTGCGTATCAACGGATTCAGCAACGCGCAGGTTCAGGTGCTGGACATCACCGATCCGCTTGCGATCATTCAATTGACGGGTCCTGTCGCGTCCGATGGATCGAGCTTCGGGATCACGCTATCGGTTCCTGGATCGCGCGGTGGTGAACGCACGCTCCTGGCTTTCTCGAGCGATCAAATCTCCGCACCGGCGGGCCTCGCGTTTCACGCTCCCAATTCTCTGGATCGGGCGCAATCGGGCGCAGACCTTGTCGTCATCGCCTACCCGGATTTCGCGGCAAGCGTTGCGCCTCTGGTAAGTCTCCACGAGACGAAGGGGGATTCGGTCACGGTGGTGACGACCGACCAAATATTTGACGCTTTCAACTACGGAGAGCGCAGCCCATTTGCGTTGCAGAGTTACTTGCAGCTCGCGGCAACAAGTTGGCACGACCATCCGCAGGCGGTTCTGCTGGTGGGCGGCGCGTCATTCGACCCGCGAAACTATCTCGGTTTTGGCGACACGGATTTTGTTCCATCGCGGATGATTGAGACGGCCGCGTTCAAGACCGCTTCCGATGACTGGTTCACCGATTTCAAGCAGACTGGCTTTGCGACCATGCCGACCGGGCGATTGCCAGTGAACACTCCCGCTGAGGCTGCATTGGTGGTATCCAAGATTGTGGGCTACGAGCGCGGAGGCGGCGCAGGCAGCTGGGACCAGCAGGCCGTGGTGATTGCGGACCAGAATATCGGTGCAGGCTTCACGACGGCTGCGAATGCCGCGGCTGCCGACCTGCCTGCATCTCTCACGGTGACGAAGATTCTCGCGGACGGCCAGGATCCCACTGCAATCAAGCAGCAGATCCTTGCCGCGCTGAATAGCGGAGCACTACTGGTAAACTATCTCGGGCACGGATCGGAAGAGCAGTGGTCATTCGCTGATTTCTTCGACGATACCTCGGCTACGGATCTCTCGAATGGCGACCGCTTGCCCGTATACTTGATCATGGATTGTCTGAACGGATATTTTCAGGACGTGTATGACACCACCCTTTCCACGTCGCTGATGATAGCGCCGAACGGAGGCGCAGTGGCTGTCTGGGCCTCGTCGGGTTTTACAAACGCTCCTCCTCAGGCGACGATGGATCAGGCGTTGCTCGGCGAATGGAAAGTCAATCCGACCCTACCGATCGGCAAAGCGGTTCTGGCCGCGAAACTAGGAATTGTGGACGTGGACGTCCGTCGCACATGGAATCTATTTGGCGATCCGATGATGGAATTGCAGTTCTCGCCTGCCGTGGCGATTCGTCCCTCCCTGCCGCAAAGGACCTCGCACGAGAGGCCGTCTCCATAGTCTGCGTGCCACCGCAATGCCTCGCGCAGTCGCGGGACGAGATATCCGGTATTGGCTCACACTTCCTCGAATGTTGATATTGGACCCAGAGAGTGGCATCTTGAGGGGCGATGGCATCGCAGGCGCACCGATCGAGCAGTGCTTTCACCCGCACGCTCGTCATCAAGACCTCGCGTCGCACTGAACTCAAGAACGTGACTGCTGAAATCGAAGTGGCAGTCCGTGAGTCAGCTTGCGCCGACGGCGTGTGTCATCTGTATGTCCCGCACACCACCGCTGGGGTCCTCGTGAATGAAGGCGACGATCCGGCCGTCGCACGCGACATCGAGGCGGCGCTTGATCGGATGGTTCCGCATTCAGCTGGATACGCGCACGCAGAAGGCAATGCCGATTCGCACATCAAGACCGCGATGATTGGCACGTCGGCGACGGTGTGGATTGAGGGGAGCCGGCTTGCGCTCGGCCGCTGGCAGGCGGTGTTTTTCGCCGAATTCGACGGTCCTCGCACGCGCGAACTGCGAATTAAGATTGTCACCGATCGCGGTTCCTGATTTCTGGACGGAAGAAGCGGCTGCTTCGGCTCCGCCTGGCGTACAATTCTTCCTGGCATGTCCTTCCGATCCGGATTCATCGCAATTGTAGGCCGCCCAAACGCGGGCAAGTCAACGCTTGTGAACACGCTCGTGGGCCGAAAGGTCGCGATCGTTTCGCCCAAGCCGCAGACCACGCGAAATCGCATTCAGGGCATCGTAAATCGCGACGACGCGCAGATCGTTCTGATTGATACGCCCGGCATTCACCAGGCGAAGAATGTGCTCAGCCGCCAGATGATGGACGAAGCGCAGCACGCGCTCGAAGGCGTGGATGTCCTATCGCTGATCGTGGACGCGTCGGCGGAATTCGGCGCGGGGGACCGGTTTTCGCTCGACTGGGTGGGGCGCTTTCACGGGCCGATCTTTTTGCTGCTCAACAAAGTGGACCGCGTCCGCAAGCAGCTTCTACTTCCGCTGATCGAGCGCTATACCGGGTTGTACGATTTTGCGGAGGTTTTCCCCCTATCGGCGCTCACCGGGGAAGGCTGCCCGTCACTGGTTGAGGCGTGGCTCGCGCATCTGCCCGAATCGCCGCCGTATTTTCCGCCCGACCAGTTCACCGACCAGCCGGAGCGATTTCTGGCCGCGGAGTTGATCCGCGAAAAGGCCATCCTGGCGACGCGCGACGAAGTGCCGCACGCCATCGCCGTTCTTGTTGACAGCTTCGAGGAAAAAAAGGAGCTGGTAAAGATCCGCGCAACGGTTTACGTCGAGCGCGAGGGGCAGAAGGGAATTCTGATCGGCAAGGGCGGCGAGACCATGAAGAACATTGGCACCCTGGCGCGCAAGGATATCGAATCCGTTCTCGGCGCCCACATTTTTCTGGAGCTTTTCGTCAAAGTCCAGCCAAACTGGCGGCAGAACGCCGTTCTCGTCCGCCAGCTGGATTGGCATCGGCAGCTCGATGCGCTCGGAGAAATGCAAAGCGAACAGTCGGAGCTTTAGGGATCGAACGCTCAGGACGAGCGATGCGCAACGACCACTTTCTGAGTCGCATCACGAGGCTTTTGAAGGGGCGATGCCGAGCGAGCGCATCTTGCGATACAGATGACTCCGCTCGAGGCCAAGCGCTGCGGCGGCCTTGGTCATGTTCCAGCGATTCTCTTCGAGCTTGCGGAGGACAAATTCCCGCTCGTAGGCCGATCGGGCCTCGTGCAGGCTTTCGTACGGTTTTTGCGGGCTTTTCGACGCGCCGCGAAAAAGCTCGGGCGGCAAATGGTGCGGTTCAATCCGCGGCGAGGGGCAGATGATCACCAGCCGCTCGACCAGGTTGCGTAGTTCACGCACATTGCCGGGCCACGGATACATCAGCAGCACTTCCATTGCGGGCGCCGTGAATTCCTTAGGCTTCTTTCCGTACGCCTCGCAGAAGTCTTTCAGAAAGTGCGCTGCGAGGATGGGAATGTCTTCGGTTCTCTCGCGCAGAGCGGGCACGTAGAAGGGAATCACATTGAGCCGGTAGAAGAGATCTTCGCGAAACGCGTTGCGGCCGATCTCCTCCTCAAGTTTCTTGTTTGTGGCGGCGATTACCCGAACATCCACCGTTACCGGCAGGTTTGATCCAAGCGGTTCCACACGCTGCTCTTCCAGCACACGCAGCACCTTTGATTGGGTCTTCAGGCTCATGTCGCCGACTTCATCGAGAAACAGCGTGCCGCCATCGGCCTTCTGAAATTTTCCGACTTTGTCTTCGCTGGCGCCCGTAAAACTGCCCTTGCGATGGCCGAACATTTCCGATTCGATCAGCTCCTCGGGAATCGCGGCGCAATTCACCTCCACAAACGGCCTTTCGTTGCGCTGGCTGCTTGCATGTAGCGCGCGCGCCACCAGCTCCTTGCCGGTGCCGCTTTCGCCGTAGATCAGAACGCGCCCGGTCGTTGGCGCGGTGAGCGCGATCTGCTGACGCAGTGCTTTCATCGGAACGCTTCCGCCCAGGATCTGGTGCCGCTCCTCCAGCTCGGCGCGCAGGCGGCGGTTTTCGTCCTCCAGGCGCACGTACTCCAGAGCGTTTCTGGTGACGACCACAATTTTTTCGAGCGAAAGCGGCTTTTCGACGAAATCGAACGCGCCGAGCTTGGTGGCTCGCACCGCGCCTTCGATATTTCCGTGCCCCGAGATCATCACCACGACCGGGGCGCCATCCTGCGCTTGAATGCGTTCGAGCGTTTCGAGGCCGTCCATCTTGGGAAGCCAGATGTCGAGAAGGATCAGATCGAACGTGTGCCGCTCGATTTGCGCAAGGCATTCCTCTCCGGAAGCTACGGTCGTCACTTCGTAGCCTTCGTCGCGCAACAGGGCCCCGAGCGACTCGCGGATCCCGTCTTCGTCGTCAACGATGAGTATGCTGGCCATGAATTCGTTCGTGTCCTCAGCTTGCTTGTGTGGAGACGCCAACTTCGGCGGCGGGGAACCGGATCAAGAACCGCGCGCCGGCCGGCATGTTGTCTTCGACGCGAATCGTGCCGTTGTGCTCGGCGATGATACGGCTGGCGATCGCGAGGCCCAGGCCAGTGCCGCGTCCCTTCGTCGAAAAGTGCGGCAGGAACAGTTTTTCTTTGTCCTCGGGCGAGATTCCGTGGCCACTGTCGGAAACTTCAATCACTACCGCGTCTCCGTCGCTTTCCGCGCGCGTGGACACCCGCAACCGGCGAATCGGCGAACCCTCCATGGATTCCGCCGCGTTGTCTATCAGGTTGGCCACCACCTGCCGAATCAGTTCCGGATCAGCTTTCACGGACGGCAGCGATCCCGCAAGGTCGGTAGAGACCAAAATACCGTCGAGCCGACCCTGGAAAAGCTCGAGCGCGCTGCCCACGATGGAATTCACATCTGCCTGCGCAAGACGCGCAGCCGGGAATCGCGCAAACTGCGAGAATTCATCCACCAGAGATTCCAGCGTCTGCACTTCGCGCTCGATCAGTCCCGCACATTCGGCTGAAAGTTTTTCAAACTCGGTGCGCTGCGCCGTGGGGTTCGCCGCGGCCGTGCGATCCAGATACCGCAGCAATCGCTGAGCGGAAAGCTGAATCGGCGTCAGCGGATTCTTGATCTCGTGCGCGATCCTTTGCGCCACTTCCTGCCAGGCGGCTGCCTTTTGGGCCTGCAAAAGGTCCGTCAGATCGTCAATGACGACGATGAAGCCGGGATTGGACCGCCGCGGTCCGAGCGATGTGACGGTCACCGCCGTCCGCACCAGCCTGCCGGCCGTCGCGATTTCAATCTCACTCGATGCCGCGCCCATCCGCAGGGATCGCCTCATCAAGTGCAGGACGGCACGCGCGGCTTCGTCGCCGACCAGTTCCGGCAGCGTATGCGCTTCACGCGCGGGATCTCCCAGGATCGTAACGACCGCGGTATTCACGCGTGCGACATCCCCGGACGCGTCCAGCGATACGACACCCGTCGGGATATTTTCGAGGATCGCTTCCATCAGCTTCCGCCGGCGCTCGCGCTCTTCGATCGCCTGCTCCAGGCTCTGTGTGAATTCGTTGATTTGCCGCCGGCCTTCGCCCAGCTGCTCGGTCATTCGATTGAAGGAACGCACCAGTGTGCCGAGTTCGTCCTGCGCCTGCACCTCGATGTGATGATCGAAATTTCCGCGCGAGATTTCGCGCGTCGCCTCGGCGAGGGCTTGAATCGGCACCGTCACTTGTTTGGAAAGAAAGAGCGCCACCCAGGTTGTCGTGAAAAGCAGAAGCAGCGTGACGAGCATGAGGGCCAGCAGAATTTCGCGCTTGTACGCGCGAAGATGCTGCTTCTGCTGTTGGTAGATATCGGTTTGCGATTCGATGTCCGCGTATCGCTCGGAAAAGTCGCTGGGCAGGTGACGGGCGACGTAGAGCGTCCCGTCTTTCAAGGGGGCGCTGCCCGCAAGATAAAGTTCTCCATTCACCTTCCAGACGCGCGCTCCGCTGCGGGTTGTCTGCACAGACTCGGGCGAGATTGTTACCGATCCCGTGTGCCCGCGTCCTTGCGCGGTCCAGTCCGCACCCGGCGACTTGGCGAAGTCCGGACTCGAAATCACTTTCCCACTTGCATCGGCGATCCAGAAGATGTCAATGGAATGGTAACGACCGAGAAGATCTTCATCCGGCGCCCCGTGAAGCGCGGCCTCCACGGCCAGACGGTTTAGACGGTCGAATTCCGCGGTTTCAAAATGGGTCAGAAGGATCTGACTCTGTTCGTTGGCGACTTCGAGCGGGTGCGGGAACCAGTTATTCAGGGTCCGGTTCACGAGGGCATAGCTGAAGAAAAACAAGAACACGATGGGCAGAAGCGATACCCCCATCGCACCGAAAACCATTTTGACCTTGAAGCGCGAGCCCATCTGCCCGCTAAGCCGTTCGGCTCCCAGGCGCACCAGGCTGCGCGTCAGAATCAACGAAAAAACCAACAGCGCCGCGACAATTAAAGTAGAAAGCGCAAAAAAGACGACAAACGCGTTTCCTTGTTGTGGGCGCAGCGGAATGTTGAGAGAACCCAGCGTGAATACAGCTGCCGCCAGCAACACCACTACGACCCCGCCAATCGCCATCCAAAGGTCGCTCTTGCGTCTCCGCTGCATCCTAACGGCCCTCCTCGAGGTAGCGTCCGAGCGGGCATTCTCCGCACAGCGGATCGTGCGTGCGGCAGAAGTTTTTTCCGGCATTCACGATTAGGGCGTGGAACTCATTGAATCGTTTTACGTCACCCGGAAAGTCTCGCTCGAACATCCAGCGAACATCTTCGTATTTCGCTTTTTCGCGGATCCAGCCGTGGCGGGCGAGCATGCGCTTGGTGTAGGCATCCACAACGAACATCGGGCGATCTCCGGCATAGAGAAGGATGGAATCGGCTGTCTCCGGGCCAATGCCGAACACGCCGAGCAGTTTCTCGCGCAGCACGATGGTGGGAGTCTCGAACATCCGTTTGAGCGAGCCGCCGTATTCACCACGCAGGAATTGGCAAAACGCCTTCAGCTTCCGCGCTTTCTGCCGGAAATATCCTGACGAACGAACCATTCGCTCCAGACGTCGCAGGGGCGCTTTTTCGATTGCCGCGGGCGAGAGCAGGTTCGCACTCCGCAGATTCGAGATCGCGCGCTCCACATTTGTCCACGAAGTGTTCTGCGTCAGGATCGCGCCGACGATTACTTCGAATGGAGTCCTGGCGGGCCACCAGTGCTGGGGGCCTAACGCCGTGAACAGGGAATTGTAGTATTCGTCCAGAGGTGGCTGACCGTCTGGGATCGGTTGGAGATCAGACATGTCTTTCGCGCCGCCTGTGACCACCGCTCTTGATTTTGCTCCCACCAGCCTATGGCGGGTCTAGGCATGAAAGTCACACGATAACCAGGGCGACGCACCATGTCAAGCTATGGTGTTGTAGCTAAGCCACACTATTGTGGCATGTCGTCCGCAAGCTGGATTCGCGTCGAAAGAGGCGCGTTTCAGCCGTTCTTGCGTTCAAACTCACGCATAAAGCCAGTAAGTGCTTCCACCGCCTCGTGAGTCGCCGCGTTGTAAAGCGAGGCGCGCATGCCACCGACTGACCGGTGCCCCTTGACCCCGACAATGCCGGCGGCCTCCGCTTCCTTCACAAACCTCGCCTCGACGGCTTCATCGCCCCCTGCCACGCGGAAGACGACGTTCATCTTCGATCGCGATTCCCGCTCGATGGGGCACTTGTAATAGCCGCTCGAGTCGATCGTGTCGTAGACCAGCTTCGCCTTGGCTGCGTTGCGCTTCTCGATCACCGCAACGCCGCCTTGTGCCTCAAGCCACTGGAGAACAAGGCCAACCGTGTAGACGGCGAATGTCGAAGGCGTGTGATAAAGCGACCGCTCCTTGATCTGCGTCCGATACTGAAGGATCCTGGCAATTTTGTCGTTCGCGGCTTCAGCCAGGTCGCGCCGGATAATTACAATTGTCGCTCCCGCCTGACCCAAATTCTTCTGCGCGCCCGCAAAAATGAGGCCAAATTTCCGTACCTCCACCGGCTTGGAAGCGATATCGGAAGACATGTCCGCGACCAGCGGCACGCCGCCCGTGGCGGGTATGTAGTCCCACTGCGTACCCTCGATGGTGTTGTTGGTGCACATAGCCACGTAGGAGGCATTGGGCCCAAGCGTGATCTCTTCACTTCGCGGCACGCGCCTAAAGTTGTCCGACTCGGTTGAAGCTGCCAGGCGGTACTGCGCAATTTTCTTCAGCTCCTCGATCGCCTTCGCGGTCCAGGATCCCGTATGCAGCACCTCCACGGGCTTTCCGGATTGATAAAGATTCATGGGCACCATCGCGAATTGGAGGCTGCCCCCGCCTTGCAGGAAAGTGACGGCGTATTCGTCCGGAATCCCGAGCACGCGGCGCAGTGCGCGCTCGGCGTTGTCGCTGATGGCCTCGAATTCCGGCGATCGGTGGCTCATCTCCATAACCGACATGCCGGTGCCACCATAGTCGAGCAGCTCTTCGCGCATCCGTTCGAGCACGGGAAGCGGCAGCGCCCCCGGTCCCGCATTGAAATTGAAGGCTCGCTTGGTCCCGCGCTCAGAGGTCGTCAGTTGGTCCACAAAATGAATCCTTGGCGTGAAGTTTTTGTCTATCCGGGTACCCGATTCCGCATTCCGGCACGTCTAGAGTACCAGAAGTTCCCGGGGGCTGGGTGCGCTCCGCGACGCCCATCCAGGGATGAAATATAGGCTATTGAACGTTATAGTAGTTGCACGAACCGCCACGGGCGGAGTACTCGACGACGAGGAGAACCCCGAAATGAAGAATTCACGACGCGCAGCACTACGCACACTCCCATACTTGTTTCTTGTGGTTGCACTGGTCGGAATGGCTTATCCGGCGATTCACGCCCCCGCGATTCACGCGGATGACCAGGCACTGCCAACGGTGGGCAGCATGGCTCCGGATTTCACCTTGAATTCCCAGGAAGGTACCGCGATTAGTCTCCACAGTTTCCGCGGCAAATGGGTGGTGCTGTATTTCTACCCCAAGGATCAAACGCCTGGCTGCACGATTGAAGCGCATGGCTTTCAACGCGATCAGGCAAAGTATGACGCGATCAACGCCGTCATCGTGGGAGTGAGCGTGGACACGGTCGAATCGCACAAGGAGTGGTGCGCGAAAGACGGCATGGCATTCAAGATGCTGTCTGACGCCGACAAGAAGGTCGTCGCACTGTACGGCTCGACGATGACCATTCCCCAGGCGCCACAGCTCGGCACACTCGCAGCGCGGAACACTTTCCTGATCGATCCGAGCGGCAAGATCGTGAAGGAGTTTATCAAGGTCAATCCGACTGGGCACAGCGAAGAAGTTCTTGCTGCGCTCGCCGATCTGCAGAAGGACGCGAAGTAGCGCGATCGCCACGAGCCGTGGTATCTATGGGGCAGGCAGGTCCTTCCAGGCTTTGCCTGCCCTTGTTTGTTGACGGGATCGCCACGATTGTGACTGTGCGGCAGGACGAATTTGAGCGGATTGCGATGCCACACTCGAGGAGCTTGCTCCGGGTGGCACGGCGGCTTGCGTTCGATCCGGCGACGGCCGAGGATCTCGTTCAGGAAACTTTTTTTCGGGCGTGGCGCAGTTTCGATCAGTTTCAGGCCGGCACGAACATGCGAGCCTGGCTTTTTCGAATCCTGTTCAACCTGTTCTACGCCCAGGGACGCCAGAAAAGCACCGCTCCTACTCTGGTTTCGCTAGATGCACCGGGCCGCGAGACGGAGCCGCAATCTCCGTCGAGGACGTCGCTCGTGGAGGTTGCGGAGATTTCGAATGCCCTCGAGGAGCTTTCGTCTGAACATCGGACGGTGCTTTTGCTGGCAATCGTCGAGGGCTTTACGTGCCGGGAGATGGCGGAGATTTTATCGCTTCCGATCGGCACGGTGATGTCGCGGCTCAGCCGCGGGCGGCAGGCACTGCGTGAACGTCTCGCACCTACGGCACCTAAGGTTTGGGAGGCGCGAGCTGGTGCGGGGCGCGCCCGGAAAGAAATGGGATGAATTGTTCTGACATAACGGAACTTGCGCCGCTGTATGTCGCAGGCGACCTCGAATCTGAGGGCGCTGCCGAGTTCGACGCGCATTTGAAGACCTGTCCTACGTGCATGGCGGAGCTCGAAACACAGGCGCGTCTCGATGCCCGTTTCCGCGAGGCGCTCCTGGCGGACGAGATAGATGTGAGGCGCGTCAATCGCCGCATTCGTGAGCTCATCGCGGCCGGGTCATCGGGGAGTGTCGCGCCTCCGCCGCGGCCGAACTCCGGCCGCTGGATGACCGCGGCGATGGGTATCGCCGCGTCTTTTCTGCTCGTCGCGGCGGGCTATCTGTTGATGCCCGTTCATGTCGCACGCGTCTATGCCGACGCCGCCACGGACCACCAGATGGAGGTGGTGGAGCATCGGCCCCGTCCCTGGATAAGCGATCGGTCGCAAATCGCGGCGCTGGCCGAACAGCAGGGGATTCAAGTCTCCCTGCCACTTGAGTTGGCCTCGAACTACCACTTGGACCGCGCAAAGGTGTGCCCGCTCGATGGTCACCTCTACCTTCATTTGGTCTATTCCGACGGTCCGCGGGAATTCTCGTTGTTTCTGAGACCGCGTGACGGACAGCATCTGACCGGCGCCATACGGGGATTCGCAAACGGCAGGTTTCTACGCGATTCGAGCGTCGGGAGCGAACATATCTCTTCGTTTGAGACCACTCACTTGACGGCCATGGTTGCAACCGACGAGCCCTCTGACGCCGCGCTGCTCTTTGCCAAGGCCGCTTCCGCCGCGCTTCAGGATTGAACTTCTATTTCCTCCTTGCGCGCTGCCTTGAACTTTTGTCACCCAACCATTAGACTGAATCGCTTGCAGTTGCGTCGCGGAGTCATACGGAATGCTTCTATCGCGGGACTATGTCGGTTACATGGCGAAAGAGATCGTAAAACGCCTGATGGCCGCCAAGATGATCGAAACAAAGGACGTGGAGAACGTGTCGCAACAGGTCCGCCAGGTCATGGCCGATGAGGTGACGATCGAAGACCGGCTGAATGAAGAAGCTCGCGAAATCCTTGCCAAATACTCCGACGAGATGCGCCGCACCGGAGCGTCGTACCAGGAAATGTTCAAGAAAATAAAGAGCCAGCTCGCCAGGGAAAGGAAACTCATCCTCCGCTAGGGAGGCATCCCAGATGCGACTGAGCCGCGAAAAAACGGTCCGTCTTTCTCACCGAGTGATCGACTTTCTGGTGTCGAATCCTAGCGTGGACTTTGTCGAGGATCGCGATACGATCCGCACGGAGATCGTCAACATCATCACCTCGCTCCTAAAGGTTGAAGAGCAGGTGGACACGGAAGTCCGCGCGAAGATCTCATCGCAAAAAAAGGAAATCCTAGAGGGCAGCGAGGAATGGGACATTCTCTACCGCAAGTATTATGCCGAAGGCCTTAAGCGTCTCGGCGTCGCCGAAGTCCACACCCACTAAAAAAGGCGCCCAGCGGTAAGCCGGGCGCCCTGTGTTGCGAACTCCAGAGTTCTCAACCGCTAACTCAATCTTGCTACTGCTGCGGCTGCTGTTGTGAATCGTCGTCCGTGCGATGCTTTAGCGTCGGGCGGTCGCTATCATCCGTCGACGTTGAATCGGGCGTTGACGTCGTGCTGCCGCCCGTCGTAGTGCTATTGGGATCGTTCGGAGACGTACTGCCGCCCTTGTTCTGCGTGGTGCGCTTGCGCAGGGTCGGCTTGTTCGGATTGTTGTCCTTCACTTTGATATTCGCCTCGATCATCTGCAGGCGCGCCTTTACCGTATCGAATTCAGAAGTCGTAACGATGTACTGGTCCCGCGCGGGCAGAATCGTGGCGATTTCCTTCTGAATTGCTTCAATGCGGTCCGGGGTCGGCGGGTGCGTCGAGAAAACCTTGGGTATCGTTCCTGGCTGTTTCTTCTCGTCCGCCTGCACTTTTTCAAAGAAGGAAACAAAGGAGTTCGGGTCGTAGCCGGCCTTGTACATGTACTGCAAACCCAGATAGTCGGCCTCGGCTTCATCCCCGCGCGAGAACTTCAAAAATGTGAGCGGAATCGCGAAGTTCATGCCCTGGTAAATGGCGTAACCGGCCCAGCTATAGGGAATAAAAATCATGGCCGGAATGGACGCGAGCTGGACGATCGTGCTCTTCGTCTCTTCCCTTGTTCCATGCCGCGCGCAAACGTGGGCGATTTCATGCGCCATCACGCCCGCGAGTTCCGATTCCTCATCCGCGTGCAGAATCAGGCCGCTATTCACATAGAAAAATCCACCCGGAAGCGCGAACGCGTTGACGACGTCGGAATCAATGACCTTGATCGTGAATGGCACCTGCGCGTCGGAGTTGCGAACCAGGTTCTGCCCCACGCGATTCACGTACTCGTTGATCACCGGGTCGTTGATGAACTTCGCGCTCTTTTCGACTTCCTGGGATAGCTGCTTGCCGATGGCGATGTCGTGCTCAAGCGAATACATCTCGGGTCCGTGCCCGACTTTGCGGTTCCCGATGGCGTCCACGTCGGCTTCGCTGCCGGATTTCACATTCGGGCTACTCTGTTGTGTCACCGCGGGCGGCGCCGCTGGCGTGCCCGGAGTTTGCGTGACCGGTGCCTGCGTTGGCGCAGTGGGTGGCGGCGGAGTCTCGGGCGCTGGCGTCTGCGCTGGCGGAGTCTGCGAGTTTGGTGACGGCGTCTGCTGAGTCTGTGGGGCGCCGACGGCGGGAAGGGTCACGAGCGAAGCCACAACGAGTGTTGCCATCCATTGGGCCGCGAAAGATTTCCTCATCGATACCTCCGGAAGGAACCTAGCCGCATTATACACCCCTCAAGGCTGGTTCTTTCACTTGCCAGCTTGGATGGCACCATCGGCCGGATGGTTTCCTTCACGCCTGCTGAAAGGGGGCAGCACTGTTACCCTTCGCGAAGCTGCTGCTTCAGCCGCTCGAGGTCATCCCGAAGCTTGGAGACCCGGCTTGCCACCGACAGTTCGTAGGCAAAGAAAACGGCCCAAACGGCGATCCATGCTGTCAGGAGAAAGTGGAAGTTTCTCAAGGTAACCCCTTTGTAAGAACAATATTTGAATCGGCGCCACGCGCATCGGCGGCAAGCCGAAGCTCATCCAGTTCGTGTCGCAGGCGTTCAAGGCGATAGCGATCAATGAGGACCAAGATCATCATCGCCATCACGGCGACAATGCAGACCACCAGGACCTTCCCCATCATCGCGTCGAGCCCTGCATCCGGGCCGCCCATAATGACAGGAGCGGGGTGCTGGGTCCGCCACAGCCGGTTGGACGCGTAGACCAGCGGCGTATCGAGGAATGCGAATATGCCAAAGATGGCCGAAAGGGATGCACGGCGTTGAGGTTCCTCAATCAAACCACGCAACAGCAAGTAGCAGATGTACAGAATCCACAAGATAAACGTCGTGGTGAGTCGTGCATCCCAGGTCCACCAGATGCCCCACGCTGGCCGACCCCATAGAACGCCTGTAATCAGTCCCCCTGTACAACAGACAACACCCACCTCAACGGAGGCGACGCCGAGCCAGTCCCATTTCGGATTTCGCGTAGCCAGCCAGGCAATATTGGCAACAAACGCCAGCGTAAGGGCGCAGAACATTGCGACCCAGCAGGAAAGATGGAAGTAGAAAATGCGCATGAGCTCGTGCATCGTGCGCTCGTCGGGTGCGATGAATAGCGCCGCGTAGCCCGCGAAGAAAATCAGCGCAGCGACGAGGACCGTGATGGCGCTACGTCCTTTCATCGGCTCAAGCTCACTTCATTCCTCCAACAGAAAATCTGCGAGCAGCCATGAAGCAGTCAGAAACACGATATCAAATCCACCGAGGAATGCGAGCCACGCCCGGTCGAGCGAAGGCTGCTCGGCGAAAAGCGAGGCCGTGGCTTCCACAGCGGCAATCAAAAGCGGAGCAAGAATCGGAAGAAGCAGCAGAGGCAGCAGTAGCTCGCGTCTGCGCGCGTGGGCGGCGACGGCCGAGAACACGGTGCCGGTGATGACTAGCCCTAGCGTGCCAAGTACCAGGACCAATGCCAGCCAGCCCACAATGCCTGTGATCGAAATATTGTAGAGAACGGCAAATACGGGAACGAGAATGGCCTCAGAGATTGCCATGAAGATGAAATTTGCCAGCATTTTCCCCAATAAGATGGCGAACGCCGAAACGGGAGCCATGCGCAGGGCATCGAGCGTCTGATTCGATTGCTCGCGCGCAAACGACGGATTCAGCATCAGCGACCCGGCGAAGAAAAAAGCAATCCAGAGCAATCCTGGACCGAAGCGGCGGGAATCGGCAGCCGTGGGATCGAACGCAAAGCTGAATAGAACCACGACGACCAGCGCGAAGACGACCGTGGTGCTCAATAGTTCGCGGGCGCGGAACTCCAGACGGAGTTCCTTGGTCAGCACGATGGCGGCGGCGCGCGCGGTGGTCATAAATTAGGCTTCGGAGCGAAGCGCGGCCAGGAGTGGTCGTGGATCGCCGCCGGATCCGCTGTCGCGCTCGACTCGGCCTCCTGCGAGCGAAACGGCGCGCGTGGCCAGATCAAGTGATTCGTTGCGTGCGTGGGTGCTCATGATCACGGTCGTGCCGCTATCGCGCAACCGCGCGAGTGTCTCGCCGAGCCACGCAAGGCCTTGGCGGTCGAGGCCCGCCGCAGGCTCATCCAAAAGCAGCAAGCGCGGATCGTGGAGCAGGGCGCGCGCGATTGCCAGCCGCTGCCGCATCCCGCGCGAGAACGTCCGCACGATGCTGCCGGCGCGCGAAGCCAGCCCGCAGGATTCGAGCGCTCGCTTGACTCGCGCGGGAACATTGTCGAGGGCATAAAGCTGCGCGAAAAACGAGAGGTTTTCCGAGGCGGCCAATTCGTCGTAAAGGAGCGTGCTGTGGCCGACCATTCCCATCAGGCGGCGCGACTCCTCGCCGGATTCGCCCGCAGTGAATGCGACGCTGCCGCTTGTGGGCGTGGAAAGCAGCGCCGCGATTCGCAGTAGCGTCGTCTTGCCCGCGCCATTGGGGCCAAGCAGCGCGACGAATTCTCCGGCCAGAATTTCGAGCGAGACGCCTCTGAGAGCGAGGAGCGAACCAAAGCGCTTCTCGACTCGATCGAAGGAAATTCCCAGGCTCGCGGCAGAAACGGTGGAAGCAGTTTGTGCTGGGGAACGCGATGGCACCGGCGTGGACAAGGTACCGGACAAATCCGTCAGCCTTTCACCAGATCGCGCAGGGCTTTCTGAACGCGATCGCGTTCCCGAGCGTAGTCCGATTCGGTGATCGTCCCTGCCTCGCGCCGTAACTCGAGGCGGAACAGAATATCCTTCAGCTCGTCGAGGCTGCCGCGGACTTCGCGGTCGAGTTCGGCGGAGGCGGTCGCGGCATCCGAACTACCGGGAGCGGGCTGCGCCAATCCTGCCGGGCGCGCCTGAGACAGGGCCGCCGGAATAACTCCAGAAGCGCCGTCAGCGGAGATTGCCATTTGAGGCTGGCGCAACACGAAAACCAACCCAAGTAGGAACAGAGCGACGAAGCCGCCGACAATAATCCATTTCAAGCTATCCAACCGAGCGGGCAGCGTCGTAACACTGGCGACGGGCGGTTCGTTGCCGGTCTCAATGCGGGAATTCACCGACGGGTTCTGGGTATCGTCCGCTGGTGCGTTTCCCGCTGCGGCGCCGTCTTGCGTGGGGGCCGGCGTTGGGGCTGTGCCGGAGATAGAAACGGACATGAGTGTATTCGCCGCGACGGAATCGCGGGTGTACGCGCTGAATCCCTGGGCTTGCCCCGACGCCAGAAACCCGCCGCCCGAGACCTGTACGGATGGCGGCGCGAAAAGCCCGAGATGTTCGACCAGATACCGCGAAGCGAAGTGAAGGTTGGCATGATTTCCGGGGTACGGCACCTTATAAGACAGGCTCACTTGGCTGTCGCCCGGTCGAAAGGGAAAGGCGATCGCCTGTTGATTCTGTCCCTTGTCAATCGGACTTTGCACCACGGGCATACCGGAGGAGCCGACCGCGGAAATGTTGCTGAGTTGCGCGCCTTCGGGCAGCGAAAAAATGAAAGAGCCGTCCGCGCGATAGTAGGCGAGCGGCGGGTTGGTCTTGTTCGAGATGTTGTATTCCTCGGTGACGGTCAGGTCCGAACCAGTCGGCTGAAAGATGATCGCGTGGACCGTGACTGCAAATGCGCTGGCCTTGTCGGTCGGTTCGAAAACTTCGACGTCTACGGTCGTCTTGTCCGGCGTGGCAGGCTCGTGATAGTTCACGCCTCGATAAACGGCGCGGATGAGCATCGGTCCGGCGCCCAGCCCAGGATGATCGAAACGATAGTGGCCCTCGGCATCGCTCTTTGTGTTCGCGACCGGCTGCATCGTGCCCTGCAGCCGGATGAGGATCATTTCGACGCCGGCAGCGGGTTTTCCGGTGGTGCCGTTGCGGACGGTGCCCGTAACCGTGCCAGCGAAAACGGGGCACGCGAGGAAAAGGAAAAAGAGGGAAGCGGTAACCAATAACGCGGGGCTACGAAGTTTCATGAGCGCCGGCCTTTTTCAGACGCAGCCTGTCGCGTGGCCGGAGTCGGAGCGCCGCCGGTTAGTGTGTCCATGTCCGCGAGGACGCGCGCGGCCTCAATTTCGAGCGACTGCTTGATTTCATCGTAGTCCAGTTCGGAAAATTTTCCGGCGCGATGTTCGAAGCGCAGATCGCGCAGGTTTTCGTAGATCGCATCGCGCCGCTCCATCAATTGATCGAGCTTGGTGCGATGTGGCGTGTCATCGGAGGCTTCCGGCCGCACGCCGAAGACGAAAATCACGGTCGCTAGCGCCAGCAACACGCAAGCCACCCCTATGTCGACGCTACTCATCGGATTCACGGTCCGCCTCTCGGCGAGCCCGATCGAGCAATTCGGGCGAGATAGTCGGCCCGCCTGCCGGCCCGAGCGCCACGCGACGGCGCCATCGGCGCACGAGTTCCCAAATCAGAAACAGCGCGAGGAGAGGTGCAGCGACAGGCGCGATCCAAACGAGCCACGTGAAACCCTTCTTGGGCGGATCGGGGAGAACCGTCGGGCCATACTCCTGAACAAATGATTGCAAGATCAAGTCGTCGGAGTCTCCTCGATCAACGCGCTGGGCCACTTCCTTCTGCATTGCTTTCGCCGTATCGCATGGCCCGGAAAACGCCCCACCGGTGTGATTGCACGTGCCGGCAGTGTCGTTGCAGCCGCCGCACATGCACATCACTTTCTTGCTGAGAACCTTGGCGCGAGGGGAATCGTCGGCGCGCGAATGGGGCGCGAGCACCAGGAACATCGCTGCAAAGAGCAAAGCTGCGCCGGCTCTCGTCGCGAGGTTCTTGTGTTTCGTGCCGGTTGTAGCGTCAGTCATGGGAACCAGGGCGTCGGACCGGCGCGCTCCCCGCAGGACTTGGCAGGGGCGATCCACTGCCGCCTTGAGCGATTGCATCGCCCCAGGATCTGTCCGCCACGGGTCGAAGGACCATCGCCGCGCGGCGATCAGGAACCATTGCCAGGCAGGTCCCCAGGACCATGACGATGCCGCCAAACCAGATCCATTTCACCAGGGGATTCAGGTACGCGTGAATCACAGGCAGGTTCGTATCCGGGCTGCGGCCGGCATATACGACGTAGAGATCGTGGACGGGAGTGCTTTCATTTGCCACGATCGTCTCGGTGACCCCGCTCGTTCGGAACAGTCGTCGCTCGGGATAGAGCATCATTTGCGACTTGCCGTTGCGGAACACTTCCAGCGTGGCGCGATCGGATTCGTAATTTTCGTTGGAAGGCTGATCAAAGTTCTGGCATAGAATCGTGTACGGCCCGATCGTGAGGCTCTGACCGACCTTCAATTCCTTCTGAATGTCTTGATTGAACGCGGACCCAGCGATTCCGACAAAGATCAGCACCATCGCAAAATGAACGACATAGCCGCCGTAGCGCCGGGTATTGCGCATCGTCAGTTCGCCGACCGCCGTGAGCAGATTCGTGCCGTCGCGCGATCGCATCACGCGCGCGCCGCGGTAAAACTCCGAACCAATCGTCAGCATGACGAACCCGGAAAGTATCAAGCAAACCAGCGGGTAGAAGCTTCGGAAGCCGAACGCGAATCCCACCGCGCCCGCGATCAATCCGCCCACAAGCGGCCACGCAAAATTGCGTTGCAGCGCATCTACAGACGTCTTACGCCATGCCAGCAACGGACCCACACCTGTGAGGAACAAAAGAAACAGCGCGATGGGAACATTTACTTTATTGAAGAACGGCGGCCCCACGCTGATCTTGCTGCCAGTTACCCATTCAGAAATCACGGGAAACAGCGTTCCCCAGAGAACCGCGAAGCATGCGGCCAGCAGAATCAAATTGTTGAAAAGGAAGCTTGATTCGCGCGAGACCAGCGAGTCGAGCTGGTTGTCGCTCCGCAGGTAATCGCGATTTTTGTACCACGCTGCCAGACACACGACCAAAATGATCCCGAGGAAACCGAAAAACCAGCCGCCAATCGAGGATTCCGCGAATGCGTGCACCGAGCTGACGATTCCGGTCCGCGTCAGCGACGTCCCCAGAATACAAAGCATGAACGTGACGAAGACGAGCCACACGTTCCACACTTTCATCATGCCGCGCTTTTCCTGCATCATCACGGAATGCAGAAACGCTGTGCCGGTAATCCACGGCAGCAGCGCTGCGTTCTCGACCGGATCCCACGCCCAATATCCGCCCCAGCCAAGCACGGCGTAGGCCCAGTGCGCGCCGAGCAGCACCCCGATTCCCTGAAAGCACCAGGCGACCATCGTCCAGCGCCGCGTGATGTGAATCCACTTTTCGCCGGGATAGCGTGCCAGCAGCGCGGCCATCGCAAAGGCGAACGGTATCGTAAAGCCCGTGTAGCCGAGATAGAGCATCGGTGGATGGATTACCATCTCGGGGTATTGCAGCAGCGGGTTCAAGCCCGTGCCTTCCGACATGCGCGCCAGATGCATCACGCCTGCGGAATCGGCGCTGGCCAGCACGTGAAATGGGCTAGCGACGAAATTGTTCAGCAACAGAAAGAATGTCTGCACCCCCGCGAGGGTGACGCCCACGTATGGCATCAGCTCCGGATGCCTCTTGCGATTCAAGAAAAGCGCCAGGAAAACGTAGATCGAAAGCAGCCAGCTCCACCAAAGCAGCGAGCCTTCCTGTCCCGCCCACAGAGCCGAGAATTTGTAATACAGGGGCAAGGCGTGGTTGCTGTGCGCGGCAACATAGGCCAGCGAAAAATCGTCGGTGAAGAAGAAATATTCAAGCGACGCGACGGCAAGCGTGATCAGTCCAAACACCGCCATGCCGGCGTTGCGCGCGCTCTTGGTCAGCAGAGTACGACGCGTGAGGATCCCCACGATCCCGGCGATGAAGGCATAAACGGTAACCAGGAAAGCGAGAAGCAGTGCGAACGAACCGAAAATATCCAAACGGATTCCCCCTTGGGGATATTAGCTCTTGCTGGGACCTTTGTCGCTGGCCACCGGCGCGCCGATCGGAGAAGCCTCATACTTCGACGCGCACTTCGCCTGCACTTGTTCCGCCACAAAGCCGCCCTCGGGCATCAGCCGGCCTTCGACGAGCGCCTGCGCGCCGTCTTTGAAAGTGTCGGGAAGTGGATCGTTGCCAACGTAGCTGACGGACAAGTCCTTACCCTGTTCCTCGAGCACGAAATTGACGCGCCCGTCGTGGTGCGAAATGGATCCCGCGCGTACATTGCCCGAGATGCGCATGCGCTGATGAAGTGTGGAACCCGGCAAGGTCGGTAGCTCGGAAATCGTGTGGTAGTAGGTCTTGCTCTGCGTGTAACCCACGTACGCCAGCCCCAAGAGCGTGGCGACAATAATCCCTGAACCGATTAGGAATTTCTTGCGCGCTTTCATGCCTGTACCCCCATCTGCCTGGTGGCCGGAAGGACAAATTCTAACACAATCGCGGAATACCCCTTCAGCGTTCGCCCGTCTGGCCAATCTCCCTGGCCAGACGGCCAGTCGACAGAGAATCGCCGAACGGCTTGCCGTGATCGAGGATCAGGTGCTCCGCCCACTCACTCGCCTGAAACATCGGAACGAGCGCCTGCGTGCAAGGGGACAAGAACGCGACGGACTTTGGTTTGTACGAGATTTTCACGCGCCGTAGAACCGCTGGCGCGGCCCGTTCGATTGCCTTCGCCAGATCGCTGTGGCTTTCCAGGGCGCATTCGACCGCGCCGATAAGAAAGAACCCATGGCGTTGAAATTCGGCGAGCGCCGCGTCCTCATTCATTGCGGGATCTGGAATCAGGCCGGCGCATTTCACCAGCCCGTCGAAATAGGCGCGCGACGCGGGCGAGCGCTCCGAGCGCTGGTTCGTCGCGCGATAAAAGTAGTCTTCGAATCGAACAGGCGGAGCGGCGGCAATCAATAGAACCGAGATGTGAATGGGCCGGGAGCGCGTAGCCAGCTCGAGCCGCTCGATGCGCTGTCGGATATGCGCATCGTCCACCCGCGCACCACAACTATCGCAAACCGGCATTCGTGGTCCTCCCGAGCAAGCGGCAAGAATGGCACGGAGCAGGAATTCCTGGCAAGCGCGTAGGTTGGTCAGCGGAGGGTATGCTGGGCGGCGGCGTTAGAAGGAATTCACGGGCTCGAGTTCGATGCGGTTGCGCCCCAGGTCTTTTGCGCGGTAAAGCGCGGCGTCGGCTTGTTTCAGCAGCTGCTTGAATTCAGGCGCTTTCTTGCCCGAGAATCCCGCGACGCCAAAGCTGGCCGTCACATGGATGGCCGAACCATTCCATTCGAATCGTTCCGCCGCGAGCTGTTGGCGAATGCGGCCCAGCACGACCGCCACACTGCTCTGGTCCGCGTGAGTGAGCACCAGCAGGAATTCTTCGCCGCCGATCCGCCCGGATATGTCGGAGAGCCTGGTGTTGGCTCGCAGCACCTCGCCAAATTTCTTGAGCACCGTGTCCCCGGCGTCGTGCCCGTAGGTGTCGTTCACGTTTTTGAAATGATCGAGGTCCATCAGCACGACCCAGATCGGAAACCCGTGCCGGGCGGCGCCGCTCAGTTGACGCGCGGACCAATCTTCAATCGCACGGCGATTCGGCAGTCCGGTGAGCGGATCGGTAAGCGCCAATTCTTCGAGTAGTTTATTTTTGGCCTCAATCTGCCGGTGGAGATCAATAAGCCGTCGGCCCACGTGCACGCGCGCCAGTAGCTCGTTGCGGTCGAAGGGTTTGGTTAGATAGTCATCCGCGCCTGCGGAAAGCCCCTTCACAACGTTTTCTTTTTCCGCGTTGCTGGTCAGGATAATGACGTAGGTATAGGAAGACTCGGCATTCGTGCGGATTCGATGGCACAGCTCGATGCCCGTGAGATCGGGCATCATCCAGTCTGTGACGACCAGATCGGGGTGTTCTCGCTCCAAAATCTCGATGGCCTGATGACCGCTGCTTGCGAACGATACCGAGCACGAATCTTCGGCCAGCGCGTGTTCGACGAGCTTTCGGTACACCGGCGAGTCGTCAGCGACGAGTACGCTAAAACCGCTCATTCAATCCTCGGAAACTTGGTCCGTCTTGGGATTTTCTACTGGCCGTTTGTGCCGCTTGGTCCGTTCGAGCCATTCGCGCGATCGGGGCGATTCGGGCCGCTCGGCGCACTCGCGTCTTCCGGAGCCACCGCAGCTACAACCGGGCTCTGGCCGAGTTTGGTGCGGAGGCATCCCACAAGTTCCGGTGCGAGCTCAGAGATATCCATGCCTTCCGACACGATGAATTTGCAGCTCAGAATAGGCCGGGCCTGATCGTCGTCCGAGAGCTGGCAGTTTACTCGACAGTATTGGCACTCCTGATTCCAGCAGAAACGTCCGTAGGGAATTGTTTCGGGGCTGATGAATTGAAAGGCGCGGAGCAGGGAATTCCTCTCGGGAACCAGGAATGTCTTTCCCAGAATCGTGATTTCAACGAGTCTCTCGTACGGTCGGAATACTTCCGACATGAAAGGTGCCTCGCCTTCAGCCATGGAACAGATCCCCCATTTATCAAAGCTAAACGAGTGTGGGGAAGCGGGCAATCACTACCCCGCGAGGCGTGCCCAATGCTCTAATGGCGGAAAGAAAGACGAAGGCTCACAGGGGGGCGAAACCATGTCTTCGCCCATACCGGGCTGCAGTCGCGCGGCCCTACGCAGCCGAAGCCAAATCGCTGCGGGCCTGGCTCGCGGGCTGCGGAAGCATTACGATGAGCGTGTAAACGCCCAGTGCGACACCCAGCGGTCCGCTGATCAATCCCAGAAAGCCAGCCACGAGCGCCAGCATTCGGCCAGACCGCCCTCCCTGCATCAGGCCGATGCCGGCAAGAAACGAGAATATCGCCGTGATCACCGTCAGAACCACGGCCGCCAACATCGCGACGTGAAATAAGTTCATCCAGAAGAATGGATTGGCGACCCGGTTAACCAGAGCGCCCCACATCAGCGTGAACGTGGCGCCGTTTGTCAGGATCCAGACGGCCCGCACCACGCAAAGAATGCTGTAAATCAGCCACCACACCCCGAGCGTGCCCTGGCGCGAATTGCTTGTTGGCATTGGCGAACCTCCCGCTCCGGCGAGCGTAAATCTTCGAGCGCGAGTATAGGCTAGCGGTCAAGCCCGGCAGAGACAATACGGTAAACACCCTGTCTCGGGGAGAAAAACTGGCCCATGTGGCGGAACTTGTCGTAACGCTGCTGGAGCAAAGCCTCGGGCGAGAGCTGCGAGAGGTCGTCGAGCGCCCGGGAGAGGACCGGCGCGAGGAGCTTTGCCGTGGCGGCGTGGTCGGTATGTGCGCCACCTTCCGGTTCGGGTATGATTTCATCCACCAGCTTCAGCTGCAGGAGATCGGGCGCAGTAATTTTCAGGGCTTCGGCGGCCAACTCCGCCTTGGTTGAGTCGTGCCACATGATCGAAGCGCATCCTTCGGGCGAAATCACCGAGTAAATCGAATTTTCCAGCATCATCACGCGGTCGCCGACGGCGATCGCGAGCGCTCCACCGGAACCGCCTTCGCCGGTAATCACTACTACGATCGGAACCGGCAGCCGCGACATTTCGCGGATGTTGCGCGCAATGGCCTCGGCCTGCCCGCGCTCCTCGGCGTCAATGCCCGGATACGCCCCCGGCGTATCCACGAACACAAATATCGGCCGCCCGAATTTTGCGGCCAGATGCATCGCGCGCAGGGACTTGCGATAGCCTTCGGGCTTCGCCTGCCCGAAGTTGCGCGCCAGCCGCTGTTTCGTGTCCCGTCCTTTCTGGTTGCCGACGATCAGGACGGGCCGCCCGCGGAACGATGCCATTCCTGTGATGAGCGCGGGATCGTCCGCGAAATTGCGATCGCCGTGAATCTCGCTGAAATTGTCAAACAGTAGCCGGATGAAGTCGTCCGTGTATGGCCGCTGCGGATGACGCGCGAGCTGCACTCGCTGCCACGAAGCGAGGTGCGCGTAGAAGTCGTGTTTCAGTTCTTCCACTTCGCGACGGATGCGATTTATTTCGCCGGCGGTCGCATCGTCAGGATCGGTCAGGCGGCTAAGCTCGGCGATGTCGCGCTCGAGTGCGTTGATTTCCACTTGGCGTTGTTCGTCGCGACTTGCGGCGCGATGATCGTCGCTCTGCCTGGGGCCGGATTCTTTCGCGGGCGGAGCGTTAGGCTGTCGAGTCTTCGTTGCCGGAGCCGTCGCAGCGGCCAGAGCCGCTTTGGCCGCGCGCTCTTTGGCCCTTTCCTGCAACCTCCGTAGTTTCGCCAGCGCGCGCAAACGGCGCAGGCGCTCCCGTGCCAGTTTGTGTTTCTCCTTCTGCTCGGGGGAATCGCTCATTGCACCATCTCGACGGAATCGCTGCCGCAAATCTGCCGCACGCGCTCAACGAGCTCTCGATCCGCCCGCACCGCGCTGCCGGCATCAATCGTCGCTTCTGTTCCATCATCCTGCACAAGCTCGAAGGCGATTTTGCAGCGGCCCGGCCGGCTCACGAAAAGTTCATGCAGCTGGTTGATGATTCCCGCGTCCATGGCGTTACGGCTCATGCGCACGCGCAGCAGGCTGGGCGGGCCTGTCGCCCCCGCGGCGGCGGTATTCGCGGCGCCGTTCGGCCCAGGTTCACGCACCTGATCCAGCAACCGCGCATCGGCCACGATCACGCGTGTACCCACGTCCTCGACTGCCACGCGGCCTTTCACCAGGAGCGGCGTCGCCCCTTTGAGAATTCCTTCGAGCTTTTGAAACGCCTCTGGAAAAACCAGTGCCTCGCTCACTCCCGTGCGGTCCTGCAACGTCAGAATCGCCCAGCGTGCGCCGCGTCGGGAACGCATCGGCCGCAACTGCACGATGATTCCCGCCACCACGATGTCCTCGCCGTTGCGGCGGCTTTCGAGCGTCGAAAGATCGATTGACTTCAGGTCCTGCAAGCGGCCGGCGTACTTATCGAGCGGATGGCCCGAAATATAGAAGCCGAGCGTCGAGTATTCGGCGGCGAGAATCTCGTGCTCCGGCCATTCGTTCACGTCCGGCAAAGGCTCGGCAGGAGGCGGCGCCGATGAGGATGAGCCCCCGCCAAACAATCCGTGCTGGCCGCTCTCTTTCGCGCGCTGCAGCTTCTGCGCGCGTTCGATGGCTCGGTCTATCACGGAAATCATCTGGCCGCGATGCGCCCCTAAACCGTCGAGCGCTCCCGCTCGCACGAGGCTATCGAGTACGCGCTTATTCAGCAGCCGTGAATCCACCGACTCGCAGAACTCGAAAAAGTTAGTGAACCGCCCCAACGTTTCGCGTGCGGCGAGAACCCCTTTTACCGTGTTCTCACCGACGTTCTTGATCGCCGCAAGGCCGAAGCGGATCGAGTCGCCCACCGGAGTGAAATTGAGCGCGCTTGAGTTCACGTCCGGCGGCAGCACGGTGATGCCCATGTTGCGCGCCTCATTGATGAACTTGACCACCTTTTCGGTATTTCCCGTTTCCGACGTGAGCATCGCGGCCATGAATTCAACCGGGTAGTGCGTCTTCAGCCACGCCGTTTGATAGGCGAGCAGCGCGTATGCGCAGGAGTGCGACTTGTTGAATCCGTAGCCGGCAAACTCGGCCATCAGGTCGAAGATTTTCGTGGCTTTTTTCACCGGCACTTTACGCGCCTGGCAGCCGGTAAGAAATTTCTCGCGCTGTGCGGCCATTTCTTCGGGCTTTTTCTTGCCCATCGCGCGCCGCAACAGGTCGGCATCGCCCAGGGAGAATCCCGCGAGGCGGTTCGCGATCTGCATCACCTGTTCCTGATAGAGAATCACGCCCCACGTCTCGGAAAGAATTTCCTCAAGTTCCGGCAGATCGTAGGTAACTTTCTTCTCGCCGTGCTTTCGCGCGATGAAATCCGGGATCATGCCGCCTTGAATCGGCCCCGGACGATACAGCGCGTTGAGCGCGGTGAGATCCTCGAGGCGCGTCGGTTGGTAGCGTTTCAGGATGTCGCGCATGCCGTGGGATTCAAATTGGAATATGCCGGTGGTGTCGCCGCGGGCGAAGATCGCGTACGTGGCGGCGTCATCGAGCGGCAGTCCAGGAAGGTCAATGGCCACGCCGCGATTTTGCTGGATCAGGCGCACGGTATCGTCGAGCACAGTAAGCGTCGTCAGTCCGAGAAAGTCCATCTTCAGCAGGCCGATCCGCTCGAGCGCGTTCATGTCGTACTGTGTGGTGATTTCATCCTTGTTCGACTTATATAGCGGAACGATTTCCGTCAGCGGCTGTGGCGAGATCACCACACCCGCCGCGTGCGTGGAAGCATGACGCGTGAGTCCTTCCAGCCGCAGCGCCACTTCGATAAGTTCCTTCACGCGGTCGTCTGTTTTTCGCATCGATTCGAGCTGCGGGGTTTGTTTCAGCGCGTCCTCGAGCTCGATATTCAGCGTCGTGGGAATCATCTTCGCGATTTTGTCCACTTCGCCGTACGGCATATCAAGCGCGCGACCAGCATCCTTGAGGACGGCCTTGGCCGCCATCGTGCCGAACGTGATGATCTGCGCAACGCTCTTCTCCCCGTACGTCTTGCGAACGTAATCAATCACCTCGCCGCGCCGGCGCATGCAGAAATCAATGTCAATATCGGGCATCGAAACGCGCTCAGGGTTCAGGAATCGCTCAAACAAAAGGTCGTACTGCAGCGGGTCCACGTCCGTGATCTGCAGCGCGTAGCTGACCAGGCTGCCCGCCGCCGAGCCGCGCCCGGGCCCAACCGGAACCTCCTGCGCGCGGGCATAGCGGATGAAATCCCAGACAATCAGGAAGTAGCCGGCGAAGCGCATCTTCTGGATCATCTGGATTTCCGCATTCAGGCGACTCTCGTACTCCGAAGACGAATGGCGGAGCCGATTCTCGCGCGAAAGGCGTTCGAGCTGCAGGGCGCGGGTTGCAAAACCCTCGCGCGCGACTTTCTCGAAATACGAATCGGTCGTGTGTCCCTCGGGAACCTTGAATTCGGGGAAGGGATTGCTGACGCGCTGAATCTTCACGTTGCAGCGTTCAGCGATCGTCATCGTGCGCGAGACCGCGTCTGGAATCTCGCGGAAGACCTGCGCCATCTCTTCCGCCGTCTTGAAATAGAACTGATCGGTCGCGAATTTCATCCGCTGACCGTCACTCATCGTTTTCCCAGTCTGAATGCACATCAGAACTTCCTGCGCGTGGGAATCCGACTGTGTCAGGTAGTGGCAATCATTCGTAGCGACGAGCGGAATTCCGGTCTCTCGCGAAAGGCTGACGAGATCGCGGTTGATGCGCGTCTCGATTTCCATGCCCTGATCCTGCACTTCGAGGAAGAAATTGCCCTTGCCGAAAATATCGCGCAAGCGATATGCGTTCGCCCGCGCTTGATCGTATTTCTCGGAGAGCAGCGCGTCGGCCACTTCTCCCCGCAGGCACGCGGAAAGCGCGATCAGGCCCTTGCTGTGGCGCGCCAACAGCTCGTGATCCACGCGCGGCTTGTAGTAGAAGCCGTCGAGGAAGCCGGTTGAGACCAGTTGGATCAGGTTGCGATAGCCTTCGTCGTTCTCGCAGAGAAGGACGAGATGATTCGAGCGCTCCGCTTCTGTGCCGCGATTCTTGTGACTGTCCGGCGCGACGTACACCTCGCAGCCGATGATTGGCTTGACGCCGTGCGTGGTGGCCTGATGATAAAAATTAGCTGCGGCAAAAAGATTACCGTGGTCGGTCACCGCGACGGCCGGCATTCCGCGCCGCGCGGCTTCCGCGGTCAGTTCGCCGATTTCGCACGCGCCATCAAGTAGAGAGTAATCCGTGTGGAGATGAAGGTGAACGAAGTTTGACCCGGACGAGGGAGCCATGCAAAACCCATTCTAATCCAGCTTCGCGTAAACGTGTACGCAATCCTGATCAGAGCCGGAAAATCGGCGGGTCGCCTTTCACCCTCCTGAGATCAAAATCTAGAAATCGTCGGCTTGCTGCGTGTAGGAGAAACCCGGCAGATCGGCCGTCCCGCCGCTGTGCGCGACCCTCACGCGCATCGGAGGCTCGCTCTCTGATCCGGTCTTGCGCAGGACGGCGAACGAGGTCAGCGCTTCGTTGTAGATTTTCGTGACCAGAAAGGAGTCGCCGGTGCCGTCCTGCTTCCAAACCTGGCCAACTTGAACTTTTTTGACGGGCACCTTACGAATGTAGACATATTCCCGGGAGGCGTCAATAACCCATCGTGGGACTGATTCGCCCGCGAAACATGAAAGGGAATTGAGGCCTTTCCGTAGCTCGAACGGTTTTTCTGGAGTCGCGCGCTTCTCTTGTGGCATCTTACTATCTGGCAATCGAGACCATGCCCGCCCCGAAAAAACTCGCCGTCGTCTTGTTCCAACTTGGAGGCCCGGACTCGCAAGCTGCCGTCGAGCCGTTTCTCTACAATCTCTTCTCCGATCCCGACATCATCAACTTTCCGGGATCGTTTCTCGCGCGCAAGCCGCTCGCCAAACTGATCTCGGTCACGCGTTCGAAGGTCGCCGGGCAGCATTACGCTGCGATCGGCGGAGGCTCGCCCATCCGCCGTCTTACCGAGCAGCAGGCGCGGGCCCTGGAACTGGCATTGCGCCCCCACCTTCCCGCGCGCACCATCGTAGCCATGCGCTACTGGCATCCCGACACTGCCGAGGCAATCGCCTTGCTCGAAAGCGGCCCTTTTGACGAGCTCGTGCTTCTCCCGCTCTACCCGCATTATTCCTTCGCCACCACCGGCAGCAGCCTGAAGGAGTGGAACCGCCTCTGCAAGCCTAGGGTTCCCGTCCATCTCATTGATCATTTCTTCGATCACCCGGACTACATCGCCGGAATCGTCGAACGCATCAACAGTGTCCTGCAGCAGCTCCCGCGCCCGGAGGAAGTTCATCTCGTATTCAGCGCGCACGGCCTCCCGATGGCGCTGGTCGAAAAGGGAGACCCGTACCCACAGCACATCGAAGCGACCGTCCGCCTGGTTCGGGAACTCGGCTCGTGGTCCAACCCGCACGTTTTGTGTTTTCAGAGCCGCGTCGGCCCGCAGAAATGGCTCGCACCTTCGCTGACCGGCACCATCCAGCGGATGGCGAGCGAGGGCCAGCATCGCATGCTCGTGATTCCCATTTCGTTTCTCACCGAGCACATCGAGACGCTCCACGAGATCAATATCGAGGCCCGCGAACTCGCTGAGTCCCTCGGCATCACCGAATTTCACATGATGCCCGCACTCAACGATTCGCCGCTGCTGATCCGCGCCCTGGCCGATCTGGTCCTCCGCGCCGTAGGCCGCCGCTCCGGCGTCGCCACCCTGGCGTTGTAGCTCCACGGGCTACGCCCCTAGAACCCCGCGTCCCCTCGGCATCAGAACGTCTCTTCACAGGGGCACGATAGGTCGCGCCCGGCGCACCTGCTTGGGCATAACCCGCCGACGGCTCGCAGTTTATTCGCCTGTCCTCCTTGTCCATCTGTGTTCATCAACCGTTAGGCCGCCGTTCGCATCCGTGCGGCCATGGTATAAACGTATCGTGGACTTCTCACTCACCGAGGAGCAGCAGCACCTTCGCCGCAGCGTACGCGAATTCGCCGAAGGCGAAATCGCCCCGCACGTGATGGAGTGGGACGAAGCCTCGACCTTCCCCTCCGAAATCATTCCGCAGCTCGCGGAAATGGGTTTTCTCGGTGTGATTTTCCCAGAGCAGTACGGCGGCGCGGGAATGGGCTATCTCGAGTACGCCATCATCATCGAAGAGCTATCCCGCCTGGACGGCTCGATTGGCATTATCGTCGCCGCG
>Ga0210395_10000441_pt1 | contig 32815 bp, 29 predicted proteins | sample IncBWH4OmetaG_FD_150861 | JGI IMG/M metagenome (GOLD analysis project Ga0210395, IMG submission 150861) | Forest soil microbial communities from Barre Woods Harvard Forest LTER site, Petersham, Massachusetts, United States - Inc-BW-H-4-O ... | reverse complement strand
TGTCGCGGTGGCCGCCGTCAGGGGATAGTCTTCCGCCCCATATTCATTGTCGTAGTAAGTATTGCTTGGGTCCCAAGGGACGATATTATCGCCCGATCCGCGATTTATGACGTAAACCGTTTCGCCCAGAGGAAAAGGCGTGGGAATGACGGAAGTGGATGCGTTAAAATAGCTTGGATTCTTCGGAAGCAACCGTCCGCGAGTTTCCTCGAGGCCTGCGATGGCCGCATAATACACGCTCGAAGACGTCCTGTAGTTTGCCCCGAGAGCTGTTTCCGTACCAGACGAAACAAGCAAAGCGATCGCCACAACACTGATCAATAACAGAACGAAGATTGCGATCAAGAGTGCGATTCCCTCTTGAGGGCGGCGGCGCGTTTTGATGTGTTTCTTCATTCTTGCTCTTTGTCACTACTGTTAGGCCCCTGCTGAATCGGCTCTCATTGAATCGGATTGAGGCTGTGGCCTCTTCCATGCAATTCGATGAGCCGAGGCTGCCCTGTCTGCGCATCTGCCGTCGGCGCCATGACAATCAGCGTAATCTCCACATCGATTACGTTAAGAGGTGAATTGAAAGATCCCGCTAAAGGGCATGGCTGCGGCGGTCCAACCGTCGAGTAACAGTAGTAGGTGAAAACTGGCACCGGATTTCCGCCCGGAAACATATTCGGGTAGACTGCTTGGAATTGCGCGATCTGTGTAGGGGAGGCATCGTTCATCACATTTTGGACGTAGGGAACGAAAGAGAGGGCTGTCGTCGAATCGGGTTCCGCGCCGGCTACCTTATAAGTTTGGCTACGAGACAGAATGGTTCCCTGGAGTTGATAGCGGGTCCATTCGACATGATCCGTGTGCCAATAGTCTACGTCCCTCTCGACGATCAGATCAAAATCTCCAGGTGTAGCGCAAGTCCCGCCTCCCGCCGTTCCGATCTGGCAAGGTATGCCAGCGACATAATTAGGATCCCAGGCGACCGGAGTGATCGCATAATAATTAGCGGGGGGGGTGTTGACGTACGAGAACAGATTTTGCGCTGGATAAGCCGAACCATTCACATCGCGCACCATTTCGTCCAAGCCGAATCGTGCTTCTTGAAAGGAATTCAAAACCTGGGATTCCGTCTGATAGCGCTGCTGCGCGAGAGAGAGCAGCGCGAATGCGGCGCCGGAAAGCAAAATGAAGATCGCCGTTGCGATCATCATCTCGATGAGCGAGAAACCCTTTTCACTCCGTTTGTGATGAACGCGCCTCATTTGTACAATATCGTGTCGAGCGTAACCGGGTTATAAATGCCATTGCCGCCTACTTTTCTCGTTCCCAGGATGAATCGTTTGGACGTCGGTATGCCGCTTGCATTCGTAGTCGTGATCACCGCCCAACGGACGTCGTAAACCAGGCCAAACGGATCGTTTGGATCCTGATAGGTGAAATTGTAATTCGTCACGGGCAACGCGGCGAAATTGATGACAAGCTGGTTGTTAAATACCGCCACGGGGTTGCCAACGGCGGTGTTCGGCTGCGTCGGGTCTCCGAGATTGCAGAGGAAGGTTTGCGTGTCGATAGTTTCACTATAGGTTGAATTGATGAGCGGCTGACTCAAAAATTGGTCCATCTGCCGTTGCGCGAACACCAGAGCAGAAGAGTCGTTCCGATTCACTGAGTTGGAGCCTATCGAAGCTGGCACTAATTGCGCCACAGCGACTATGCCCACCAGCAGGATGACGATGGCCATGAGAACTTCCACAAGCGTGAATCCACGCTGGTTCCTACGAGCTCTGATTATCTTCCTTTCCGCATGCGGATTCTTCATCACTGTTTCCTAAGAAACGAATCAACTGACTCGATGCCAATTTCCGTTGGAAGCTGCCGCCCATACCTGTACGGCGCCCGAAGGCATCGTTATGATGGCGCGATAACCGGAGCTTGGGTCATTGGGGTTGCCAAGGTACAGCGCGTACACGGCCGATCCAGCGTCTATGACGCCGCGCTGGTCGTACGTGATGCTGTTGTTGGAGCCCGAGAGAACAACCCAGGCGTAGCTCGAAAACCCCGGCCCCAAAGTAGTCGTAATGGGAGTCGTACTGGGAACCCCGCCAGACACGAGAGTGAAGCTCCCGCCAATGAACATCTGCGGCTCGCCTCCGTCCGGTTGGCCGTTGCCATTGGAATCCACCCAAACCAGCCACATTGTGCCGCTCTGCTGGATCTGGCAACTCACCTTGGTGTTCTGGCGAATAGCATCGAATTTTGCATACTTGAGCATGCCCGCCAACTGTGAGGCAGTGGCATTCAGCTGGTAGGATTGCAGCGAGCGCACGACCACAGGAACCGCCAAAGTTGTAATGATCAGGAGCACGGCCAAGGAAAGTACGAGCTCCACCAAGCTAAAGCCGTTTCGTGGGCTCCGACGCTGGGACGCAAACTCGGCGGTCAGTATCATTTTGGAACGACACCCATAATCAGCACTCCGCAAACCATCACAGAGCACGCCAAACCTACCAAGGTTAGTACATTCTAGCAGCAAAATCCCATAGGTGAGGGGTACCCAAATCTACGCAACGATAGGACTAGTCAATGGCAGTACTCTTAGGGACGGCTCGAAAACCCTGCGCCGGACCGGGGGAGGATTCCTTCATCCGATCGAGAATCGCTTCGGAGTCATACCGGGCTTCGATTAATCGCTCGTGCTATCCCATTACAATTAATACACTTAAACCGTGGATCGTCCCGCCAGCGCCAAAGCGTTGCGCCGCGCGATCGCTTCGATCGAAATCATCGGATTCACTCCTGACGCGCTGGGAAACGACGACCCGTCCATCACAAACAGGTTGCGAGCTTCCCAGGTTTCCCCATCAGGATTGGTAGCGGAGACTTTTGGCGCGTCCCCCAGCCGGGCGCTGCCCATGATGTGAAAGGAGAAAAGCGCGAGACGTCCAGAGTCCCACCCTGCATTGTCCATCGCTTGCGTGAAGGAATCCAGCGAACCGCTGCGGCCAGGCTCATAAGCGCACCATTTTGCGTGTGGAGAAAAAATAAGACCCGCACCAGCGGCCTCGAGTATCCGGGCAGCGCCAATAAATCCTCGTCGCAAATGCGCGCGGTCGAACTCCGACAACGCGTAGTGAGCAACAGGATTACCCTCACTATCGAGAGTGACGCGGCCGCCATCGCGGTCCCGCAATAAAACACCGATGGCCGTCGTATTGGCTAATTTCCCGAGCAAAGACCGATAGTGCTCCGGCTCACGCCACGGCAGTACAGCCACGGCTATCACCGGCTGCAATGCGGTCGTCTCATACTTTACGCCGTAGTTCCCAGTGAGAAAGCGGTGCTCATCCGAATAGATCGCCTGCATAGTCCCTTCCCACGGACGAATCTCTTCTTCGAAAACTCCGCAAACGTTGGAAACGGGATGCAGATGAAGATGGCGGCCGATGTTCTCATTCCGCAGTCCGGAACGAAGCAGCAGCGCGGGAGTGTGAATTGCTCCACAGGCGGCAACCACGGCTTTGCACCGAACGTTGACCCGGCAACCATTCCGCGAGCGCGCTTCCACACCCGTGGCAACGCCAGCCTCGATGCGCACGCGCGCAGCACGCGTTTCCGTAACCAACCGAGCACCCGCGCGTTGCGCATCGGCGAGCCAAGTCTTGGTGCTGGATTGCTTCGCGCCGATCGAGCAGCCGTAGCCGCAGTAGCCACAAACCTTGCCCTGCTCGCAACCCACAACGTTGCGCGGCATGGAAGCTATATGCCAACCCAAACTGTTCAGCCCGCGCTGCAAGACTTGTTCGCGCGCCGAGACGCGGTTGTGTTCGAGGTTCACTGAGAGCCGCGCGCAAACAGCGTCGAGACTGCTGCTGTACTCTTCGCTCGTGAACCACGGCACTCCCGCGGCGGCCCATTCGGCACGCACATCGTCCGGCGTTCGAAACGACGTGGAGTAGTTGATGACCGTGCCTCCTCCCAGACACTCTCCTGCCAGCAGCCCAACACTCTGATCCGCTGTCGCGGCAAATCCTCCCTCCAAATACAGCCTCTGAAAACCGCCGAGCTCCGCGCCATCGAAATCAGCGTCGTCATAGTAGCCGCCCGCCTCGAGCACAATAACGTCTTTGCCAGCCGCAGCCAGCACCGCGGCCGCCACGCTCCCGCCAGCCCCGGAGCCAACGATGCAAATATCGCAAGACAAATCCATATCCGCTTCAGGGGTTAGCGGCCGCAACGCACGCGACTTGGAAGGCTGCGGCCCAAGCGGGCCGGGATAACCAAATTTCTTCCAGACGGGACTTGGCGCGCCATCTGCGCCCGGCAGCATCACATAAAGAAATCCGATCGCTTTCCGCAACGCCTGAAACGCCCCGCGCCGGCGGCTCAACCCACTGTCTGCCCAGGAGAGCAACACGCGAATTCGCGTCTCCAATGGAAGCGAGGAAAACGCCGCCCACCGCCGAACCGTGAGCAAACTATGCAGATGCGAATCCCAAAGATCGAGCAGTTGCAGGAATTGCGCTCTCTCGCCCGAACGAGGATTCAAATCAAGCGCCTTTGCAATCGCCGCGGGAATGCCGAGTTCAGATGCCGAGGGCCAGCCGGCGGAAGGTGAAGGAGGTGCGAAAGTATCGCAAATGGATTGCAGCGCTCGCTGCTGACGTGGAGTGAGGTTCATCGAGGGCTGCCAGTCTAGCAAAAGCGCGGCGCGCCGGCCCGCTTCGGGGCAACCAACTCAAGCCGCCATGCCGTCCAGCATCCGCAGCGGCGCGAAAAGACCAATCCGCAGCTCGTTCTCAAGTGCGGCAAAAATAGATAGGCAGCTTTGGCGCTACCCTAATTATTAGGGTTTTTAGACTTCTTGGCGCCGGCGTCCGCGGTCTTCTTCTGGAGAGAGGATCTGTCGAAGTAGTCGCTCGGAAGTCCGGGATTGTATCTGCAAGAATCGTAGAAAAACTGAGCCGCGCGCCGGTCGTTGTGATCCTTGGTGACTTGCATCGGGGTCCACACGGTATCTTTCAACTGGTAGTTCGTATATATGGTTGTGTCGTCGTCGCGTTCACGCGTCTCTTCGTTATTGGTGGTCACGATGCTTCGCACCAAGAGTCGCGTGTTGCGGTCCACAGCCAGTCGAAACTTCCGCTCCTCGCTGTCGGTCAACTCCACCCACTCCACTTCTTTCAAATCGACCGTGTCGCTGCCCCCAAAGCGGTAGGTCCAACCCGGCTCCTTCAGGCGCACCTTCAAAACGTTGTCGATGTTTCTTTTCATCTGTTCTTGAAACTCGGAAATGGAAGTAACTGGTAGTTCGGTCACGCCGCTTCGGTCGAGAGTCCAGCCGTGATCGCCGTTATACAACGCGATGATGACGCCTGCATGTGACCAGTCCAGACCGTCAACCCCCATCACGGTATTTAAGATGCTCTTCAAATTGTGACTCTTTGCGGAATACTCCAGCCGCTCTTTGTCCGGGTAACGGCGATAATCGGCGAAGCCGACGTATCCCATGACGGCTCCGTTGTGGCCGAACTGCGCGCGCGTGCCATGGCACTCGCCTTCGACGGCTTCGGTGTAACCAGCACCACCTCGTGCGTTAACAAGATCGCTGAGAATCTGTTTGGCCTTCGCGGCGCTCTGCTCCGGCATCAATGTATCCGGATTCTGCGCGGACGCCTTCGACACCAATGCTGCGCTGGCGAGCAAAGCAGCTACCGCGAAATGCAGGAGCCTCAACCGCACAAGACAGATCCTCCATTTACATTGATGATCTCCCCGGTTAGGAAGTTGGCCAGGTCCGAAGCCAGAAACAGAATCGGCCCCGCAACTTCCTCGGGGGTTGCGGCGCGGCCCAGCGGAATGGACGCGGCAACGGCCTTCGCCCCGGCCTTCGTCTGAATGACCGGATTAGACATGTCCGTCGAGACCCATCCGGGAGCAACCGAATTTACAAGAATGTTGTGCCGCGCAAGCTCAACCGCGAGCCCTTTGACGAGGCTGATGACGCCCCCCTTGCTCGCGCCATAATGCGTGTGGAACGACTCGCCTCGCTGCCCCGCCGTCGACGTGATCGGAATGATTTTCCCGGACTTCTGCTTGATCATCTGCGGCACGCTAAAATGAATGATCGAGTAAACGCTCTTCATATTAACGCGTATCATTTCATCCCACTGCTTCTCGCTCATTTTCTCGACGGGCAGGTCTTCGACGTTCCAGATTCCCGCGTTGGCCACGACAATATCCAATCGCCCCAGCCGCGCCAGGCACTGGTCCACCAATTTCTTGTTGTCCGCGTGGCGTCCAACGTCCGCCTTAAACGCTTCTACCCGCGTGCCGTGCTTTTTGGCCTCTTGTTCCACCTGCAGAGCAGCATCCTTCGCCTTGTTATAACTAAAAATCACGTCCGCGCCAGCCTGCGCAAACAGTTTGACGGCCGCCGCGCCGATCCCGCGCGAACCACCGGTAATGAGTGCCGCCTTGCCCGCCAGTGAAATCATCCAATCCCCCCAACCATTTGAAAAACGAAAACCGGTAAGCGAAAGCTCAAGACTTCTGGACTACCGCCCCGCGCGCCGCCGCCACAAAGTCACGGAACAGACGCTCGGAGAAAGCATCGCCAAACATGCGTTCCGGATGCCACTGAACACCCACAACCCAATTCGCGTCGCCGGTCCACTCCACACCTTCAATAATTCCGTCGGTCGAGTGCGCCGTAACCCGCAGGTTCTTCCCCGGCTTCGCGATGGCCTGATGGTGCGAACTGTTAATCTTCGCTCGCTCGCCCGCCGCCAGCTCCGCCAGCCGGCTTTCTGGCTCGAACTTCGCCCCGTGAATGGGATCTTCCTTCGGTTCCGGCGATAGGTCCTTCTTCCGGTGTGGCGTCGTAGTCCCCAGCTCCGAATGCACGTCCTGGATCAGCGTCCCGCCCAAATAGACGTTCAAGAGCTGGCATCCATAGCAGATTGCCAGGACGGGCTTTCTCTCCGAAAAGGCATGCGCAAGGATAGCTGCGTCAGTCTGCTCGCGGGGCGCGTCCGCGGGCGCGGACTTGCCTTGATTAACGGCGCCGTATTTGGCTGGCTCAACGTCCGCGGGACTGCCAGGCAAGACGAACGCATCCATGTCTGGAATCAGGTGCCGCTGCTCTTCCCGGTCCCTCAGGGGGATAAGGACGGGTTCGCCCCCCGCTTTGCGCACGGCGTCCTCGTAGTTGGCAATCTTGGGGCGATTGCTCTGCGCTTCTTCCTCAGACGTTCGCCAGGGGATCCCCACACGGGGCCGGTTGGGAGTTTCGGGGCTCATGGAATCCCAAATCGTAGCATTCGCGGGTGAGTGCGGCAACCCGGCCCTCCCAGCTCCCGCCAACCGGAGCCAAGCCATCGATCAGGCGCGCGGTGCGGCGCCCCTGCGGCTGGCCCCGTCCAGACAGAAGTCAGGGCGCTGGAAAAAGGTCGGAAGGCTCGCAAAACGGCTCACAAGCTGCTCGAAGGAAGGCGCGCGGAGCGTCACATGGCCGAGTTTGCGCCCCGGCCGCGGCTCCTTGCCGTAAAGATGAAGATGGGCCGACGGAATGGCAAGTACCCGCGCGGACTCAGGCACCTCACCAATCAGATTGATCATCCCCGAAGCTCCAATTATCGTGGTCACCCCCAACGGAAACCCGCAAATGGCCCGCAGATGGTTCTCAAACTGGCTAGTCACCGCGCCCTCGATCGTCCAATGCCCAGAATTATGGACTCGCGGAGCCATCTCATTCGCCAGCAGCTTCCCATCGCATTCAAAAAACTCAATCGCCAGTACGCCCACGTAGTTCAGCGCTTCCAGCACCTTGCGCGCCGCATCCTCGGCGGCCTTCTGTATCTCCGCGCCGACCGTTGGTGCCGGAGCCAGAGAAAGCCGCAGTATCCCGTTGCGATGGTGATTTTCCACCAGCGGGTAGAACGCCGTCTCTCCCGCTTTGCCCCGCACCGCAATCACGGACAGCTCTCGCGTGAAGCTAACAAACTTCTCCGCAATACACGGTTGTTTGGGCAAACCTTCCTTGGCGGCCTTCACGTCCTCCGCCGTCCTCAGAACCCATTGCCCCTTGCCGTCGTAGCCCATCCGCCGCGTCTTGACCACTGCCGGCAGCCCCACTTTTTTGATCGCCACATCGATGTCGTAGGCGACGGGCACCGAAGCAAATTCCGTCGTGCCGATTCCCAGCTTCTCGAACAGCTGCTTTTCTTTGAGGCGATCCTGCGCCGCCTCGAGCGCCCCCGGCGGCGGGAAAACGGACACCTTCTTGGCCAGGTGTTGCACGGCGTCCACCGGCACGTTTTCAAACTCGTAGGTCACGACTTCCAGCCCGTGTGCGAATTTCTCCAGCGCCGCGCGATCCGTAAAGTCTCCGGTGACTCGCGGAGCAATCCGTCCTACAGGCGCTTCCGGAGACGGGTCGAGAAAACGGAATCGCAGCCCAAGCGGATAGCCCGCAAGGGCCAGCATGTAACCAAGTTGTCCGCCGCCGAGGATACCGATGCTCACGCGGACTTCCTCTTTTTCTGCAGCGCTCTTTTCTGCGAAAGACTCGCGACCGACGGATCGGGATTGGCCAGAACGCGCTCGGTTTGCGCGCTGCGGAATTTGCGCAGCGCTTCGCGAATGTGCGGGTACTTGCCGCCGAGAATCGCTGCCGCAAGGAGAGCAGCGTTGATCGCTCCAGCCTTGCCGATCGCCAGCGTCCCTACTGGAATGCCCCCAGGCATCTGGGCGATTGAGAGAAGCGAATCGAGGCCCTTGAGAGCCTTAGATTCCACAGGGACTCCAAGAACAGGCAGCACGGTTTTCGAAGCCGTCATCCCTGGCAAATGAGCCGCTCCGCCCGCACCCGCGATGATCACTTCGATTCCACGCTTCTCAGCGCCTGCCGCATATTCAAAAAGCAGGTCCGGAGTGCGATGGGCGGAAACGACCCTCGTTTCGTGAGGCACGCCGAGTTCCTTAAGCGTGGTGACAGCATGCTCCATCGTCTCCCAGTCGGAAGATGAACCCATGATAATGCCGACGAGAGCATGCGCGGCTGAACCCGCTGCACTGCGGGTTCGTCCTTTGGCGCGTTTCTGTGCCTTTGAATTTTTTTTCGCCATCACTATTCAGCGTGCTGGGAACGACTCTATCGGAGCCCGAGCGGGATATTCTACGGTGTTTTTCAATGCGCGGCGACCTGCGCGCGATTTTTCCAGTAGTGGCGCAGTTGGCCGACAAGATAGAGCGACCCCGCGACAATGATGGCGTCGTTCGCGGCGGCTCGGTCGAGCGCGTATTCGAGTGCAGCTTCTGGTTCAGGAATGACCGCGAAATGCGCGGCATGATGAGACGTGATCTCTGCAAGCTGAGAGACGGAAATGGCACGCGTGGTGCGCGGTTGCGTGAAAATAACCTCAGCAGCGAGCGGAAAGAGGACCCCGGCAATTTCGTCGACAGCTTTGTCGCGAAGCGCCCCAAAGGCAAGCCAGATTTTGCGGCCGGCAAGGTTTTGTTCCAAAAAACTGGCAAGCTCCCTCGCCGCCGAGGGGTTGTGCGCGCCATCGAGGTACAAGTCTGGCCCCGACTGGAGTTTTTCAAGACGCCCGGGCCAAACGGCTTCGGCGATTCCCTGCGCAATCGCATCATCAGAAATGCGATACCCGCGGTTCTGCAAGTACCGCGAGGCGGCCACGGCATTGAGGCTGTTCTGTATTTGGAATTTTCCAGGAAGCTGCGGAGCAAGCTCAATCCCCCAGCCGGATGTGTTTTCGATGGCGCGTGCCCGGCTGCAACCGTTTTCCATCCATTCCTTCTCGATGCGGAACGCGGTTCCCGTTTCGATAACCGGGCAGCCAAGTTCACGCGCACGCGCGCGAATGACTTCCAACGCCTCCGGCCGCTGCTCAGCCAGAACGACGGGAACGCTGCGCTTTAGAATGCCCGCCTTCTCACCGGCAATTTCCGCAAGAGAATGACCGAGAAAGTTTTCGTGATCGAAGTCCACGCGCGTGATAATCGTGACCACGGGAGTCAAAATATTCGTGGCGTCCAGCCGCCCGCCGAGCCCCACTTCAAAAACGCCAAAGTCCACTCGCGCGCGTGCAAAGTATTCAAAAGCCATCGCCGTCACGCACTCAAAGTACGTCGGATGCGCGCGAAGTTTGCCCGCCGCGAGCAGCTCCTCGTTCAAAGCCTGAATGCGCGTGAATGTTTCAGCAAACGCGTCGTCGCTGATCTCTTCCCCGTTCACGCGAATGCGCTCGTTGATCTTTTCCAGATGCGGCGAAGTGTTTAGCCCCGTTCGAAAGCCGGCTCGGCGCAAAATCGATTCGAGAAACGCGGCGGTCGAGCCCTTGCCGTTCGTTCCGGCGATATGCGCGGTCGGGTAGGCGCGGTCGGGCCGCCCAAGCCGCTCCGCAAGAATGGTGATGTTTTCAAGATCGAATTTCGCCGCCGCGGCCTGCGTCGGCGCAGCCAATTCCCTCCCCAGCGAAAGCAAATAGCGGACCGCAGCTTCGTAATTCATTTCAGCTCAGAAGAAGATCGAAGGAGTTGGCGATAAATGATTTCAAGTCTTTGCGGTGAACGACCGCGTCGAGGAATCCATGCTCCAAAAGAAATTCCGAGCGCTGGAATCCCTCGGGAAGTTTTTGCCGGATAGTCTGCTCAATGACCCGCGGGCCCGCGAACCCAATCAGCGCGCCAGGCTCGGCGATATTGATGTCTCCCAGCATGGCGAAACTCGCCGTGACGCCGCCGGTAGTAGGATCGGTCAGCAAAGAAATATAGGGCACCTTGGCGTCATCGAGCTTAGCCAGCGCCGCCGAAACTTTCGCAAGCTGCATCAGGCTGATCGTGCCTTCCATCATGCGCGCGCCGCCGGAGCAGGAGACCACAACCAGCGGCTGGCGCGACTCGATCGCCAGCTCGATCCCGCGCGTAACCTTCTCGCCGACCACCGCGCCCATCGACCCGCCGATAAATCCAAATTCCATCGCGCAGCAAACAATGCCGCGCCCATTGAGCCGGCCTTCCGCCGTAATCACAGCATCGTTCATCCCCAGCTTCTTGCGCGCTTCCTTGAGCCGCGCCGCGTAAGGCTTCGTGTCCACAAATTTTAGAGGATCGGTCGACGTCATGCCCGCGTCGTGTTCGGTCCATCGCGAGTCCAGCAGCATCTCCAGCCGCTGCTTCGCGTTCATCTTGAAATGGAATTGGCACTTCGGACAGACGAAAAGATTGGCTTCCAGGTCTTTGCGAAAAACGATCGTGCGGCAGGATTCGCACTTGACCCACAGCCCCTCCGTGCGCACGCGCCGCTCTTCGGGGGGCGTGGCTGCGTCGATCGATTTTTTGTCCCGCTTGAACCAGGCCATGAAAGAGTTTGTCAGTCCACCGTTGAGTTTTGGAAAATAGTCCCCGAAGTGAATCCCGGAGTTCTTTTTCTATTCTAACTTCTAATCTCTAACGTCCATCCTCGGACTTCTAATAGTCGATCCCCCGTTGCGCCAGTATACCCTTGGTGTAGGGGTGTTTCACCTCGCGCATCTCCGTAACAAGGTCGGCCACCTCCACAAGCTGCGGATGGGCGTTGCGGCCCGTGCAAATCACATGCACGCGCTCGGGGCGGTTTTTCAGCGCCTCCACGACTTCGCCGGCGTCCAGCATTTTGTAGCTGATCGTATAGTTGATTTCGTCCAGCACGACGAGGTCGTACTTTCCTCCGTAAATCGCTTCGCGTCCTGCTTCCCAGCACTCTCGCGCCAGTTTGACGTCTGCGGGATCGGTTTCGGCGCCGCCGATTTTCACGAATCCCCTGCCCATGGGCCGAATCTCAAACTTATCGTCGCCCAGCATTTTGGCAGCGTCGAGCTCCCCGTAGTGCCACGAGCCCTTGATGAACTGGACCATGAGCACGCGCAGCCCCTGGCCCACGGCGCGAAACGCCGTGCCCAGCGCGCAAGTCGTCTTGCCCTTGCCCGGCCCCGTGTAAACAATGAGCAGCCCTTTTTCTTCCGGCATGAGTTCCTTCCCCTCAAGAGAAAACAAGCCACAGGGAAAGGTCTAGAGTTTGGAGGGTGCGAAAAGAAAGGTCAAGACGACATAGGGCAGCGGCTTAAAAACCGCTGCCCTGGTGGATCAGCTCTTTAACCAAGCTTCAGAAGCTGGTCGCGCCAAACGCCTGCTTAACGTGCGGCTTGAACAGATAGAGCAGTATCCAGATTTGGATGGCCAGGGTGATGACTCGGACCACCAACGCAAACACCATTACATGGGCGAGCAGACTGAGCATGCCGATAGCCCCGAAAAGCACGGCGATCCCTGTGAGCACTATGGCGACCACGCGAGCCCAGTTTTGCAGCTTGATGAATCCAATTCCGAGAGCCAGCTGCAGCAGAGCAAACACGAGGAACATCGCCCCGACGACGGCTCCTCCCGCTGCAAGAATTGTGCTCCAAGGCCCTCCCGACTGCGCCATGCCAGAAAGCATGGATCCGCCGAGAACGAAAAAAAAGAGTGCGCAAATCGCAAGAACCGCCGCGCCTATGAAATACAGCACCGCGAGGATCGTTACCCCAGTAGGACGCTCCATGGATGCTCCTCTGTTGAGAGATTTTCTAGATGACAGGGTCTGCGCAAACAGATCCAGGGAACACTCCCAGATCGCAGACCAACGAGTATGCATAAGGCTATGCCGGGCATTTCATGCGGTCAAGGCCGGAAAACGTGTTGGCGGCGCTCAAGTAAGCGCGAGGCGTCTGGCAAGTTCCGCGGCAATAGAGGTGATTCGTTCTTGAGTTGCGGCGGGCAGCGTCGTCTTTGGTTTGGCGTGGGGATCGCGGACGACGATCCACAGGCCGGGGCGGTAAACCTCATCGTCGCCGGGGCAGATGGCGCCGGTAAGTTGCGTGAGTTCGAGCGCGAGCGGCGCGGAGTGAGTGAAATCGAGATTGGCGTGCTCGGGAGAATTGGCCTGGAACGGAGGATGGGCGAGGAGGTCCATCAGGACTCCGCGGGCGTCGTCCACAAGATCGCGAAAGCCCTGCGAAACGAGAATGACGTCGACGTCGCGAGGCGTTGGCTGGTCGAGCTGGTGTAAGTCGTAATCGGGGAGCGGTTGTTCGAGAGAAATTTCAATCGCGGCGGAAGGCTGGTCCTGATCGGGAATGATGCGAATCGACATGGTGCTTAAAGTTCTACACCAGAGCGGCTATTTCGGATAGGGGCTGCCAGAGAGGATGGCGAAGGCGCGGTAGAGCTGCTCGGCAAGCATGGCTCGCGCAAGTTCGTGGGAATACGTCATCGGGCTGAGAGAAACTTTTTGCGAAACGCGATCACGAAGCGCGGCGGGGAAACCGTCGGCGTCGCCGCAAACGAAGATGAGTTCGCGCGTTCCGCGGTCGCGAAGTTCGCCGAGCCACTTCGCAAAGCTTTGGGAATCAAGATTTTTTCCAAGCGCGTCGAGCAGAACCGCCGTCGCAGCACGATCGGTGTCGAGTTTCTTGACAGCGGCATCGCCATCGCGAACTTCAGTTATTTCGATGGGCGAATGCCGACCGATGCGCTTCACGTAATCGTCAATCACTCCGCGCAATTCCGCGCGCCGCGTCTTGCCGAGCATGAGCAGGCGGATTTTCACTTCAGACCATATTTTTTGCGTTTTTCGAGGAGAGTTTTGCGACTGATGCCGAGGGCTTCGGCGGCGCGGCTGATCTTGTAGTGCGTGGCTTCGAGCGTGGCGGCGATGACTTCGCGCTCGACTTCTTCGAGAGAGCGCAAGCCGGCGATGGAGCCGGCGGCGCCGGAGGCCGCGGCGCGAATGTTGTCGGGAAAATCGGCTGGCTCGAGCGTGTCGCTGCGGGAAAAAACGATGGCGCGTTCGAGGGCATTGCGCAGTTCACGGACGTTGCCGGGCCACGTGTAAGTGGCGAGCATGCGGCGAGCGGGTTCGCTGAGGTGAGAGCCGGGATGCCCGTGGATCGCGCGCAGCGTCGCTAGTAAATGATCGGCGAGAGGCAGAATGTCCGCGCGGCGGTCGCGCAACGGCGGAACAGTCAGCGTGAGAACGTTCAAGCGGAAATAGAGGTCTTCGCGAAATTGGCCGGTGGCTACCGCGGCGGTCAAATCGACGTTGGTGAGAGCCACGATGCGCGCCTCGATGCGAAGCGTTTCCGTACCGCCAAGCCGCTCGAAAGTGCGCTCCTGCAAAACGCGCAGCAACTTGCCTTGCGCACCGGGCGTGAGTGCGGCAACTTCGTCGAGCACGATGGTGCCCGTGCCACCCAGCTCGAGGCGGCCCAGCTTGCGTTCGACGGCACCGGTGAACGCGCCGAGCTCATGGCCGAAGAGTTCGCTTTCCACCAAGTTTGGCGGAAGGCTGGCGCAATCAATTTTCAAAAAAGGCGCGTCGCGCCGGGGGCCCAGTTCATGGACGAGGCGGGCGAGATGATCCTTGCCGGTGCCGCTTTCACCGCTGATGAGAAGCGTCGTTGCGGCGGCAGCGACCTTTTCAGCGAGTTCCAGGAGACGCAGCGATGCGGGATCTTCCGCGATCCACGGCAATCGCTCGGTGCTCATTTGGAATAGGCTTCGCCGGCGGCTTGGGGATCACCGAAGGGATGGTTGCGCGCGGCCACGTCCGGCTCGTCGGGAATCACAAGCTTGGGCGAAGAGCGCCAGAGGCGTTCCAGGTCATAGTAGCGCCGGGCTTGCTCGCTGAAGACGTGCAGGATGAATCCTCCGAAATCGATCAGCGCCCATTCCGCGGAAGCGTGTCCTTCGCGATGTTTCGGAGAGCGATGAAGATGTTTTTCGAGCTGGTCTTCCACTTCGCTGCAGATCGCTTGCACCTGCGGAGTGCTGAAACCCGTGCAGATCACGAAATAGTCGGTGAACGCTTCGACGCCGCTGAGATCAAGAACGGTAATGCCGGAAGCTTTTTTGTTTTGTGCGGCTTCGACAGCCAAGCGAACGCCTTGTGGCAGAGAGTCTAATTTCACCGGTATAGGCCTTGTTTAAGAATGTATTCCTCGACGCGCACGGAGACAAGTCCATGAATGGACTGGCCGCGGTTGGCGCGGCGGCGAATGTCGGTTGCGGAAACATCGATGGCAACAGATTCCAGCAGATAGACGGATGTGTTTTGCAGCTGCGCGACGACTTGCGATGGCGGTGCCTCGCCGTTTTTTTTGGTGTCGCGGCGGCCGATCAAGTCCGGCGGGATGACCAGTCGCAGCGCTTCCGCGCGAATGCCAGGACGGTTTGCAACGACGAAATCGCAGAGACCGAGCAGCGTCTCGTATTCCTTCCAAAGAGGAATGTCGAGGAAGGCGTCGGCACCGACGATGAAGAAAATACGGTCGCCGTGGCCGTTGTAGGCGTGGCGGAAATAACGGACGGTGTCCACCGAGTAGTGAAGCTGCGTGCCGCTGAAGTCTTCGCCAGCTTCGGCGAGCGAGGGAACGAAATGCGGATGCTCGGAGCAGGCTAGCGACGCCATAGCGAAACGGTGCGGGAAAGGAGCGAGGTGCTGCTTGAGTTTGTGCGGCGGCCGGCTTGCGGGAATGAAATGGATTTCGTCGAAATTGAAGCGGCGGTCGGCAGCGCGGGCCACGGCGAGGTGCCCATTGTGAATCGGGTCGAAGGAGCCGCCGAACAGCGCAATACGACGCGGATGATGCTTTGCGGCGGTGCGATGCGCCTGCGCGGTGGTCAATGCGCCTCCGAGAGAGAAGATGATATCAATTTTCTCACGAATTCTTGATTGGCGCAGGTTGGGAATCGTGTCCCGGCGCGTTCTCGTCAATTTCTCCTGAGGTGGGCGGCAAGTCCAAAGTAGTCTCGTGCGCTGGGCGCGGAATTTTGTCGAGCGCGTCGGCGATGGAGCGGACCAGTTTTTTTACCCCGTCACCGGCGACGGCGGAAATGGAGTGGAACTCAAGGTTACGCTGCTTGCAAAAGTCCTGGAGCTCTTCGAGGCGCGTGCGGTCGGTAGTGGCATCGAGCTTGGTGGCGACGACGATCATGGGTTTTTCGACGAGGGAAGGGCTAAAGGCCTCCAGCTCGCCGTTGATGACTTGAAAGGAGTGGATCGGATCATCGACGTTGGCATCGCTCGTATCGATGAGATGCACGATGAGGCGAGTGCGCTCGACGTGGCGGAGGAAACGGATGCCGAGGCCGGCGCCTAGATGGGCGCCTTCGATGAGGCCGGGCAAATCGGCTACGACAAAGGTGCGGCCGAGTTCGGTGCCGTGGCCGCCGGTGCCGCCATCCGCGTTGACGACTCCGAGATTGGGCTCGAGCGTGGTGAAAGGATAATTCGCGATTTTGGGGCGAGCCGCGGAAATCACGGAAATGAGCGTGGATTTGCCTGCGTTCGGGAAACCGACGAGGCCAACATCGGCTAGCAATTTCAGTTCGAGGCGAAGATGGCGCTCTTCACCGGGAAAACCGTCTTCGTGTTCGCGTGGAGCTTGATGCCAGGGTTTTGCGAAATTTTGGTTGCCGCGGCCACCGCGTCCGCCTTGCGCGACCAGCACACGCTGACCGGGAATGGCTAGATCGGCTATGGTTTCGCCAGTCTGTGCATCGTAGGCCAACGTGCCAATGGGAACTTGAAGGATCATATCCTCGCCGGAATGGCCGGTGCAGTTTGACCCTTCGCCGTGGCGGCCGCGATCGGCTTTGAATTCGCGATTGTAGCGGTAGCGGAGAAGCGTATTGTCATTGGGATTCGCTTCGAGATAGATGCTGCCGCCGTGGCCGCCGTCACCGCCAGATGGGCCGCCGCGCGGAACGTATTTTTCGCGGCGAAACGCGACGCAGCCATTGCCGCCGTTGCCGGCCTTCACCAGTATTTTAGCTTCGTCAACGAACACGAGAATCACACTCCAAAAGGCTGGCCGCTAGGCGGCCGCCATTAAAAACGATAGCATAAGCGAACGATCGATACTGCATAACCAATCGAAACTGCCAGAACGGGGCCGCGCCCAAAAAATCATGTCTGCCGTGAACAAATGGCTGAAGCGATTGCTGCTACTCTTTGTAATCGTTCTTGCAGCGCTGAGCGTGGCATTTTATCTTCTGTACTTTCGCCGAACGCCTTTGCCGCCTGCTGCGCCGCATGCGATTGTTGCGCCTTCCATCGCGTCTTTGCCCGGTCTCTCTGCTTGCTGGATTGAGACTGGGAAAACTTTCAGCAACTTTTCCTTTGGCTCGACCGCCGGAAGCATTCTGGTACGGCACCCCGCGGGCGATTTGCTGATTGATACGGGCAATTCGAGCCATTTTGACGATGAGATTCGCGGCTATCCTTTCGCAACCTGGTTCAAACTCAGATTCCTGGCCGGCCAGGTAAAGCCGTCTGTTCCACTCTCTGAGTTGCTACACCGGGTGAAAGAGGATCCCGCAAGATTGCGCTGGGTGATTCTTTCTCATGCGCATCTCGATCATTCCGGCGGGCTGATGGACTTGCCGCGAGTGCCAGTCCTTCTTTCGCAGGAAGAATTGCAATTCGCTGCCGACCCGAGCGTGCAAGCAAAGGGTTTCGTCATTGCCGCGCACGTACAAAAATTCCCGACGCCCGGTGCGCCTACTTTGCGTTTTGATCCTCAGCCCTACGAAACGTTCGACGAGAGCGCCGACCTTTATAAGGACGGATCAGTGGTCGTCGTGCCATTGCGTGGACATACGCCTGGAAGCGTAGGCATCTTCGTGAATCTGTCGCCCAACCGGCGCCTGTTTTACGTGGGCGACGCGGTCGATGATGAGCGCGGCTTTCAGGAACGCGTTGCTAAGTCCCTAATCCTCCGCGACAGCGACAACGATCAGGCGCTTGCCAATCAAATCGTTGCCCGGCTCAGCGACCTGCACGAAAAGCTGCCGGAGCTGGCGATCATTCCCGCGCACGGCCGTAGCGCGTACAAGAAATTCTTTCCCGGCGGTCCGCTGAGCTGCGTCTCCGCGCAGTGACCGCGCTCAACGCCCTCGCCCGGCAGGCGCGCCGCGAAGAAAAATGCCGTCCGTTAGGAACAGGACGGCAGCAGAAGCTGACCGGACGGAGAATGCACCGACGAACGCGGAGGATTAGTTGACGGCGGCGGACTTGGCGGCTGTCGGCTCGACGCTGATGAAGCGGCCGTGGCGGCCACGGTCGGTGAACTTGACGACGCCGGTGACGAGAGCGAAGAGCGTGTCGTCCTTGCCTTGACCAACGTTTTCGCCGGCCTGGTGGCGCGTGCCGCGCTGGCGCACGAGAATCGTGCCTGCGTTGACGAGCTGGCCACCGAAGCGCTTTACGCCGAGCCTTTGTCCGTGAGAATCGCGGCCGTTTGTAGAGGAGCCGCCGCCTTTCTTATGTGCCATGACTCATTTCCTTATCTCGGGATGGGGCGCAGTCCGCCTCGGCGGACGCCCTTAAAAGCTTTAATTTTGCGCACTAACATGGGCACGATAAATCGCGCCCCTACAGTTACAGTTTGATTTCGCTGACTTCGACGGCCGTGAAATTCTGGCGGTGGCCGCGAGAAATCTTGTACTGATTGCCCTTCTTGAACTTGAGCACGGTGATTTTCTTGGCGCGGCCTTGCGCGACGATCTTGCCGCTCACGCTGGCTTTGGAAGCGCCATCACCGAGGACGACTTTCTTTTCGTCGGTGTGGACGGCGAGAACCTTGCCGAACGTCACGTTTTCGCCGACTTCGCCGGTGACGCGCTCGATACGAATGGTGTCGCCCGGTGCGACGCGGTACTGCTTACCCCCGGTTTGAATAACGGCGTACATCTGCCCTCCAAGCTGTAGAGACAAACGTTAATTATAAGGGTGAAGAGGACGTGCGGTCAACGAAGGAACGCGCGGAGGATGGCGAAATATCGCGAGGCGAGTCCACGGAGTGCCACGGCCTGGCGACCGCGGGTGAGCACACAGGAGTGGAGCGGTTCACCGATGCGGCGACAAGATCGTTCCTTTACGCGTGGATGGCGCGGAGTCGCTAGTCGACCATAAGGCCCCACCCCTCCCCTCTTTTTTCTAAGTGTTGATTATAAAGGACTTAGAGATTGTGTAACACGTTTAGAATCAACAGTTGCGGACGGTTTTGTAGGCGTTGATTCTAGAGAACTTGTTCGCGCTGTAGTTGCGAGAGATGCCGTGGGTCTCGTAAGTACTGCGAACAAAAGACTTAAGCTATGAAAGCTGACTCCAGAAAGCGAAAACGCCAGCAGAGACGCTGGCGCTATGGGATCTGTGAACAATATTACCCAGAACGAATCATACGCTAGAGACAACTTTTTGTAAAGGAAAAAAGCGGTGAAATAGCGGCAGCGAATGTCACAGCCATGATTGGCTGTGCCACCAAGGAACAAAATGGGTTAGCGGAGAGTCTACTATGACAGAGCGGCATGGAAAGGAGATCGGCAAGGGAAAGAAGTGCGGGCGGCCGCCGGCGATTGACCGCAACTTTTGTGCGGTTTTGGAGTTTAACTACACAGGTGCTTCAGAATGAGTGAGACACCTGGAAGCACTTAGGTCCGACGCGGCAGGAGAGGTAATTCGGACCTAGCGAGGACACGATCATGAGATATCTAAAATATTTGGCGTTACTGGCTGTTTGCGTTTTTGCGGCAGCGGCGCCGTCCCAGGCACAGGTAGCAGTTGGCGTTGGAGTTGGGCCCGTGTACGGCGGTTATGCTGCACCCGTTTGCGCGTATGGGTATTACGGATATGCGCCGTACGCTTGCGCGCCCTACGGTTACTACGGACCGGATTGGTTCTATGGCGGAGTGTTTATTGGAGCTGGACCTTGGTTTGGCGGCTTTAGAGGAGGTTACTGGGGCCGTGGTGGATTTTACGGACGCGGTGGCTTCGGCGGACGTGGCTTTGGTGGACGCGGATTTGACGGGCGAGGCGGCTTTGGACGTGGCGGCTTCAACGGTGGACGAGGCGGCGGGTTTGCGCGCGGATCGGTCGGTGGTGGGTTCCACGGTAGTAGCGGTGGGAACTTCCGCGGAGCAGGTGGCGGCGGATTCCACGGCGGTGGAAGCGCGTTCCACGGCGGTGGAAGCGCGTTCCACGGCGGTGGTGGCGGTGGATTCCACGGCGGTGGAGGAGGCCATGGTGGCGGGCACAGGTAATTGATCTAGATTCTCCTGATTAGAATTAGAAATGGAACGGCTGGCAGCATTTGCTGCCAGCCGTTTTTGTTTTGGCGGACGATTCGATCGGTTGGTTTGATCTGATGTTTTAGCGGTGCTTGGGTAAAAACATGGAAAGACGGGCACGGCATGCCGTGCCCCTACGGGCGGAGTTTCGTTAGAGGCGGAGAATTGCGAGCATCACGCCTTGAGTCTGGGAATTCTCTGTCGTAATGTACCGCGCGTGCTTCCATCGGCTAACAGATTTAACTTGCGTGCGAGTGTCTGGAATTCGTTTTGGGAGACTAGTTAGGTGCCGACTCTGGAGCTGGCTCATTCGCCGCATGCGCCTGACATCAGTCCCGTCACGATTTACTATCGGGATTTTGGGAGCGGGAGGCCGCTGGTTTTTCTGCATGGAGGTTGGGGGTATGGACTCTATCCATTTGGCAGGCAGATCGAGGCGTTTCAGAGGGAATACCAGATCTTGATCCCGGACCGCTCGGGGTATGGGCACTCAACGAGGGTTGCGGGAGAGATGCCGCTGGATTTTCACCGGCGGGCCGCGGAGGAAACGATCGCATTTCTTGATGCGCTGGGGATTGGGCAAGCGGTGTTTTGGGGACACAGCGATGGGTCGGTGATTAGCGCGATGATCGCGATGATGGCGCCGGAACGCTGCGAGTGCTTGATTTTGGAAGCTTTCCACTTGCTCCGGAGAAAGCCGGGATCGCGGGCGTTCTTCGAGCGATTCGCGGCGCGCCCGGAAGACTTGGGTGAAGAGACAAAGAAATTGCTCGCGCAAGACCACGGGGATACACAATGGCCGGGAGTTTTGCTGCGGAATTGCACGGCTTGGTTTCGGATTGCGGACCAGGTGAAGCGGCCGGATGAGGATTTGTACGACGGCCGTTTGGGGGAGATCCAAGTACCAACGTTATTTCTGCATGGGAGCCTCGATCCGCGAACGGAACCGGGGGAGATGGAGTGGGTTCACAAGGAACTGCCAAGGGCGGAAATGAAGTTTGTGGGGAACGGGAAGCATAGTCCGCACAGCGAAGAGGCGGCGTTTGAAGAGTGCAATGCGATTGCTGGGGAGTTCTTGAAAAGGCAATCCTATTGAGATTAGAAAATTGAGAACGGAAAATGGAAAGCGGAAAAGCGGCAGCACGACTGCCGCACGCCAAAGAACATCAGAAGTCGAAGCGGTAGCCGAGAATCATTTTGGCGATGAGATGATCGGTCGAGGCGGTGATGCCGACGCCGAGGCCGAAATTGACCTCCCATTTCGGGGAGAGATTCAGGTCGATAGCTGGAAAAATCTGATGCTGTTGAAGCCGCGTGGCAAGAAAATCCGTGGCCGGGCCCACTGAGCCGTAGTATTCGATGCCGCCGGCGATTTTTTTGGTGAAGTCGTAGCTGATTTTGACGTTGGGAGAGAAAACGAAGCCCTCTCCTACCGTTTGGCCGTGCAAAGATTTGTCGAAAGTGGGATTGAAATCGAGATACCAGCGGCCGACCTGCTTATCGATAATGGGGCGCATCTCCCAAGTCCAGGTGTCGGTGGAGAATGGGCGGCGCTGGTAGCCGACCTCATTGGAGAGGCTCAGGCCGACGGGCCAATTCCATTTCTTGGGGATGGCGATGCGGGGGCGAATATGGTCGCCGACCCACTGAATGCCCTGCCCGCTGCGCTCGGAAGTGAAGATATAGAAGCCGACTTCGAGCCAATCGGTGAAACCGTGGGTGATCTCGATAGTTTCGTGCTCGGCGTGGTTGGTGGGATAGAGGCCGTCGGAGATGGTTTTGGTGCCGTCGATGGTGAAATTGCTGTGGAGTTCGATCATGGTTTGGTGCGGCTCAACCAGCTCGGAGTTGTAAACCTGGATTTCGTAGTTGTCCTGGGCGCGGGCGGGAAGAACGGTTAAGAGCTGCAAAGAACAGATTAGAACAAGGCCGGGAAGCAGAGGTTTTTTGTCCAACGTTAGGTCCTTGAAATAAATCCCAAAATGAGACTATCGCGTTTTGTTGGATGCTGCAAAGCGGATAGCGAGCATGCAAATTATCCTCAGATATCCGCAGAGCAATGCATTGCTAACGAATCCTTCATGTGCTAGAAACATGGCCATTCGATGATGCCTTGGGTGTGATTCTGGCAACGAGATTGAGCTGAGGAAGAGGACCCCGCGGCCTAACAGAGAGTCCCCTCTGTAACGGCTATCGCTTCTGTCAGTTGGTGCCCTTGTTGCGGACATTCTGATTCCTTTAAGGAGGATCCTCCATGAAGAGGACGACGGGTGGAGTTTTTGTTGCTGGGTTAGTTTTTGCGCTGATGGTGTGCCTCGCAGCGACGCCTTTGGCGAGTGCGCAGTCGACAACGGACGGGGCGATTGGCGGAACGGTGACGGATCCGTCGGGCGCGGTGGTGCCGAACGCGAGCGTCAGCATAGAAAATCTTGGGACAGGGAGCAAGTCAGCCGGAACGACGGACGAGAGCGGGCGATATCAAGTCATCCACCTCCAGCCGGGATTCTATTCGCTGGAGATAAGCGCGGGCGGATTCGCGGCATTCAAGGCGGTGAAGGTCACCGTAGAGGTGGGGCGTACCACGACGATCGACGCGAGGCTGGACGTGAAAGCGGCGTCGGAGACGATTATGACGACGGCGGAAGCTCCCGTGATTGTGGCGGACAGCGCGGATTTTTCGACCAACGTGAACCAGACGACGATCGAGAATCTGCCGATCAATGGACGGAGATGGTCGTTTTTTGCGTTGGATACTCCCGGGGCGGTTCCGGATGGTGGTTTCGGATTGGTGAGCTTCCGCGGGATTTCCGGGTTGCTGAACAATAACACGGTGGACGGCGCGGACAACAATCAGGCGTTCTTCAGCGAAGAGCGTGGACGCACACGCATCAGCTATTCCACGAGCGAGGCCAGCATCCAGGAATTCCAGGTCAATACTTCCAACTATTCGGCCGAATACGGACGTGCGGCTGGTGGGGTCGTCAATGCGGTCACAAAGAGCGGAACGAATCAGCTCCATGGACAGGCGTTCTGGTACGACCGCAGCAGCGATTGGGGCGCTATCAATCCTTTTCAATTACACCGCGTCAACGGTGCTCTTGTTCCCTTTCTGCCGGAAGACAAGCGGCACCAGTTTGGCGGCGGAATTGGCGGCGCGATCATTAAGGACAAGCTTTTCTGGTTCCTGAGTGCGGATCAACAATTGCGCCCTTTCCCCGCCGTGGCCAATTCGGGCACACCTGGCGCGATTTCTGCACCGCTAAGCGCTTCGGAAACCGCTACGCTCACTACGCGAGGCGTATTGCCGGGAAATGCTACTGCGGTAGCTTCCGCCTTAGCGTTGCAGACGAGTTTGACCGGCACAGTCCCGCGCAGGGGAGACCAACTGATTCTGCTTCCCAAGATCGATTGGAATATCACATCCAAGCACCACGCTTCGTTCACCTACAATCGGTTGCGTTGGAATTCTCCAGAAGGCATACAGACTGGGGCGGTAGTCAACCGTGGAATCGAGAGCTTCGGCAATGACTATGTCAAAGAGGATTGGGGTATTGCCCGGTTGATCTCCACGGTCACCGCAAGCATGACCAACGAATTGCGCTACCAATACGGCCGGGACTTTGAATTTGAAAATGGCCAGAATCCCATCGCCGGCGAGCCAGTTTCCTCCCTGGGTTTTTCGCCGCAAATTACGGTCAACGGCGTCGGCGGCTGGGTTTTCGGCATGCCAAACTTTCTTAATCGACCGCAATATCCCGACGAAAGACGCAACCAGGTCGCTGATACGCTCGCCTGGACTTCTGGCAAACATCTAATCAAGTTTGGATTTGATATCAATCACGTCCACGACAGCGAGATCAACCTGTTCACGGGATTTGGAGCGTATTCCTACAACACGCGCGTGGACTGGATCAGCGATTTCGTTGCAAACGCCACATCACATGCTCCTTTTTGCGCGGCTGGAGGGAACGCGGTGCCGTGCTATACGAGCTTCACCCAAGGATTAGGGACGCCTGGATTCAGTTTCAACACGAATGATTTGGCGTTCTTTGCCCAGGATGACTGGCGGATTCGGCCCCGTTTAACCCTGAATCTGGGCCTGCGTTGGGATACCGAGTTACTGCCGTCCCCGCAAATTTCCAATCCTTCATTTCCTCTGACCAACTCTTTCCCCAGCGACCGCAAAGATTTTGGGCCGCGCGTGGGAGCCGCCTGGGATATCTTTGGCGACGGAAAAACGATTCTCCGCGGCGGCTACGGGATCTTCTATGGTCGAATCATCAACTCGACAATCTTTAACGCCATCGCCAACACCGGATTACCAGCTGGCCAGAACACCACCTCTATCAACCCATCCACGACATCCCCTTTGTATCCCAACGTGCTTGCTCCTGGTGCTGCGCCACCGGGATTAAACATCATCCAGTTTGCACCCAATTCCAAGCTTCCGACAGTCCATGAGTTCGATCTCGAAGTGGAACGGGAAATCGCCAAGAATACCGTCGTTTCCGTCTCGTACGTCGGCAGCCTTGGCCGTCACCTACCGCGCTTCGTGGACACCAACCTCGCCGCCCCGACGTTGACCACTTCATATACCGTCGTTGGAGGACCTTTCGACGGACAAAAGGTCACGGTTCCCTTCTTCGGAGTTCCCGGCAACCCTGCGACTAACAAGCCGCTCAGTGGCACTGGACGCCCGAATAACACCGTTCAGGCGGTCACCGACATTTCCAATTCCGTGAACTCCAATTACAACGCGATGGTGGTCGCTCTGAATCGCCGCCTCTACCAGAGCTTTCAAATTCAATCGTCGTTCACATGGTCCCGTGCCAACGATTTCGGCCAAGCGTCGCAGACCTTCACGGCCACCAATAGCGTGTTGAACCCATTCGACCTGCGAGGTGAATACAGCCGCTCGAATTTCGACATTCGGGACCGCTTCACCTTTGCAGCTATCTGGAGCCCGAACTACTACCATGGCGTCAGTCGTTGGCTGGGATACCTTGCCAACGGCTTCACGATTTCACCGCTGGTCGTCGCCTCCTCGGGCGTTCCTTTCACTCCGACGGTATCGGGCAGCGCGCCCTCGCAAACCATCGCTGGCGTGACCTACGTCGCCCCGGGCGGAGCTTCCGGGGCGCTCGCCGACAGCGGCACAAATCGCGTGCCATTCCTTGGATCGAACTCGTTTCAGTTGCCACGCACCGTGGACGTGGACCTACGAATCGCAAAGGAGTTCAAGATCTGGGAGTCCTGGAAGCTGACGCTCAGTGGAGATGCATTCAATCTCTTCAATCACGTGAACGTCACCGGGGTTAACGCGCAAATGTTCTCGATCACAGCGCCAACGACGCCAACAACCGTTCACGGGGTTGCTTGTAGTGCGACTGTCCCCTGCTTCGTGTTCCAAGACCAGGCAATAACGGGAAACCCGTCGACGAGCCTGTTCCAGAGCGCGACGAATTCAAGCAACACCTTGACCGCGCAGCGGCAGATCCAGGTAGGCATCCGCCTGGATTTCTGAGGCATAGAAATACAAAACCTACAACTTCACCGGGCGTCCCGGTTGCATGGGGCGCCCGTTTTGATTTTTGGACACGCTTATAACCGAGGTTTTGCGCGCTTCGGTAGCTAAGCGTGGGGGTGGGCTTTGTCGTAGATGTCCATGAGCTGGCGGATGGAGGCGTGGGTGTATTTTTGGGTAGTGGAGAGGGATTGGTGGCCGAGGAGTTCCTGGATGGCGCGGAGGTCAGCGCCATCGGCGAGGAGATGGGTGGCGAAGGCGTGGCGGAGAGAGTGGGGATGCAGGTCCCAGTTCACATTGACGAGGCGGACGTATTTTTTGACGATGCGGCCGACAGAACGCTGCGTTAGGCGGCGGCCGGCGTAATTGAGGAAGACGGCTTCGGAGTGAGGGGCGCCGCGGTGACGGCCGCGGGTCCTGGAGGCTTGCAGGAACAATTGGTCGCGAAGCGGCCAATATTTTTCGAGCGCTTCCTGGGCTTTCGAGCCGTAGGGGACGATGCGTTCCTTGTCGCCCTTTCCGCGGACGCGCAGGACGCGTTCTTTTTGGTCAATGTCGGCGAGGTTGAGGCCGGTGAGTTCGCTGACGCGAAGTCCAGCAGCGTAGAGCAATTCCAGCAGAGCGCGGTCGCGGCGCAGAAGCAGGCTTTCGTCTGTCGGTTTGGAAAGATTGCCAGATGAAACATTTGCGTTCAGCCGCGAGCGTTTTTTGGCAAGTACACCGCTGGCGCTGGAAGCCGGCCCCATCGCCGCAAGTTGATCCAGGAAGCCGCTCATCTCTTCGGCGGAGAGCACGGAAGGGATGCGTTTAGGGAGCTTAGGAGTGGGCACGAGGCGCGCGGGATTTTCCTTCAAGAGGCCTTCGCGAACGCAGTATTTGAAGAAGGATCGAAGGGCGGCGAGTTTGCGGGCTATGGAGCTTTTCTGAAGGCCGTGCTCGTGCAGATGGCCGACGAATTCGCGGATGGTGTTGTGCGTGACGGCGCTTAAAGCAGGCGGCTCGAGACCGGGCGGCGATAGATAGGCGATGAATTGGCCGAGGTCCTTGCCGTAGTTAGAGATCGTGTGGGGCGAGGAATTCTTTACCGCGCGAAGATATTCGAGATATTTGGCGATCGCTGTTTTCATTTTGTGCCGGGGACTGGGCCACGCTTCTGCGATTGATTATAGGACAGCAGCGGGCGGGGAGGGTGGGTAATCGGCCCAGAAAAAACGTGGAGATAAAGCGAGGAACTCCATTGCTTGTAGACACGGACGAGAATTATGACGTTCCCGCACCAAAGTGAAATTCGCTGACGATTGAGCTCGCCAAAATAGTCGTGCAAGTCCCTGAGAAAAGCGGCAGGAGAGCTGCCGCACTCCAAAACTCCGCGTGGAGAGCTATGGCTTTGCGCCGACGGGTGTGGCTTCTTCGGGCTGCGGTTGTGGGGCGGCGCCGGGTTCGGGAGCGAGCTTTTCCCAGTCGCAGCCTTCTTTCAGGCAGGTGTGAACTGTGCCAATTTTGGATTTCTTTTCGACGATGAAGGGCGCGCCGCATTTGGGGCACGGCTCGGGCATGGGCATGAAGGGCGTTGTGAAATCGCAATCGGGATAGCGGGAGCAGCCGTAGAAAATGCGCGGACGGCCACGGCCGCCTTTTCCGGCGCTGCCGCGGCGGACGAATTCGCCTTCATGGCACTTGGGACATTTGATGCCCATGGTGATGGGGCGAGTGTATTTGCACTTCGGATAGCCGGTGCAGCCGATGAATTCGCCGAAGCGGCCATGCTTTTTGACGAGGCCGTTGCCGCAGAGCGTGCACTTTTCGTCGAGCAGTTCGTCGGGCTGCATGGATTTGCGTGTGCCCTCGACGAGGCGGCGCGTGGTCTGGCAATCCGGATATGCGGAGCACGCCAGGAACGGGCCGAACCTGCCCGCCTTGATGACCATTTCTTTGCCGCAGTTGTGGCAATACTCGATTTTTATTTCGCCGGGAGCGGCATCCGGCAAAGCAGGGGACAAATCCTGAATAAAATCGCAGTCCGGATAGCGCGAACAGCCCAAAAAGAAACCCAAGCGGCTGATGCGCTCGAGAAGTTCGCCCTCACCGCACTTTTCGCACTTTTTCCCCGTGGGGATGCCGGCCTTGTAGGAGAGCATTTCGTCGTCGGCGCGATCGAGATCGACGATGAACTTTTCCCAGAATTCTTTTACGGCCTCGCGCCAGGGGAGTTTGCCTTCCTCGATTTCGTCGAGCTCTTCTTCGAGGCGAGCAGTAAAGGTGACATCGAAAATATCTTCAAAGCTTTTGACCAGCAGCAGGCTCACACGCTCGCCAAGCATGGTGGGCGAGAAGCGGCCCTGCTCTTTGGTGACGTATTCGCGCTCGACGATGGTGGAGATGATGGAGGCGTACGTCGAAGGACGGCCGATGCCTTTTTCCTCGAGTTCCTTGACAAGCGTCGCATCGTTGTAGCGGGGCGGAGGTTGCGTAAAGTGCTGGTCGGGACGAATTTTGTCAAGACGCAACGTCTGGCCTTCGGTTACGCGAGGAAGCGCGTTGCCCTCGCCTTCGTCGCTCTTTTCGTCGTCGGCGGTGTCGACAACCTCGGCCTGATAGACGGCCAAATAGCCGGCGAATTTCTGCACCATGCCCGTTGCGCGGAACGTATAATCCGCCACCGCAATGTCGATCGTCGTTTGATCGAACACGGCCGGCATCATTTGGGAAGCCACGAACCTCTGCCAAATCAATTGATAGAGCTTGAATTGATCTTCCTTCAGATACTTGCGGACGTCTTCGGGCGTGCGCGTCACTTCCGTCGGGCGGACGGCTTCGTGCGCTTCCTGCGCGTCTTTTTTGGATTTGTAGTAGTTGGGCTTCTCCGGCAAGTAGGCGGAGCCGAACTTTTCAGGGATAAGTTCGCGCACTTGCGCCAGCGCATCCTGCGAAACGTTTACAGAGTCCGTGCGCATGTAGGTGATCAGGGCAACGGAGCCTTCGTTGCCCAGTTCAACGCCTTCATAAAGGCCCTGGGCCACTCGCATCGTATTCTTTGCCGAGTAACGCAGGCGGTTATAGGAGGCCTGTTGCAGCTTTGAGGTGGTGAAGGGTGGAGGCGGGTTTCGTTTCTTTTCCCGCTGCGTGACGCTGGCAACTTGCCATTTGGCTTTGCTGACCGCGGCGACAATCTTATCGGCGGCTTCCTGGTTGTGGACTTCAATGTCCTCGCCGTTGTGCTTGAAAAGCTTGGCTTCGAAGAGCGGCGGCTGGCCGGCGTCGAGCATGGCGTGGATCGTCCAATACTCTTTCGGTACGAACGCGCGGATTTCCTGTTCGCGCTCGACGATCAGGCGCAACGCAACGGTCTGGACGCGACCGGCGGAAAGACCGCGGCGGACTTTGTTCCAAAGAAGCGGAGAGACTTTGTAGCCTACGATGCGGTCGAGGACGCGGCGGGCTTGCTGAGCATCGACGAGATTTGAGTCGACTTTCCTGGGATGCTCGAAGGCGGCGCGAATGGCTTTGGGCGTAATCTCGTTGAACGTAACGCGAAAAATCTTCTTAGGATCTATCGCCACGGCGTCTTTATGAGGCTCGTCCTTCGGCTTCTCTTCAACCACTTCGGGCTTGGCGTTCTTTTTCTTGAAGCGCGAAACGCTGGGTTCCTGCTCGGGGTATTTGGAAGGCTTGGACAAAACCATGGCGAGGTGCGCGGAGATGGCCTCTCCTTCGCGATCTGGGTCACCTGCGAGATAGATGGCGTCCGCGGTATTGGCTGCTTTGCGAAGATCATTGATGATCTTGCCCTTGCCAGCGATAATCTGAAGGGTGGGCTCGAAGATTTTTTCGTCGTCAAGGGAGATTGGCGGACGAACTGGCTTTTCTTTAACCTTCTTTGCGCCCTTCTTGGCTCGCTTCTTTTTCTTTCCGTTGTTTTCTTCTTCGCCGGGCAGACGTATGCCGATCGTCTTCTTGGGCAGGTCCATCACGTGGCCAATGGAAGCCTTAACGAGGAAATTCCGCCCAAGGTACTTATTAATTGTCTTCGCCTTTGCAGGCGACTCAACGATCACAAGCGAACGGGCCATCTTTTCTTTGTAACCCCGTAATGTGCTGCTAGGAGAGCTGGAGAGCGCGGCGTGTGTCCTTCTCGCTAACTTACGTGTAGATGCTACGATCAGCCTTTGGGATACTCTCAGCCTTTAGATGCAGAATTCGGGACGGGAGATTCGCGCCGTATCTGCCGCTAAAACAATACCTTACTGAATCGCTTCCCGGGCAACTGCCGGACGATGCCTTTCATCTCCAGATTGAAAAGCGTAGCTAGAACCTCGGAAGAGTTCAAGCCGGATCGTTCGACGATGTCGTCGATGTGTTTGGATTCGTCGGAGCTGAGGAGTTCGTAGAGCTTTTTTTCGGAGGGGTTCAGAGAGGCTGCGACGAGCAAGTTTCTTTGCTCGGCTTCGGGCTGTTCGGCTTTTACCAGCGCGGCGCGGACGGGCGTGGGGAGTTCTTCGATTACGTCTTCGGCGTTGGTGACGAGTTTAGCGCCCTGCTTGATGAGCTGATTGGGAGCAAAGCTCACCGGCTGGGTTACGTTTCCCGGGACGCCGAAAACTTCGCGGCCGAACTCCATGGCTAAACGCGCGGTGATGAGGGAGCCGCTGTATTGGGCGCCTTCGATGACGATGACGCCGAGGGGCATTCCGGCGACTATGCGGTTGCGGATGGGAAAGTTTTCTGGCGCGGGATGGGTACGGAGCGGAAATTCGCTGATGATGGCGCCCCGTTCCAGGACCTTTTCGTAGAGCTTCTTGTTTTCTTTCGGGTAGCAGACATCGATGCCGGTGCCGAGAACTCCGATGGCTCTGCCGCTGACGGCCATGGCGCCCTGATGGCCGATAGCGTCGATGCCGCGGGCCATGCCGCTGACGATGACGAGGCCGCGCGCCGCGAGATCGCGGCCGAGGCGTTCCGCCATCTGCGTGCCGTAGAGAGTTGGGCGCCTGGTGCCGACAATGCTGAGGCATGGGAGATTGAGGACCTCGGGGTCGCCCCGAACATAAAGCAGTACGGGCGGGTCGTAAATTTGCAGGAGCGTTTGGGGGTATTCGGGTTCGGTCCAGTTGAGCAGACGGCAGCGGTCAATGTTGCGTGTTGCTGTGAGTTCCTTTTCGGCGCGTTTGAAGGCTTCTTTCTTGAAGACGGCTTGCGCGACTGGAGCAGGCAAGCGGCAACCTTCGAGGTCGGTAAGCGGCGCGCGAAAGACAGCGTCCGGCGAGCCGAAGCGTTTTAGCAAACGCGCGGACAGACGGGAAGCCAGGCCGGGCGTGAGCGCCAGCGCGAGCCAGGGGAGGGATGAATCTAGCTCCATCGCATGCCAAGCCTATGCGTATGATAACTGCAATGTCAACTAATAATCGATATAAATCTGAAAATTGCAATCACGCGGGCCGGGCTGCGTCTTCGGCGAGGACTGCGTCCAGGGTTGCGACAAAGAGATCCGCGTCGCTTTGCGAGAAAATTAGCGGGGGTCGCAGCTTGAGGACGTTGTGATGGGGGCCGTCTGTTCCGGTGAGGATGCCGCGCTCGCGCAAGCGGTTGACGACGTAAGAAGCTTGCTGGGGTGCGGGTTCGCGAGTCTCGCGGTCGAGAACCAAGTCTGCGCCGAGGAAGAGTCCTGAGCCTCGCACATCGCCAATCAGCGCGTGCCTCTCTTGCAGTGCTTTCAGCCGCAACATCAGGTGACGTCCGGCGCGCAGCGCGTTTCCCTGGAGATGCTCTTCTTCGAGTACGTCCAGAACAGCGAGCCCCGCGGCGCACGCAACGGGATTGCCCCCAAACGTGCTGAAGAACTCCATTCCATTGTTGAAACTTGCGGCGATTTCCGGAGTCGTGATGACTGCAGCGAGCGGGAAGGCATTGCCGATCGGTTTTCCGAGCACCACAATGTCCGGAACGACTTCTTGCGTCTCGAATCCCCAGAAGTGGGTGCTAAGACGACCGAAGCCGACTTGCACTTCATCGGCGATACAGACGCCGCCCGCGGCGCGAACGTGTTTGTAGGCTTCAGCGAGATATCCGGGCGGAAAAACAATTTGGCCGGCTACACTTGGCAGAGTTTCGGCGATGTACGCCGCAACGCTGCGGCCTTGCGCATGAATGTCGTGCAAAATCGCGGCGACGTGTTGCGCGTATTTGGTTCCAGCCGCAACATCTTCCCGTCGATACGGCCCGCGATAGTCGTCGGGAATGGCCGCGACGTGCACCCACGGCTTGCGGCCGCGGCCTCCGGGGCCGTCAAATTTGTACGGGCTGATGTCGATGAGCGTGGTGGTGTGGCCGTGGTAGGCGTGTTCGAGGACGATGACGTCCTCGCGGGCGGTGTGGGCGCGGGCCAGACGCAGCGCCAGTTCGTTCGCTTCGCTGCCGGAATTGACGAAATAACAGACGCGCAGTGGTTCGGGCAGGAGACTGGTGAGCCGGCCGGCGTAGAGATTGGCATTGTCGTGGAGGTAGCGCGTGTTGGTGTTGAGGAGACCGATCTGCTCTTGTACGGCACGCACGACGCGCGGATGACTGTGACCGACAAGCGGGACGTTATTGTAAACGTCGAGGAAGGCGCGGCCGGTGTCGTCATAAAGGTATTGCATCCAGCCGCGCACAATTTTCAGGGGCTCAGCGTACGAAATGCTGAGATTTTTTCCGAGGAGATCGCGGCGAGCAGAAAGAGTTTGCTCTAAAGTCGGCTGCTGCTGGGGGAAACGCTCGGCCGGAATGCCCAGCAACAAATTCGGATCGGGCGAGAGAGAAGTCCACACTTTGCGCTGCGACGCATAGGCGACGCCGGGAAAATCGCAGCGGTGGTCCAGCAGGTCAACAATGATTTGGAAATGTAGGTGAGGCACCCAGCCGCCGTTTTCTTGGACGTCACCTATGTGGGCGAAGTGCTGGCCGCGCGCGATGCGCTGGCCGACTTGGAGCGCGTTAAATGTGTCTTGCGCGAGGTGCCCGTATAGCGTGAAGAATTCGAGGCCGTCACCGGTTGTGTGACGAAGAATCACCAGCGGCCCGTAGTCGAGCGGCGCGGTATTGATCGCGACGGCCTGCACGACGCCGTCGAGCGGCGCTTGGATGGGAGTGCCGGGCGCG
>Ga0210395_10000440_pt1 | contig 32841 bp, 29 predicted proteins | sample IncBWH4OmetaG_FD_150861 | JGI IMG/M metagenome (GOLD analysis project Ga0210395, IMG submission 150861) | Forest soil microbial communities from Barre Woods Harvard Forest LTER site, Petersham, Massachusetts, United States - Inc-BW-H-4-O ... | reverse complement strand
GTGGATCGCTCTAAGAGTCAGACTACAACCATGGGAATTCTGCTTCTCGCGGGCCCCAGCCTGATTTTTGCAGGTGACCGAATTGAGAGTCCGATTTTCCAGCATGCGCGGACGGAGGTAATTCAAACGACTGTAGAAGTCAGCGGTACGCCGCAACAGACGTGGGATCGCATTCTATCGATCGACAGCATACAAGCCAGCAAGCCCATTTTGATGTACTTTGGTTTGCCTATTCCCGAACGTTGCGTAATGCAGGGCCACGGCATCGCCGCGAAGCGCACTTGTTATTTCAACGTCGGCTATATCGAAGAGACGGTTACTGAATGGAATCCTCCGTACTACCTGGGTCTTTCGATTGATCGAACTCACATGCCCGGTCGCCACTGGCTGGGGTTCGAGAACGCTGAATATAGGCTTCAAGCAAGCGGGACTATGACTCGCCTGACCCGCACCACGACTATCTCCTCGCACATGCACCCGGACTGGTACTGGCATCCTTTTGAACGGCTCGGTGTCGAATCTGAGCACGACTATATTCTGCGCGACATTGTGCTCCAAGCCGCGCATTAGCTCCGCATCGTTAACGACGAGATCCGAATTTTCACAGTCCTCAGCTGATGCGTCAGGCGATCGAGACTAACCAGCCCGATGACCGTGCTCGACCAGCCTTCATTCGTGCGGACCAACCGTAGGCCATTCAACGACATGGATATTCCCGTCTGATGCGCGCTCGATCGTCGGAGCATAGAGTCCTAGGAATTGACGGCGCCACCACAAACCTTGAGTCCGTTTCTCAGACAGTGTTGTGAACCAGTATTGCCAAATCACAGCTCTCACCTGATGTGGGGGATGATGCGGAAAGGGATTCTTTGCAAAAAGAGTAAGAACATCGTGGTCGTTGGAAAGCAGCCGAACTTCGGTTTGGGGCACAATCGGATAGTCCCGCCACGAGCCTAACGAAGCGAACCACAGGTTCCAATCGAATCGCGGCTGATACGGCGCGTAAATCCCAGGCGCCGCGCTCACGTCTTGAGGCTTGTAACGGAATGAATACGCTACCCAGGTTTTTCCATCGTCGGAACCCTGGAACTCGATTTCGTACCGGCCTCTGGTCATGATGCCAAAGAGGCCGTATCGATTGGCGATGCGAAAAGGCTCTAGCGCCTCCACCGGCGCGGTTGGCAGTGGCAAGGCAGAGAACATCCAGATCAACTCTGCGGTCGTGGCATAGAAAATCCAACTCAGTATGGTGGCGATCCAAAAGAGCTTCAGCACCCTGAACGGTCGGCGGAAAGCGAGTCTCCAACTACGCAGTTGGCCTTGCTCGGACTCTTCCGGTTCTGCCGACACCGGCGACTTGCCGGGTTGGACGGGTTCAGAATCCGTCGGACTGTCCTCGGCACCGGTTGAGACGCTAGCCATGAAGGTCCGCTTCCATCGCCGCGGAAGAAATGGCAGCAGAAAACGGTCATCCAGCAACAGGAATCCCAACGTTAGGACAAGATAGTTTAGAAATGTGTAGTTGGCGGAAAGAATAATGCCGAGTTGCCAGAGAGTCACGATCAAGAAGCACGCGACTCGCCAGCGCCTCGGCAGAAACAACATCCAGACCACTCCGAGTTCGAGCGCCAGCGTCGCGTAAACAGTCGAAGCATGGAACCAGTGCGGCAGATGCTGCATGTACCAGCCGATCCAGGTGGGCAATGGACCGTTCTGGTAGTACTCGTCCATCGCTGTAAAGTTGCGCCACTGGGGATCTCCGCCGACGATCTTCGCAACGCCCGACTCGAAGTAGATGCGAAACCATTCCCATTGCAGCAGGAACAAACTGGCGCGCGATGCCAGGGATGCCGCCCCAAAGCCGGGGCGTAATCCGGATGGAGCAAAGAAAAGCGCGATAAATCCCGCTTCGAGCAGCATGCCATCCGATTGATAGCTGGAAAAGTCCTGTGCAGCGCTAACGAACGAAAGGAAACACACAAAACAGATCAGCAACATTCCACGTGGCCACGCATTGATCGCCAACAGCAGCGACGCCACCATGCCCACCCAGCACAGGGCGATCAGCACATGCGGGCCGCTCGCAAGCCAGAGCAGCGTCGGCGCAAACCATATTCCGCGGCCGTATCCAAACGAACGCGCCACGGCTTGCAGATACTGGTCTGCCGGCAGGATTCCGTCCGGCCCGATGAGGCCTCGGATCTGAAAGACGAGCGAGAAAAACGCGGAAAAATAAATACAGCCGAGTGCCCGCAGGAAGAGCCAGCGTGAAATCAGGCGCTCAGGCGCGCCGCGTCTAGAGTCGAACAGCCAGCGGAGAACGGACGGAACCCAGTCCATGAGCGACCACAATTATACCGAGGGAGAAGGTGGTGCGTAGTTAGCGAGTGACTGGTCGGGGGCTCTCCGGGGCAGGGGATGGCCGATTCAAGTAGCTTCCTCGCCGGGTGATGACCGCACATCTACTTTGCGAGCGCGGGGACCGTTGCATCAATCGTTCTCATGACCTCCAGAATCATGTGAACGACAGCCTCATCGCCGATCGCAGTATTGATCATGGCGTGGTAAATGGCGCGATCAGGCCATTCGACGTGAAAATATTTCTGAATGAAATCAACACGCTCGCGATCAACTGTGTCCACGAGGAGCTCGGCGTCCTTGTCGCTCTTGCCGCGAGTCAGCAGACGTCGAACTTTACTCTCCCTCGGGGCATAAAGAAAAACGCGCAACGCATCTTTGCGGTTCTTGAGGAACTGCTGCGATCCTCTTCCCACGATTACAGAGTTGCCGGTCTTTGCCACGTTTTGAACGACCTGTTCCGTAAACTTCAAAATGCATTCGCTGTCGACCAGCTTGAGCTTGTGCGCATTGATGCTGCCTTCATAACTACCGCGCAAGAATGATTTGAAAAGCCGGTAGTACAGGGGATCGGTTCGCTCCTCCCGGCCCTCGACGACCGTTTTGGGGCAATCCGCAAGGCGCGCAATCTCCTCCGTCAGCAACTCATCCCAAAGCTTCCAGCCCAGCTGCTTGGCGAGGAGTTGGGCGATTTCGCCGCCGCCGCATCCGTATTCGCGTTCGATGGTAACGATTTTTATCATGTCTCTCTCGGATCCTTATGCTTCTCCTGCGTTACATCAGACTGCTTATTTCACTCCGCTATTCTCACTCCACCGCCGCCCGGATCATTTTTCTTCAAGAGAAAAGCGAGGCCGAACATGATTGCCGATCCTACGCAAAGAACCATAAAGGTATCAATGTATGCCAGGCTCGCGGCCTGCGCTTGCAGCGATTGATAAATCCTGGCATAAGCCGTGAGTTGCGCCTCATGCTTACCCACACCCGAGGCAGCCAGGTGTTGAGCCAGACCATTCGCCGAATTCACAAAGTTGGGGTTGTCGACCCTGGCATTTTGCACCAGCCGAGCCTGATGGAATTGCGAACGCCGCGCAATCAGCGTCGTGACGAGCGACGTTCCCACGCTGCTTCCCATGTTCCGCATGAAATTGATGATTCCTGCGACTGCGTTATTCTTCTCCGGGGCAATTCCGATATACGCCACCAGCGTAATCGGCACAAACAGGAACCCCAAACCAATTACCTGGGCAATGCGCAGCCAGGTCGCCGCGCTGAAACTGATCAGCAAATCGATTCGCCTCGTGGAATAGAACATGGAGACCGATAGCGCCAGCCAGCCGAAGGCAATCAGGTAGCGCGCCTGGATCTTGGTTGTGAGTTGGCCCATGAGGGGCATTTCAAACAGCAACACCAGCCCTCCTGCCGAAAGAGCAAGCCCCGCCAGTTCTGAGGTGTACCCAACCAGCGTCTGCAGGAATTGCGGCATCAGCACTAGGCTGCTGAACAACATGATCCCCAGGGTGAACATCATCAGGCTCGAGCTGGCGAAGTTAAAGTCCTTGAACATACGCACGTCGATGATCGGCGCTTTTTGATACAACTCCCAGATCACCAGCGAGATCAGGCATACGGTTGCCACCACGATCAGAGTCGTGATGAAGTTTGAACCGAACCAATCATCTTCCTGGCCTTTGTCGAGTAGCACTTGCAGCGCTCCAATGCCGAGCGCCAGGAGGGCGATGCCGATGTAATCCAACTTGACCCCAGCCGCTTTGAGCTTGGCCAAATATGGAGGGTCTTCGACGAAGCGCCTCACTAAGAGCCACGTGAGTATGCCGACTGGAAGATTGATGAAAAAAATCCACCGCCAGGAATAGTTGAAGGTGATCCACCCGCCCAGAGTTGGTCCGATTGTTGGTGCCATAATGGCCGTAATTCCATACAGCGCAAATGCAAGGCCTCGCTGCTGGGGCGGAAACGTATCTGCGAGAATGGCCTGTGCCATGGGCTGCAGGCCGCCGCCACCGGCGCCTTGCAGTACCCGAAAGAAAAGAAGAAATCCTAGACTCGGCGCGATGCCGCAGAGCAGGGAACTCACAGTAAAGACTGCCAGGCAGGACATGAAGAAGCGCTTGCGCCCCAATGCGCCTGCAAGCCAGCCGCTGATCGGAAGGATGATGGCGTTCGAGACCAGATAAGAAGTCAACACCCACGTACTCTGGTCATTGCTCGCGCCCAGATTGCCGGCCATATACGGCAAAGCCACGTTCGCGATGCTGGTGTCGAGGACCTCCATGAAGGCGGCCAGCGCCACGACGACAGCAATCAGCCAGGGATTGTACTTGGGCCGCCAAACGGCCTCATCGAGTGTGAGAGCGGCAGAACTCATTTGAGGTAAACGTCAGGCACCACGTTCATGCCTGGGCGAAGCCGGCGATCCTTGTTCTCGCCGGGTTCGAGAACGATCTTGACCGGAACCCTCTGGACAATTTTCACGTAGTTTCCCGTGGCATTCTCCGGCGGGAGCAAACTGAAGAGCGGCCCAGTCGCTCCAGCGATGCTGTCCACATGGCCTTTTAGCTTGCGGCCGCTCGAATCCACGTGAATTTCCGCCTTCTGTCCAACCTGCATATGCTTGAGTTGGGTCTCTTTGAAATTGGCGGTGATCCAGACTTCATCGAGAGGCACGACGGTAAGTAGTTGCTGTCCGTTCTGCACGTTCATCCCGACTACTACCGTTTTGTTGACCTCGCCAGCGACCGGGGCGACGATTTTTGTGTAACCGAGATTCAGTTGAGCCTGTTCGAGTTGGGTGCGCTTTTGCTCAACATCAGCGATAGCAGCCCGCACGCGAGCCCGGGTAGACGACACTTGCTGCGGCCCAGTCTCCGCGTATTGGTGGTTCGCATTGGCTTGCGCCAGTCGGCTGCGGGTTTGTTGAACAAATTGTTGCGCCGCGGACTCGCTGGCCCGAGCTGCAGCAACCGTCGCGGTGCTCGATTTCGCGGTGGCCAACGCCTGATCGTAGATTTGTTGTGATACTTCCCGCTTGTCTACAAGTTCTTTGTAGCGGCGTAGATCGTCTTGCGCTCTTACATCGTTGGCTTCGGCAGCGTCCAGTTGGGCGTGAGCTGCGGTCAGCTGCCGCTCGGCGGCGACCACTCCGGCGTCGGCGTCTTCGATGCCAGAGGCAGTGAACGTCAGTTGGCTTGAAGAGTTTACTGACGTTATGGGAACCGTGATGTTCAGCGACTGAGCCGTTGCCTCCGCGCTATTGAGGTTCGCTTGCGCCTGCGCGACTGCAACCTCATAGTCTTTCGGGTCAATCTCGACCAGCACTGTACCTTTTTCGACCCACTGGTTGTCGCCTACGTTGACTTTCACCACGTAGCCGGAAACGCGCGCACTGACCGGATAAAGGTGGACATCTGCCTGGGCGTCATCCGTCGATTCATAACTGCTCAGGTAGCGCCAGAGGAACACGCCCGCGAAAAGCACAACGACTACGATGGCGAGAATCAAAACGTTTCTGCGCCGCTTGGGATTCGGGCGCGCCGGTGGCGTATAGCTTGTTTCCGCCAAAGGCGATGAATCTGCCGAAGAATCCGAACGGGGTGAGTTTTCGTTCGCCATATTTATTGTCCTTTGAAATATTCTTTGACGCCCTGCTCAGCGATTCCCAGAGCGCGAATCAGCGAAATTTTCGCGTAATTATAGCTGTACAGACTCGATATGTACTGCTCGTGCGCACTCGCGACCGCCTCCTGCGATTGCACTACCTCTACGCTATCGGTGACCCCGGCGCTGAAACGATCACGCGATTGGGTCAGCGTTTCTTCCGCCAGTTCGATGTTGCTGCGCGCCACGTTGACCTGATCGGCCGAGGACTGAAGGTTCAGCAACGCTGCGCGCACATCAGAGTCGATTTGGGCCCGCAGACTCTCCAGTCGTTCGCGGCTCTGCTCGAGTCTGGCATCAGCCTGCAGAACATCGGCATGAACGCTGCCGCCCTGGAAGATCGGAATCGAGAGCGTTCCGCGCAGGTCGGCCACTGGCGTTGCCGTGGAGGGATGCGCCCCTCCCAGGCCATAATCTGCGTTGAGGGACAGCGATGGGAAATAGCCCGCCAGCGCTGCCTTTCGGGAAAATTCCGCCGCACGTACGTCGCTGATCGCTGCCTGGTAATCAGATCGGGAACCATAGGCGCGTCCCAGAGCCGCTTCCACGGTAAGGACCTCAAGCGCCTGATACGGCGACTTATCAACAAATTCAAATTCCTGGCCGGGAGCCAAACCAATAACGCGCGCCACGGTCAGCTTCTGGATGGCGAAGTTGTTCTTCGCCTGGATCAACTGCTGTTGCCGGGTCTGGAGTTCAACCTTGGTACGTAAGCCGTCGATGTCCGGCGAAGTTCCGGCATTCACCTGGTCGTTGGCTTGATCGTAGAGTGCCTGAGCCGTCTTGACTTGCGCTTCCGCCGTTTGAATGCGGGCTTCGTCCGCGATAGCCTGCAGGTAGGTGTAGCCCACGGCCAGCAGCACCAGATCACGGGCGTCGTTGAAGGTGTAGCCGGCGGATTTCAGACTCTGGTTGGCCGCGCGGGCAGCGTTGATGGACTTCCAATCGAACAGCGTTTGGGTCAAACTCGCGCGTGCATCGAAGTAAGAAAAAGGGCCCACCGATGGCGGGATGTGTAGCAGCGTGGCGAGGCCAGCAAAGCCGAGTTCATCGACGTTGATTTTTGACTCCGCCACGTAAGGGTCGCCGGTCACGTGTGGCAACAGAGCGCTCAATTGCTCCCAGCGCTGACCCCGAGCCGAACGAACGTCCGCATGCGAAAGCAGCAGTCCGAGATTCTGTTTCAACCCGCGGTCGATCGCATCCTGAAATGAAAGCGACAGAACTCCTGGAACGAGCTTTGCCGGGACGCTGGCTGCGAACGGGCTCACCCCGGTTGTTCCGGGAATTTGTTGCCCAGGAGTGCTTGGACCAGGTGTCGTCGCGGTTTGCGCAGGGGACGTTGCCGCCCCACAAACCAAGACCCCGACCAACAGGAAGACGCGGCAGCCTTCGTAACTGAGTCTCAAGGGAGTCTCCTCCTTTTTCATGACGCTAAGACTTGTGTACTCCCGCAAGCGGGGAGCATGACATGATATGCCCGGTGATTGAGTGCGCACCACCGCGCTGTTCCCGAGGCTTGGACCGCACACGACGCTAGTTCCGGAAGGATTAGATCACGCTCGGGCTTTATCGATCATTTCTTTCCAAATGCCTTTGGATTTCAGAACCAGCTCAACCGCTTCACGAATTGCGCCGCGGCCAGCAAGAGCTTTCGTAGTGTAGTGGGCCGCGTCTTTTGCCTCTGGAACTGCATCGCCGACGGCGATGGCCAGGCCCGCGCGGCGCATCAATGGGATATCAGGAAGGTCGTCGCCAATATAAGCGACAGCCGAATCGGAGACGCCCGCTCTTCGCAGGATGTCTTCATATGCCGGCATCTTCACCGGCTGTTTCATGTAGATAAATTCCATCCGCATTTCCTGGGCGCGCCGAAGCAGCGCAGAGCTCTCGCGGCCCGTGATGCAGCCCGTGCGCAGGCCCGCTGTTTGGGCGAGGGTTAATCCCTGGCCGTCGTGAGCGTCAAAGGTCTTGATCTCGAGGGCGATGCCGTCGGTCTGCGAGAGCAGAGTGACGCTGCCGTCGGTCATTGTGCCGTCCACGTCCATAAGGAGCAGTTCGATCCGCGCGGCGCGCTTTTTCAGCGCAGGAGAGATTTTTGGAAAATGGGCCAAAGAAGCCTCCAGAGGAAAACGTAGATGAAAGTCTAAGGTAAAAGATTCGTCCAACGCATAAAAAAAAGCCTTCCTGATCGAATAGCTCGACTGCCATCAGAAGAAGCTGGACAATTATTTTGCATACTTAGCCACCACCAGATGCATCTGTGTGAAGAAGGAGCTAACCATGAGCACAGTAGCCGCACCGGAAGTAACCGCTGTCACAACCTGGAACATTGACCCCGTTCACTCCAACGCCCAGTTCAAGGTCAAGCACATGATGATCTCGAACGTGAAGGGCGAGTTTACTGCCGTTACCGGCAAGTTGGAGGTAAACAACGCCGACATTACCAAATCAAAGATCGAAGCCTCAATCGATGCCAGCTCGATCAACACCCGGGAACCGCAGCGCGATGCGCACCTGAAGAGCGCGGATTTCCTTGATGTTGAGAAGTTCCCCGTTTTGACCTTCAAATCGACTCGCGTCTCAAAGGTAAAAGTCGACGAACTTTCAGTGGAAGGCAATCTTACGATCCATGGTGTTACTCGCAACGTGGTATTTGAAGTCGAGGGCCCAAGCGCTCCGGTCAAGGATCCATGGGGCAGCACTCGAATCGGGATCTCCGCCACCACGCGCATCGACCGAAAGGATTTTGGCTTGACCTGGAACGCAACGCTGGAGGCCGGTGGCATCATGGTGGGACACGAAGTGACGATTACGCTCGATGTTGAGTTCGTAAAGGCGTAACCCGTGCGAGGGGCGTGATCGTTCCACTGAGAAGGCATCGAATCGGACGCAGGCTTTGGTTTTGCCCCACCCACGCGTCCGGTGCTAGACTGCGCAAATGGCTACCAGAAAGAAAGCGAAGAAGAAGTCCGCGAAGCCGAAGAAGAGTGCGCGCGGAAAGGTCGCGCGGACGAAGAAGCGAGTGCAGACCAAGAAAACTCTTAAGAAACGGGCGAAGAAGAGTTCGGTTCGGTCCAAAGCCGCGGGCAAGAAAAAGCGTGTGAAGAAAGCGGCCAGCGGGAAGACCGTTAGCGCGCGTAACAGGGAGGTTCCTACAAGACGCCCAGGGCGGAGTGCGTTAGCATTCTCAGGGGAGGTGCCGGAACCACGCTCGGGCGAGGAGTCGGGAGATCTTCAAGGTCTGTCCGACGTCGAAAGCGCCGATTCGGAAAGCGTTGACGAATTGATCGAGGAGGGAAACGCGTTCGAGGCTGGCGTGATTTCGGGAGTTGAAGAGGCCGACGGCGAGGACGGAAGGGAAGTTCACACTCGTGAAGTGCCCGAAGACGATGTGCCCGGCGAATACCTTGATAACGATTAGCCAGGATGACGATCAGCGAGGATAACGACCAGCGAGATTCACAGTTACCGGCTTCAGCGCACGGGGCAGAATCTTGGTGCCTCCTTGAAGCCGGTGCAGGCTAACGTTCGGTGACGCTCTGCCGATAGACAAAGAGTGATTCCTCGTTCTTCTGCGCTTAGTCCGGATGAAGGCAAACCGGTGCCCCCCTCCGGAACCCATTTTGTCGCCCGCCAGCCGATTCTTACGACGGATGAAAAGGTCTTCGGTTACGAACTCCTGTTTCGTGACGGCATCGAGGATTTTTTCCGGAGTCCGGATTCCGACGCGGCCTCCCGCAGCACGTTGAACAGTTCCATGTTGCTGGGTCTCGATGTACTTTGCGACGGACGCCGTGCCTTTGTGAACTGCACCCGCGACATCTTGCTTAAGGATTACGTCACACTGCTGCCGGCGGGCCAGACCGTGGTCGAGATTCTCGAGACCGTTCCCGCCGATGACCTGGTGGTGGCAGCCTGCCGTCGGCTGAAGGAAGCCGGATACATGATTGCGCTGGACGATTTTGCGCCAGACGATCCGCGCGAAAGGCTGACCGATCTTGCCGACATCATCAAAGTGGACCTCCGGGCTACTACGCCCGATGACGCGGCGGCAATGGTGCAACGGTACGGACCCTGGCGCTGCCGGTTGCTGGCAGAGAAAGTGGAAACGCGCGAAGAGTTCATCGCTAGCAAGAAAGCTGGCTTTCTTTACTTCCAGGGATACTTCTTCCGCCGTCCGGAAATACTTACTGCGCATGAAATTCCCGCCAACCGCCTCAATTATCTGCGCATGCTGATGGCGGTTTCGCAACCGGAGTTAGACGTGCGTCACATAGAAAATCTGGTCAAGGGCGAGGCATCGCTATGCTACCGTCTGCTGCGTTATCTGAACTCTGCTGCTTTCGGCTTCGCCTCCGAAATTCATTCCGTGCGGCACGCGCTTTCCATCCTGGGAGAGCGCGAAGTTCGCCGCTGGATCCGCCTGGTCGCGAGCCTGGGGGCGGGTCAAGATAAGTCGAGCGACCTGGTGCTCGCCGCCCTGGTGCGCGCCCGTTTTTGTGAGCTGCTCTCGCCCAAAATTCAGCACGGAGATTCTGACTTGTTCCTCTTGGGCCTGCTCTCGCTGATGGATACGATTCTTGAGATTCCCATGCGCCAGGTGCTCGATAACGTCCCCATCGATCAGGAGTGCAAAGCAGTGCTGCTGGGCGCGACCAGCAGCCTGCGGCCCTTCTATCAGCTCGTGCTGGCGCAAGAATCCGGGGAGTGGGCGGCGGTCAAGGACCTTACGACTCAGCTTCACCTCAGTGAAGCTGACGTTTCGGCCGTTTACTGGCAAGCCATGCAATGGGCACGCCAAGTAAGCTCGGGGGCTGAGTAGGCTCGGTCCAATCAATGTCTCCCGTTATATGGTGTCCTGTGAATGTGGCTGTCCCTAGCCTGGTCGTATCCGGGGCGAAATCAGTTGGAATGCCGGTTCACCGGCTTCGAGCATTCGTAATCGCTCGCGTATGTCGCTGCGCAGCAACGCAACGGAAATGCCTCCGAAGAATTCTGGATAGCGGTCGAGTCGCCCCAGCGCAGCTTGCAACAAGAGAGTAGTTCCCAGGCGATTGTCGCACTGCAAATGGTGAAATGCTGCAGTCACCTGGATTAGTCCCTGCAGAAAGGTCTTCTCCGGCTCCGGTAGCTTTAGCCACACGGTCTCCCAGGCCTCATGCGCGGTGAAAAACTCACCAGCATCGTAGAGGTGTAAGCCTTCCGCGAGAGCTCCTTCTGTCCAGTCGAACTTCATCATCCCCGGTTCCTGCTAAAGCTAGCATGGATGAAGAGCTGGGACGTATCTCATGCAGTCGGTGAAAGGGGTGTACACTGTCTGGCAGCATTCGACGAAAACCCCTGCTAGTGGGGCTGGTCGATTCAGGAATGCCCTGCCTTTCCCCGGCGGTTGGAGTTTTCATGCGGAGTTCTCCGGAAGTGAGGCGGATGTTCACGCTCGGCGGTGCGCCCACAGGCTTCTTTGTCGGCGGAAGCCTGATCTTCCGTTTTCTGCTGTGCGCTGCCTGGCTTTCGATTTGCCCAGTTCCTGCGTTCGCTCAGGCCGGTGGTCAGCAGATCGGCGTTCAGCAGGTCAATGTTCAGCAGACTCCCTCCAACAACCCCGCTGCTCAGCCCGAGACTAAGCAAAACTCCGTCGAACTCGCCTCTCACGACGAGCCTGCCACATTCAAGGTAAATGTAAAGCTGGTGGTGGTGCGAGCAGTGGTCCGCGACTCGCAGGGTCACGCTATCGGGAATCTTCATCAGGATGATTTTCAGGTGTTCGACAGGGGCAAGCCGCAAGTCATCACCCAGTTCGAAGTCGAACAGCCGGGAACTTTGGCCGCAAAGGCGCGGGAGTCGACGGAGAACTCCGACGAGATTCCTTCTGCCGACACTTCTTCTAACACCGGGAACGTCCCTGCTGTACCCGAACGTTTTGTAGCTTACCTGTTCGACGATGTGCACCTGGAGTTCGGCGATCTCGCGCGGGTGCGAGAGGCCGCGGAACGTCACTTCTCCCAGTTGCGGCCCACGGACCGCGCCGCCATTTTCAGCACATCAGGCCAGACGACGCTGGGTTTTACTGACGATCGGGCTCAGCTCCGCGCAACCTTGCTTCGTCTTCAGCCTCGCCCCATCGCTCGCAGCTCTGGGCACGACTGCCCGGATATCAGCTACTACCAGGCTGATCTGATCATCAACAAGCGCGATCCTCAGGCAACGCAAGTGGCCGTCCAAGATGCGATTGCCTGCACACCACCACCGCCCAACAATTCTGCAGCGGCAGCTCTGCAGATGGCCTCAGCGTTGGTGCAAGGCACCAGCGCAAGCGTATTGAGTGCAGGTGACCACGAAAGCCGCATCTCTCTCGGTTTACTGAGTGATGTCGTCCGCAATGTATCGCGGAAGCCCGGCCAGCGAAGCGTCGTCCTGGTTTCTCCCGGATTCATCACTCCGCAACTCGAGTATGACTACACTGGGATCATCGATCGTGCCGTGCGCTCGCAAGTTGTCGTCAACACGCTCGATGCTCGTGGGCTGTATGTCCCGCCCGCGTTCGCAGACCCGACCCAAACACGCCCGTCCTCCGGCGGTAAGATGTTGATTGAGACCGCAGCTGCATCCGCAGAGGACGACCTCCTCGCCGTCTTGGCAGAAGGCACGGGAGGCGTTTTCTTCCACAACAATAACGATCTCGACGAAGGTTTCCGCCGCGTCGCCGACACACCGGAATATTCCTATGTGCTGGCCTTCGTTCCGCAAGACCTCAAGCTCGACGGCAGTTTTCACAGCTTGAAGGTCACGCTAAAGAACCCGCAAAAACTGTCATTGCAAGCCCGCCGTGGCTATTACGCGCCCAAGAACTTCACCAGCCCGGAGGAGCAAGCCAAGCAGGAAATTGTTGATGCAATGTACTCCCAGGAGGAGTTGCATAATCTTCCCGTCAACCTGCACACGCAGTTTTTCAAAGCCAGCGATCAGGATGCCACGCTGGTCGTCCTCGCACATGTGGATGTGAAGCGTCTGCACTTTCGAAGAGTCGAAGGCCGAAATAACAACGTTTTGACCTGCGTATCGGCTTTATTCAATCGGAATGGCAATTTCGTCGAGGGAATAGAGAAGACAGTGACCATGAACTTGAAAGATGAGACTCTGGAGCACAAGCTCAGCTCAGGAATCACGCTCAAGACCAGCTTCGACGTAAAGCCGGGGAGCTATCTGGTAAGGCTCGTCGTTAGGGACGCGGAAGGGCAAATGATGTCAGCTGAGAACGGGACCGTTGAAATTCGTTAAACATGCATCTTGGAGGTGAATTATGCACGATCGCCGGCTGGTTCTTTTCATTGGCCTGATTTGTCTGGCCAGTTTCTGGATACTTCGCGAATCAGGCTCAAGCATCCCCGAGGTGTATGCCCAACAGCCAAGCGCAGCGGGCGCGGACGACGCCGGGGTGATCCGCGCTGAGACCCGTCTGGTTCTGGTGGATAGCGTTGTCACCGACAAGAAGGGCGAGTACGTTCGCGATCTGACCCAGAAAGACTTCAAGGTCTGGGAAGATGGCAAGGAGCAAGCCATCACCAGCTTCTCTTTTGAGGAGAGCACGAACTCCACTAACCCACAGCCGCACTACCTGGTCTTATTTTTCGACAACTCCACCATGGACATGGGCGATCAGGCGAGAGCCCGGGATGCAGCAGCAAAGTTTATTGATGCAAATGCGGGTCCCGACCATTTGATAGCCATCGTGGATTTCGGCGGCACGGTGCACATTTCACAAAATTTCACCGCAGACGCAGAGCGCTTGAAGCAAGTGGTGGCGGGGTTACAAGGATCGTCAGTTTCGCCGAACGCGAAGCCACCCGTCCTGGTGGCTTCGATGGGCACTCCATCCATAGGGCCGTCTCTGAGCAATGCGGAAGCCGACTTTGGCATCCAGACCGTGCTGCTTGCTCTGCGAAGCCTGGCCAAAAGCCTTTCCACTGTGCCCGGTCGAAAGTCGCTGGTAATGCTGACCTCCGGCTTCAAAATGAACCCCGAATATGAGTCGGAACTGACTGCGGTCATCGATACTTGTAATCGATCGAACGTCGCTGTTTATCCCATCGACGTACGCGGCTTGGTCACTCCGGACATGACACCGCATAGCCGTCTGACCCGGCCCTCGCCCCATTCAGTTTCAGGATCGTATGTTCCGGCTACATTTCACGATTCGCGAAGCGGCACTCAACGGCCCATGCTCCAGTTGGCTGCATTTGCCGAGCCGGCCGAATATCCCGCCCAACATGGCGGAAGTGGCGGAGGTGGTGGAGGCGGCGGAGGTGGCGGAGGCGGCGGCGGAGCCGGTCATGGTGGTGGAACCGGCGGCGGAGGCACCGGTGGGGGCGGAACCGGTGGGGGTGGGACCGGTGGCGGCGGCAAAACCGGCGGCGGGGGCACTACTGGCGGCGGAACCACTGGTGGCAGGACCGGAACTGGTGGAACCACGTCGAATAACAATCTGTACAGTCCTTATAACCAGCCCAGGCAGATCGTTCCGCCATTTCCGGCCAGCGCTTCTGATAATCAGCAGGTTCTTTATCAACTCGCCGACGGTACCGGCGGGTTTGTGATCCTCAATACAAACGATCTGCTGGGTGGTCTGCAAAGGATCGCCAAAGATCAAAACCAGTACTACCTTCTCGGTTATAAGCCCGCTGTTTCAGTCGAAGGGAGTTGCCACACTCTGAAAGTCAAAGTGGAGCGCGGTGGAACCAACGTCCGCGCCCGCAGCGGCTATTGCAATGTGAGGCCGGCAGATCTCCTGGCCGGAAACCCGATTGAGAAGGATCTGGAAACCCGTGCCAGTGGCGAGATGCAAGGCAATGTTACCGCTATGATGCAGGCGCCTTTCTTCTACACTTCTCCCAACACGGCTCAAGTTCACCTTGCCGTCGAGATTCCTTCAACAGCGCTCAAGTTTGAAAAGGTCAAAGGGAAGCAACATGCCGCGGTCAACATCTTAGGGATCGCCTACAAGCCGGACGCATCAATCGCGGCGCGTTTCAGCGATACCGTGAATGTCGACTTCGATGACAAGAAGGAAGTGGAAGAATTTCAGAAAGTGCCGTTTCGTTACGAAAACCAGTTTGGCATCGCCTCTGGCGAGTACAAGCTGAAAGTCGTTTTCAGTTCCGGTAACGAGAGCTTTGGCAAACTCGAAGCGCCGCTCTCGATCGACCCATACCTCGGTAAGGAATTCAGCATAAGCGGTGTGGCGCTCAGCAACCACCTGCGACGCGCCGCCGACATCGCTAGCGATCTGGACAGCGAACTGCTGGAAGACAGGACTCCATTGCTGGCGGACGGTTTTCAAATTTCACCGTCCGCGTCCAACCATTTCAAGAAAACCGACATTGCGGCAATCTATACCGAGGTCTACGCACCGCTCCTGAAAAATCCGAATCCTCCCAAGGTTGGTTTCGAGCTCATTATTCTCGAACGCGCGAGTGGACAGGAGAAAATACATTTCGGCAGCCAGATTCCGCAAACAAAAGCAGGGAACGCGCTGATTTCGCTGGGACTGAAGCTCCCGGTTGCGACCCTTGGCCCCGGTTCTTATCTTTTGAAGTTACGGGCCGTGGATTCGGCAGGTAACTCCAGCAAAACGCGCTTGGTTGATTTCGACGTAGAATGACGGGCTGGCGCCGGGCTGTTGCGCTCGACCTGCAAGAGTCGCTTCGCATATGATTTGAAGATGATTTCTGCAAACGCATATTGCCCGCCGCTCGGGCCCGCTCGATGATCATCACCCGGAGTCCGCTGAGGATTTGCCTCGGCGGCGGCGGCACGGACCTCCCGTCCTATTATCGCCAGCACACCGGCTTCGTGATCTCCGCGGCCATCAGCCGCTATGTCTATATCACCATCAACGAAGCGTTTCGTCCGCGGATTATTGTCAAGTACTCCAAGTTCGAAGATGTAGAACGCGTCGATGAGATTCAGCACCCCATCATCCGCGAGGCTCTGAAGTTGACCGGGGTAACCGGACCATACCTTGAAATTGTCAGCCTTTCCGACATCCCGGCCGGCACCGGGATGGGCTCCTCCGGCAGCTTCACCACCGCCCTGTTATGCGCTCTGCACACGTTGAAGCGGGATTTCGTGCCTCCGCGCGATCTCGCGGAACAAGCTTGTCACATCGAACTCAAGCTGCTCAATGAGCCTATCGGCAAGCAGGACCAGTACATCGCCGCTTTTGGCGGCATCACGTCGTTCCAGTTTCTGCCGGATGATCGCGTGCTCGTCGAACCGCTGAAAATCCCCGCGGAAACTCTCGCCAATCTCGAAGACAACCTGCTCTTGTTCTTCACCGGAAGCTCGCGCAACGCGTCTGACATTCTCCGCGATCAGGATTCCAGAACCAAACAGAACAATTCTGAGATGATCGAGAATCTTCACTTCACCAAGCAATTGGGCATCGACAGCCGGGACGCTCTGCTGGCCGGTGACTTGAGAAAGTTCGCGCAGGTGATGAATATTCACTGGGAGAACAAGAAGAAACGATCTCCGGGCATGAGCGGCGGCGAGATCGATCGGCTGTATGAGCTCGCAGTCGCCAACGGCGCGCTCGGCGGCAAACTCATTGGCGCCGGTGGAGGCGGGTTTCTCATGTTCTACACCGAAGAGAAGACTCGACTCAGGGCGGTCATGCGACGCGCCGGACTCCGCGAAGTCCGCATGCAGTTCGATTTTGCCGGAACCACGGTAGTGGCCCATTCGTAGGAGAATCCCTTGTTGAATTCGGCCTTGAATCCATTGCCGACGGTCGCGATTCTCGCCGGCGGCCTCGCTACCCGCTTGCGGCCTCTGACCGAGACCGTGCCGAAGTCACTGCTCGAAGTCAACGGCGAACCCTTCGCCGTGCATCAACTTCGTTTGCTACAGTCGAAAGGCATCCGCCACGTCGTGTTCTGCGTGGGACATCTTGGTGAGTTGATGCAGCAAACTATCGGCAACGGCTCCAGCGTAGGCCTTCAGGTAGACTACTCGTTCGACGGGCCTGCATTATTGGGCACGGCCGGGGCCGTCAGAAATGCCCTGCCGACGCTAGGGGATTCTTTTTTCGTGATGTACGGTGACTCCTATCTTCCTTGCGACTACGCTGCGATTGCCCGCCAGTTTCAGGCTGCAAGTGTGCTGGGAATGATGACGGTTTTTCGCAACGAAGGAAAATGGGATACCAGCAACGTCGAGTTCCAAGCCGGCGGGGTCGAAGGAGGAAAGATTCTGGCGTACAGCAAGACGAACCGTACGCCAGCCATGCGCTATATCGATTACGGACTCGGAGTTTTTCGCGCGGAAGCATTCCAGGGGTTGTCCGTCGGAAAGCCTTGCGACCTCGCGGAGCTATATGCGGAGCTGCTGCAGCGCAAGCAATTGGCAGCCTTCGAAGTGCGTGAGCGCTTCTACGAGATCGGCTCACCAGCGGGCCTGCAGGAGACAGCGGAGTTCCTGGCGGCGCGGGGAGAGAAGCTGGCTAAATAGTTAAGACTGATTGAGTGATGACCAAGAACAATACTTTCGCCCAGCAGTTTCTTACGGAAGCCAAAGATGTAATCGACCGCCTCGACGCCGCCAGTATCGAGAAAGCCGCCTCTCTGCTGGCTCTGACCCGCGTATCCGGTGGACGATTGTTCATCCTCGGCGTAGGAGGCAGTGCAGCGAACGCTTCCCATGCCGTGAACGACTTCCGCAAGATCGCGGGCATCGAGGCCTACGCGCCCACCGACAATGTGTCCGAACTCACCGCGCGGGTAAACGACGAAGGTTGGGCAACGGTGTTCGAGGCGTGGCTGCGGGTAAGCCGCCTGCGCACCAACGATCTTGTGCTTGTGTTCTCGGTGGGCGGGGGCGATCTTGAAAAAAATGTCAGCCCCAATCTGGTCGCTGCGCTTCAATACGCAAAGACCGTGGGCGCAAAAATCGTGGGCATCGTCGGCCGCGATGGCGGATACACTGCCAAAGTAGCGGATGTCTGCATCCTCATTCCTACGGTCAATCCCGCCCACATCACTCCGCACGCCGAGGCGTTTCAGGCCGTCGTGTGGCATCTGTTGGTTTCGCACCCTGCAGTGAAGCAGCAGCAAACCAAATGGGAATCAACCGCGCTGAGCGGCGGCCAACTCCGCCCGGCGGTTTTCCTCGACCGCGATGGCGTTATCAACCGCGCCGTAGTGCGTGATGGCAAGCCGTTTCCACCCTCCGGAATGAAGGAACTCGAACTGCTGCCCGATGTTGCCTCATCGTTGCACGATTTGAAAGCGCACGGCTTCGCGCTCTTTGTGATCACCAATCAACCCGATGTCTCACGTGGCACCCAGACGCGCGACGCGGTCGAGGCCATCCATCGAGAGCTCGCATCGTCTCTGCCCATCGACGATATCTTCGTCTGCTATCATGACGATGCGGATCATTGCGCTTGCCGCAAGCCGAATCCTGGTATGTTGCTTGAAGCACAGCGCAAGCACAATATCGATCTCTCACGCAGTTTCGTGATCGGCGATCGCTGGCGCGACATCGATGCCGGCCACGCCGCTGGTTGCAAAACGGTTTTGATTGATTACGGTTACCGCGAACGGAAACCGGCGCGACCTCCAGAGGCTACGGTGCGGTCTTTACGCGAAGCCGCTGACTGGATCCTCTGCTCGAGTTTGAAGGAGTCGACTAATAAAGATGAAGTCCGTATCTGAATTGCGGGTACAGATTTTCGCCGACGGAGCCGACAAGGCCAGCATCCTCGAGCTCTACCGGCAGCCCTACATCAAGGGTTTCACCACGAATCCGACCCTGATGCGGAAGGCGGGCGTGACCGACTATGAGCGTTTCGCCCGCGAAATCCTTCAACAGATTCCCGACCGTCCCATTTCGTTCGAAGTGTTCGCCGATGATGAAGCTGAAATGGAGCGGCAAGCCCGCAAGATCGCCCGCTGGGCGGCGAACGTCTACGTAAAAATTCCCGTCACGAACACCCGCCGTGAGCCTATGTACGAATTGGTCCGGCGCCTGAGCGCGGAAGGTATTCAGGTGAACGCGACGGCAGTGCTGGCACTCGACCAGGTGGACCACCTCGCGCGAGCGCTCCGGGGAGGTGCGCCCTCGTACATCTCTGTTTTTGCCGGACGAGTAGCCGACACCGGACGCGATCCCGTTCCTCTGATGAAATCCGCGCTTGAGCTGATGGCGCCGGAGCCTAACTCGCAACTCGTCTGGGCCAGCCCGCGCGAACTTCTGAACATCTTTCAGGCCGACGAAATCGGCTGCCACATCATCACCGTCACCTCTGACGTTCTCAAGAAGGTCAGCCTGATTGGCAAGGATCTGCACGACTACTCCCTGGAGACCGTGCGGATGTTCCACGACGACGCCGCCCATTCCGGATACACGCTCGAACCGGCTCCGCACATCGCATATTCTTTGTGATGGGCTGAGTTCTCCCGCTTCACCGTGGCCAACTCTCTCGCTATTGCGGGCTCGCTATTGCAAGCTTAGGTTCATCTTGCCGGCGTTATCGAAGTTGATGCGCAACTTGGTTTCCTTGCCGCTGGCGAACTTTCCGCTGATAGTGGCCGCCTGATCAGAAAGACCGGCGCTGGAAGTTATCCGCACCTTCAGAAGATGTTTTCCGGGTGGAATTTGCACCGCATGGAATTCATGGCCCTGAACTTGGCGGAACATGATCAAATGTCTCTTTTCTATTCCTTCCAGCGGATGCGTATAGGTCAGCAAATCATCAACCCAGATTGACAAATTGGCGTCGATGAATTTGTGGTCTACCTCGATTTCCAGGAGTGCGGCTGAAGTTCGAGAAGCCGAACGGCTTCCGCTTCCAACTGGATTGGAGTTTGCTTGCACGTGGGAAGGATCTGCGATCCCTGGCGGGGTTGTTCGAATTGCAGCCGGAGGTAACGCCTCCGGGAGCCAGGCGAGAGGCCCAATGCGAAGTCCAATTACGAGAAGTCCGGCCACAAGCAAGGCGCCGGCGAGAGACGGGTTTCGCATCGTCGCCAGCAGCTTCTCCGCCGCGCCCCGCTGTAGCTTAGAAGCGCGGGGACTGGCTGCGGCCGCCAGCGGACCCAGGGACGAGAGTCTGCCAGTATCACTCGGAGACGGAAGGGCACCTCCGGCGGAATCTGGCTGCTTTGCCTTGCTCCACGGCTCGCGTCCTTGCTGCAGATCCTGAATATCCAGCACCATTTCCATGCCGCGCTGGTAGCGCTGGCTCGGATCCTTCGCGATCGCTCGCGTGATGATGTAGTCGAGTCCCGGCGGCAATTCGTTATCGAGCACCGTCGCCGGCACAGGATCTCGGTTAACTACTTTGAATGCGACCGTGAGCGCGCTGTTTCCTTGAAACGGCCTGTAGCCCGTCAGGACCGTATACAAAACGACGCCTAGAGAAAATAGGTCCGACCGACCGTCCACCGCTTGGCCGCCCAACTGCTCCGGCGACATGTAAGCGGGCGTGCCGAACACACGCCCCCCGGAAGTCTGGTTCGCTAGGTTCAATTTAGCCACTCCGAAGTCGGCGATCTTCACGTGGCCGTCTTCGGTGACCAGAATATTCGCGGGTTTCAGATCGCGGTGAACTACGCCCTGACCGTGCGCACAATCCAGGGCTTCCGCCAGTTCGAGCGCAACTTGGAGAGCTACCTCAGGCGATAACTTATTGTCGTCATGCGCGAGCAGCACTTTGTCGAGGGACTCCCCTGCAACGAATTCCATGACGATGTAAGGTGCGTGCGTTTCCGGTTCCTCGCCCACATCGAAGATGGTGACAATTCCAGGGTGCGATAGGCGGCCGGCAGCCTCCGCCTCCCGGAAGAAACGCTCGCGATACTCGACTTCTTCTTCTGGAGGCTGACCAGCCAGAGAGATGGTCTTTACGGCGACCACACGATTGATCTTGGGATCGCGCGCTTTATAGACGATACCCATCGCTCCCCGGCCCAGTTCCGCCAGGATCTCGTAGCGTCCAAAACGTAGGGACCTGTGTTTCATAACAAGTGTGTCAGCGACGCGGCGTGCGTTCACAACCCTTCGTGCACAACTCTCCCAACGCCCGCTGCAAACGGGCCTCGCCTTGCGGCTATTGTCTACTCAATGATTGTGGGGTGACAGGTTACCGACGTACTCAAGTTTCTTCGGAAGCTCTTCGCTTGCGCCGATGCAGGAATGATGAAGCTCGTCCATAAAACGCTTATCCCGGATACCGTCCCGTGATGTAGCCCTCCAGCTCCTGAATGGTCTGGGCCTGGTCCGTGATGATCCACTTCACCAGATCGCCCAGCGAGACCACCCCCATCACGTCGCCAGTCTCTCCCATCACCGGAAGATGACGGAATCGGTGCCTGGTCATGATCGACATGCATTCGTCCACGGCTTGCCGCGGAGTTACGAAAACGACGGGCGAAGTCATGATGTCCCGGACGAGAGTCTCTTTCGAGGAGTGACCCTTGAGAGTCACTTTCCGGGCGTAATCGCGCTCCGAAAGAATGCCCACCAGTTTGCCGTCAGACATAACCAGCAACGCACCCACGCTCTCCACCGCCATTTTCTCAACCGCTTCATACACGGACTGATCGGGCGTCACCGATAGAATTCGGCTGTTGTCCTTGCTCTTCAGCACCAATGCAATCGTGTCCGTAAGTTTCATGGTGACCCCTCCAGCCGGGCAAAATTATACGCCTCCGACTTCTCGATCCGATCGCAGTTGAATGTGATCAGAAAGATAACGGTCTCAAACCTACTGCTTTTGAGGGTGACTCCAGTAACCAGCGGACCGTTACCTTGAGCGGGTCTGGGCTCTGCGTCGTGGAGACATTTCACCTTCGTAATTCGCGGCCCGGCAACCCACAACTAAACTTCGATCCGAGGGTTTACCTTTCACATGATCAACAAAATCATGAAGTCGCTATTAGTCCTGGCAGTGGGTGGTCTGATCTCGGTTGGCGCCGCCGCTGCTCAAACCCAAGACAGCAACACATCCGGCGCGGGACCAGGAGTAGTCGATCCCAATCATCCCCGCATTAACGAAGTCAATGCCCGCGAGCAGAATCAGCAGGACCGTATCGCCAACGGCGAGAGGAACGGCACCATGACGCCGGGACAGGCTGCACACGTGGAACACCAGGAACAGCACATCGAGAACCAGGAAAAGGCCGATATGGCGGCCCACAACGGTCATCTGACCAAGCGCGAGCAGAAGCAGCTCAACAAAGAGCAAAACAAGACCAGCAAGGAAATCTACAGAGACAAGCATGATGGCAAATAGATTGGGCATCTGACTTCCAAAGTTCAGGACGAAAGCCGCGAACGATCGCGGCTTTTTTCTTTTTCTTTCTTTCGTGTGACGGCCGGTCCCGGCGTCGGCCCTACCCGAAGCCTTCATCTCCGCCTGTCACATTTCGCGGATTCTCCTCGGGAGTTGCGTTTTTGCGCCGGCTAATGTCTATAATGACCGGGGCACAACGCGGCTTCGGTTCTAGCGGCAGGAAGTCGGCTCGTGCTGGCCATCTCGGGATGGCCCTCCGGCCGCCGGCTGAGGTTGCGAAGAAATGTCTGTTGATTGCATGAATGTGAGACCCGGAGTTGAAGTTGCCAGCCTCACCGATGTGGGCTGCCAGCGCGAAAACAATGAGGACTCCTACCTCTATTGGGAACCAGCTGACGATGAGGAATTCCAGCGCAAGGGACGATTAGCGACAATTGCCGACGGCATGGGCGGACACGAAGGCGGCCAGGAGGCCAGCCGCCTGGCGGTTGAGACGGTTCGCGACTTCTATGAACAGGCACCGGGCGACGATCCGCAAGCCGCCCTGGTCCAGTCCCTTACCGCAGCCCACACACGGATTCAAAACTACGCCGAGCGCTACCCAGCATTCCAGGGAATGGGAACCACTTGCACGGCTTTGGTTCTGCGCACCCGGCAGCTCTATTTCGCGCACGTCGGAGACAGCCGCCTATACCTGGTTCGCGGCGAGAGCATCTTGCGGCTGACTCGCGATCACTCCTACGTTGGCCGGCTGGTGGAGAGCGGCATCGTCCGTGCCGAAGATGCCGAGAAACATCCGCAGCGCCACATTCTAACCGCCGCCTTAGGTGCGGGAAGGGAACTGGCGGTCGATGGCGCCAACCAGGCCTTGGCATTGCAGGAAGGAGACCATCTCCTGCTTTGCACCGACGGTCTTTGGAGCATCGTGACTGAGGAAGAACTGGAGACCGCCGTCAGCGGGAATCCACCGACGGAATGTTGCGCGGCGCTGGTAAAGCTGGCCAGGCAACGGGGTGCGCCCGACAACATCACCTTGCAAGTGTTACGTGTTGGATCCGAGTCATAACCTTAACGCTTGAGAAATCTTCCCGGGGTTGCAGAATTCCCGCGAGAAACTGCAATCCGATGCACGTTGTCTTCCTCGCTCACCGCATGGGAATCCACTAAGTTGCTGAACAGCTTGGCATTAATACGTACTTCGATCCCCGCAGAAGCGGTACCCTAATTGCAAAGCCCTAAAGTCTACTAATGCAATGGACTTTGTGGCATAATGATCGACCATGAAAATTTCTCAAAAGGGACTCTACGCACTCCAGGCCATGATGATGCTTGCCCGCCATCATCACCAGGGCGCCATCAAGATTCGCGAAATCGCCTATGAAGAGGATCTTCCGGAAAAGTTTTTGGAACTGATCCTCCTCGAACTCAAGAACGCGCGCATGGTCGAGAGCGTTCGCGGGGCCAAAGGCGGCTATCAGTTGCGCCGCGATCCCGCCGAGATCCGTCTGAGCGAGATCATGCGCCTGATCGACGGCCCGCTCGCTCCCTTTGCCGATGCCGAGCAACTGCGCGTGCTCATCGATCGCGATCTGCCGCACCGTGCCCTCTATCAGGTGTTTCTCGATGTGCGCGATGCGGCGGCAAAGATTCTGGAAAACACCTCACTAGCCGACCTGATTTCCGGTCCACCGTCGCGTTCTACCAAAGGGAAGAGTGCGGCCAAGAAAAAGGGCAAAGAGAAGAGCAGTGTACTCCCCATGGTTGTCGGGGGCCAGAAAGTTGAATAGGCCAACCTTCATCTCGGCCTCGCGGCCCGGTATTCCAGCACTAGATTGATCGACGTCTTGATTCTGATTATCGCCATTCTGAAGTTTTGGATGACATGGTTCTCTAGTCCGAGGAGCGGCATTCGCAAACGAGCGGAGGTCGATCCCTTTAATCTGGCTTTCAACCTTGCTGGATATCCTCAGTTTTTCGACAAATTAACACGGCATTAACCGCTTGTTGACACTCGTTTAACAAGGAAGAAGTAAGTTCGATCGTTCGGAATCACTAGTAAGTTGATTGTGATAATCGAAACGGCCGGACCACCGAAGCGATTCTCCTAAACGCCGGCCGGGAAAGTCGAAGTCGCTTACGTTGCAAACCTGCGATTGCGAAAAAGTCTCGGTTGTTTCCCCGGAAGTATGGTTTCACCAAAACTCAAAAGGAGAGGATTGAAACATGAAATCAACCAAAACTCTGTTTATCACCGCCCTCACGCTGGCAGCTCTCACCGCCAGCGCTTGGGCAGAAACCCCCGGCTCAGGTGCTCCGGCTGCCAGCGGGGCCGCCCCTGCCCCCGCGCCCACGGTCGTTACGGCTGCCGATGTCCAAGCGTTGAAAGATGCCTTGGCGGCACAACAGTTACAGATCCAGCGGCTTACAGAGCAGCTACAGCGCCAGCAGGCCTGGCAGTTGCAGCAATCCGCCGCACCCGCCACGACCAACACCGACGCAGCCCCAACTCAAACGGTTCCGCGGCAGTTGGCGGAAGCTAATACAAGCCCTGCAGGTCAGCCGAATGCCGCTCCCAGCGCCGTACAGAACCCGCAAGACGCTCCGCCGCAGACTCCCCCGAACCCCATGGAGAGCTCCGTCTCCATTCGCTTCAAAGGCATCACCATCACCCCGGGTGGGTTCGCGGAAGCTGCCTTCGTGCGGCGGTCGAGGGCCCTCGGCGCAGATCTTCCCACCCCGTTTAATTCACTGACCATGCCGGGCGCTTCGCAGAGTCAGCTCTCGGAGTTTTTCGGCTCTGCCCGGCAGTCGCGGGCTACCGTCTACGTCGACGGGCGGCTCAACAATGTAGAATTTTCCAGCTACATCTCCGGTGATTTCCTCTCTGCCGGGGACACCTCCTCAGCCACCCAGACGAATAGCTACACTCTCCGTCTTCGCCAGGCGTGGGGCCAAGCCAAATTTGACAACGGATGGAGCTTCCTGGGCGGCCAGATGTGGAGTCTGGTCACGGAGAACAAGGAGGGGATCGCCCCCAGCGACGATTTGGGCAAAACCAACGATGCCCGGCCCATGACCATCGATCCGCAGTACAACGTCGGGTTCACCTTCGCGCGCCAGTACGGAATTCGCCTGACCAAAGACTTCGACCATAAGTTCGCGGTCGCTGTGGCCGTGGAGAACGCGCAAGGAACGCTCACCACTCACGGGAACGCACCCAACTTCCTGCTCGGCGAGGCGGGCGCGACCAACAGCTACAACGACGCGCTCACCGCCTGCACTATCAGCTCCTACACCCCTGCGGGTGGAACCACCCCGGTCTACTACACGACTTGTACTCCGGCAGGCACCTACACCTTCAACCCGTCGCCCGATATCATCGCTAAGGCGTCGTTCGATCCGGGTTTTGGACATTACGAAATCTTCGGACTCTATGACCGATTCCGCGATCGCGTCTTCCCCTGCGCCGATTTCGTTATAGGTACCACAGGGCCCTGTCCGAGCAACCCTGCTGTTACTGGCCCCAGCGCTTCCGGCGCCTATAACACTTCGAAAAACGGTGGCGGCTTTGGAGCCAACGCCCGTTGGAATTTCGACCAGAAACACATCGTGTTTGGTCTGCATGCTTTTGGTGGTAGCGGAGTGGGTCGCTACGGCGCCGCACAGCTTTCCGATCTCTCCATCGAGGGCAACGGAAGTCCTGACCTGATTAAGAATTACCAGGGCCTGGGCACGCTCGAGTGGCACGGCAAGAAGCTGGATGTCTATCTCTACGGGGGCGCGGAGTATGACGGCCGGGCCTACGGCTACGATCCCAATATTAATACGCATGTGGGCTACGGATCGCCGACCTTCAGTAATGCCGGTTGTTACACGGAGACGCCACCTTCGATCGGGGTTACCAGTGGCTTCAACCCAGGAGCGCTCTCGAAATGCACGGCGGACACCCGGGTGGTCATGGAAGGTACTGCCGGTTTCTGGTACCGCTTCTACAGCGGGCCCAAGGGCAGGTTCCAGTTCGGCACCCAGTACTCCTATGTGACCCGCGAGACCTGGTCTGGCGTTGCAGGGACGGGAACTTCAGGGTCGCCTTCAGGGTTGGATAACATGGTCTTCACCTCGTTCCGCTACTACTTGCCGTAAAACCTCAAATGGTCCCGCGTCAACGTTTGGCGCGGGACCACATGGCTTTAAGGAGGCAGGTCCTAACGTACAAGCTTCAAAATAATCAGCTTTCTGAGGGGCGCCTTCCCTTCGGAAACGCCGCCGGTCCGGTTTTGGCTTACTCTCCTTTTCCGGGCCGGCGGTGTTAACTTTATCTATACTAGGTCTCGCACCAGAACCTACCTGATTTATCGTTAGACGGATGGGGAAGGTCACGGCTTTAGCCCCACCCGTCAGGGGCCCCGAAAGACTTGGGCTTCAGCTTCTGAGAAACTATGAGTTCCCGACGCGATTTCCTCAAACACGTTTCAGCAGCGGCGATGGCTACGGCCCTTCCCTCCATCTTGAGCTCGTCTCTTCTCGAGGGACAATCCGTCGATTTTCCCAGCGAAGATGGCATGATTCTTCGCTCTTTCCGTTTCATCGATCTCGAATCTCCAGTCGAATATTTCAATACCTGGCTCACGCCTGTGCCTCACTTCTTCGTGCGCAATCACATGCACGAACCGAGCGAGCTCGATCCTCACAACTGGCTTCTCTCGATCGGCGGAGAAGTCGAGAAACCCATCACACTGAATCTCCCCGAGCTTTCTAAAATCGAGACTCACTCGGTCGTCAACACCCTCGAATGCGCCGGCAACGGACGCGGCTTGCAACGCCCCCAGGTTCCGGGCATCCAGTGGGGCAAGGGCGCGGTTGGCACAGCCCGCTTTTCCGGGCCACGCCTGCGCGATGTCTTGCAGCGCGCCGGAGTGAAGCCCACCGGCAAGCATGTCATGTTCCGCGGACTCGACGAGGTCCCCGGCAAAGTTCCTCCCTTCATCCGCAGCATTCCCATCGAAAAGGCGCTCGACGCCGATACGATCATCGCCACCCACATGAACGGATCGCCGCTCGCCAGGCATCACGGCTTTCCTGCCCGCGCTTTAGTCCCCGGATGGATCGGCGCAGCATCCTGCAAATGGCTCACCGAAATCAAAGTGCTCGAAGCCGAATTCGTCGGCAATTTCATGAGCCCCGGTTACCGGCTGCCAAATCAACCGGTGCAGCCGGGAGAAGCGGTGAAGCCGGAGGATACACATGCGGTCACCGCACTGAGCGTGAAGTCGGTGATTGCCGGCCCAACTGATGGCGCCAATCTAAAAGCTGGCAACGTCCGCGTGCACGGCGCCGCCTGGGCCGGAGAAGCCGATATTGAGAAGGTCGAGATTTCGACCGACGGCGGAGCCACATGGATTCCGGCAAAGCTGGGCCACGATAACGCTCACTATGCCTGGCGCCTTTGGGCCTACGATTGGAAACCGGGCAAGACCGGCGACTATACCCTGCTGTCCCGCGCCACGGACAGCCAGGGACGCACCCAACCCTCCGCGCCAGTCTGGAATCCGAGCGGTTATCTCTACAACGCCGTAGATCAGGTGAAGGTCCATGTTTCGTAATCTGTTCAAGGCTCCAGAAAAACTGACAGCGTGCAGTAACGTGGAAGAGCGGCGCTTCAGCACCGCGTCACGCTTCATAGATAATCCGGGCTTCAGCCCCCGCGATCTTATTTGTTGTTCAGGCATCTTTCTCGCCCTGTTTGTGATAATCGCCGCCTCCCCGTTCCCTGCGCAGGCTCAGAAATCAGCGGGCACAACCGTCACTGCCGATCTGCCCGCCGGCGCAATGCAGGCGAAAGCCACCACCGCCTGTCTGGAATGCCATGAAGCGCGAATCATCCTGCAGCAGCGTCTCAGCAAGCCCGCCTGGACGAAAGAAGTAGATAAGATGACGAAATGGGGGGCAGTCGTCGATCCGGCCGACCGTGATGCTCTCATCGATTACCTGAGCACGAACTTCAGCCCAGATAAACCCGCCTACGAGCCCCCGCGCACCTCAGCAGCAAAAAGCAACTCCGCAAACGCGTCGAAATAGAGATGCTTGGCAGCTTCGGGAAAAACTCATGAAATGCAAGTAGTACCGTGGAAGAGCGGCGCTTCAGCGCCGCGTCAATCGTCAAGCGACGACGCGGGCTTCAGCCCCAGCGATTGCATTCTGCGAGAAAAAAGCAAAGCGCCACCGACCCAATGTCCAAAGGTTTACAGACATTACGGCAGCGCCGCTACTACTAAGCCCAAACCGAATGAGGAAAGTATAGAAACGTGAGTGCACTACTTCTAGTGCATAGTACGGTACTGGCAAACAAGACACTCCAGCACTACTTAAGGTTTGTCTTCTGCGGCTTCCGTGTTTGAGCTCTTCTCCGGCCGCAAAAGCGGGAAGAGAATAACGTCGCGTATGGTGTGCGAATCCGTAAGGAGCATCGCCAACCGGTCCACACCCACTCCGACTCCTCCGGCCGGCGGCATGCCATACGACAGCGCCCGGATATAGTCTTCATCCATCTGGTGCGCCTCAAGGTCGCCGCGCTCGCGCTCCGTCAACTGCGCCTCAAAACGCCGCCGCTGATCTTCCGGATCATTAAGCTCGCTGAATCCGTTCGAAATCTCCATCTGCCCCGCAAAGATTTCAAACCGCTCCGTCCATTCCGGTTCATCCGGCTTCTGCTTCGACAGCGGCGACACCGCGGTGGGGAACTCATAGATGATCGTAGGCTGCGTGAGATGCTCCTCTGAAGTTGCTTCAAACAGGCTCGCAATCGTCTTGCCTAAGGGTTCCTTCGGATCGTACGCCATGTGTGCGTGCACCTGATTGAAACGCTCGACCAACTTCTTCACCGCGTCGTGAGAAGCAAAGTCACTCATCCCAGGCTTCGCACCGGCCGCTTCCGGCCAGTAATGAATAATGGCCTCGCGCATCGTCATCCGCTTCCAGTCGGCCCAGTCAATCTCCCGATCGCCCCATTTTGTTTTCGTTCCGCCGGTCACATCCTTCGCCGCCTGCGCGATCAACTCCTGCGTGAGATTCATCACGCCCTGATAGTCGGTGTAGGCTTGATAGAACTCCAGCATGGTGAACTCAGGATTCCAGCGCCAGCCCAGCCCTTCGTTGCGGAAGTTGCGGTTGATTTCGAACACGCGATCGAATCCGCCCACCACCAACCGCTTCAAATAAAGTTCGGGGGCAATGCGCAGGTACAAATCCATGTCGAGCGTGTTGTGGTGCGTAACAAACGGCCGCGCGACCGCTCCGCCCGCAATAGGCTGCATCATCGGCGTCTCGACTTCAACGAACCCATGCGCCTCCATGGTGTGCCGCAGCGACTGCACCAGTTTGCTGCGCTTCAAAAAAACTTCCCGCACCTCCGGGTTCATCACCAGATCGACGTACCGCTGCCGGTAGCGCAGTTCCACGTCAGTGAGCCCGTGAAACTTCTCAGGCAGCGGAAGCAGATCCTTGCTGAGGAAGGTGATTTCCTCCACATGGACGGTCAGCTCGCCAGTGCGCGTGCGAAATGGATAGCCACTCACTCCAATGTGGTCGCCCAGGTCGAGCAACTTGTACAACTCGAAACCTTTGTCTCCGACCGCATCCTTCTTCACATAAATCTGCAGGCGCTTTCCATCTTGCTGCAGATGGCAGAAGCCGGCCTTGCCCATCAGCCGGATCGCCATGATTCGTCCCGCCACGCGCACGTTGACTCGCGTCGTTTCTAGTTCCTCAGCAGTCTTCGCGGTGTAGTCCGCCAGAATCTGCGGAATGGTGTGCGTGAAATCGTACTTGCTGCGGTACGCAATCTGGCCGAGCACCTCGATTTGCTTCAGCTTCTGACGCCGCAGTTCGTAAACATTTTCGTCGAATGCCAAGAGAATCCTTTGACAGAGAATTGCGCTCTACTGCCGCGTTAGACAGTGAAGCGATGACAGGCGATTATAATTGGCCGCTGCGATTTTCAGACGGCAATCTGGTACTCGCTCTTGACCAGGCCGCTCGGATAGTGCTGCGTTGCGATGTGGAGGAGCCGCACATCTCCGGGCAAAGAGCCAAAGAGCGAAATGCCCTCTCCAATCAGCACCGGCACGCGGGTAATAATGAGACGCTGAATCAAGCCTGCCCGCAGGAACCTTTGAATCGTAATTCCTCCATCGATGTAGAGGTTGTGAGCCCCGCTCCCGGCGAGTTTCGCAACGATCTCAGCCGAATCGCCGGACATTTGTTCCACAACCGCGCCGCCCGCCGCCGATAAGTCGAGAGGCCTGCTGCTCAAAACCACGACTCGCTTCTTCCCATATGGCCACTCCGGGAAGGCCAGAACCGTCTCAAAGGTCTTGCGGCCGATCACGATCGCATCGATGCCAGCTATGAACTCGTTGTAACCATGGGGCTCGCCGCCACCCTCAGGGAGGAAGTCGAGGCTACCATCGGGCCGTGCAATGAACCCATCGACACTGGCCCCGATGAAAACAGATACGGTCATGGCAGGCCCTCGAATTTGCCCCTATCCTTTGCTGCTTTTCGATTGCTTAGTATAAACATCTCGATCAACCATGGGCCCCGGCGGCACTCACAACCAGTTGAAATGTACCTGGATACTATGGTACATTGGTACCATGATCGATGACTCAAAGCTGCTGGTCGAACGCGTCCAGACCGGCGTGCGCATGGAGAAGCGTCTCCTCAAGGTCCTGAAGGGCTTTGCCGAGTATCACGACATGACCCTCGGCGATCTCCTGGAGGGCATTGTGCTCCATGCCTTTGACGGCAAGACGCCATTCAGCGCAGCCTCGCTCGAACGCATACAGGAATTGAAGCGGTTTTACGATTTTGACCTCGATTCCAGCGCCAGTCACAGGCTGAAGGAAATCAAGTCGCGGCCTGCACCCAAGAGACTCGCCAGCAAGTGAGCCGGACTCCATGAGCAACCAGCAACTCATTCGCCGCTTCGAGAACGATGCCATTCCCGAAGGCTCTTTCCATCACGCGGATCACGTCCGGCTGGCGTTTGCCTATCTGTGCGAGTATCCGGTTCTGCAGGCGCTGGAGAAGTTTGCCAGCGCTCTAAAGCAGTTCGCCGCCGCGCGCGGCAAGACGCAGCTCTACAACGAAACCATCACCTGCGCGTATTTTTTCCTGATCCGCGAACGCATGGTGCGCTCCGAGTCTGCGGATTGGGAGGAGTTCGCTCGCCATAACTCCGATCTGCTGCTCTGGAAAGATGGCATCCTCGGTCGCTACTATAGGGAAGCAACGTTGAAATCTGATCTCGCACGCGCCGTGTTCTTGTTTCCCGACAGGTGTGAGTGAGCGTTAGGCGACCCAAACTGCCGCTCGGAGTCGACCCAATCACGCTCGATAGCGTACGATTCCTCGCACGACCGAACGACCGAAGGCCACATCGTCGAATCACAAAGGAAATTCATGAAACGGTTCTTGGTTCCATTTCTTTTCACAATGACCCTTGGCAATGCCCAAGAGATACGAAACGGCGAGTCGGTCTTGCGCGCAATGCATGATCGCTACAAGACTTCCTGGTACGAAACGCTGACCTTTACTCAGAAAAGCACAACCTACAACCCGGACGGCACCACCAAAGTTGAGACCTGGCACGAGGCAGCGCTGTTGCCCGGCAAGTTGCGCATCGACATTGGCCAACCCAGAGATGGCAATGGTTATGTGATGGTCGATGGAACCTTGACGATGCTCAAGGATGGCAAGGTGACTGGAACGCGGCCGCGGGTGAATATGCTTCTAGTCCTTGGGTTCGACGTTTATCGTCAAGACCCGCAAGCCACGATCGATGTCGTGAAGGGGCAGGGGTACGACTTAACGAAGTTGCGCGAGGATACCTGGGAGGGCCGCCCCGTGTATGTGGTGGGCGCGGACAAGGATGACTTGCAGTCCCGACAATTCTGGGTCGAAAAAGATACGCTGTTGTTCGTTCGTGAGATGGAACCTTCCCGGAGCGATCCCAAGACGGTGGATGATATTCGCTTCACCGACTACCGCAAACTGGGCGGCGGATGGGTCGCTGCCCGGGTTGAGGTCCACGCCGACAACAAGATGGTTTTCAGCGAAGAGTACTCGGACATCCATGCGAACGTGAAACTCGACCCGGCCGCATTCGATCCAAGCCAGTTCAACTCAACGCACTGGGAGAAGCGGTAAGCGAAGGATTGAGAGCATGCTGCATTTCCCTCTAAAAACAAGAGTCTTGAAGCTATGTGCAGACGGCGATAGTATGGATGCGCTAGCTCGGTAATTCCCGAGACACCCTATGCCCCAAAACTACGTTCCCATCTTCATCTTCATGGCAGTGATTGGCGTGCTGCTCCCAGTCACGCTGCTGGCGGCAAAACTCGTGCGCCCGGATAATCCCAGCAAAACCAAGCTGATGCCCTACGAATGCGGCATCGACCCCATCGACAGCGCGCGCGGTCGTTACACGGTCCGCTACTACATTGTCG
>Ga0210395_10000439_pt1 | contig 32851 bp, 23 predicted proteins | sample IncBWH4OmetaG_FD_150861 | JGI IMG/M metagenome (GOLD analysis project Ga0210395, IMG submission 150861) | Forest soil microbial communities from Barre Woods Harvard Forest LTER site, Petersham, Massachusetts, United States - Inc-BW-H-4-O ... | reverse complement strand
ATTCCAGTCGGAATTGCGCGATTAACTAATTCGGCTTGTCGCAAGCAAGCCCTCGCCTTTGCGCACCCCGTTTAGGCCCTTGGGGGCGAAGCATCCTGCCGCGATTTTGCGCCATCCAATGGGTTACGTGCGAATGCCGAAGGCAGGGTTTCGGCGGGGGCCCCAGGTCGAGGAGAGGATGATGAAATTTCACCCAGCAGTTTTGAAGCGGTGCGCCGTGGTGTCTCTTGGGACTTGCGCGGTAACCCTCGCGCTTTCTCTTAGCGGGCTGGCGCTGGCTCAGCAACAACAGCAGGAGCCGCCGCCGCCAACTCAAGAACAAGCTCAGCAACCGCCTCAGCAGCAAGGTCAACCACCGGCTCAGTCGGCCGACCAGCCGCCGCAAAATTCTCAACAGCAAACGCAAGACCAGCAGGCGCCACCTCCGCCAGCGCCGCAATACAGCAATCGGCCGCCCATCTCGCGGGATCAAGTGCCGACGAACCCGCAGCAGTACGGGCAGCCGTATCCGCCGTCGCCAAATCGGCCCCCATCAGCTAACGATTCGAATGATCAGTACGCTCCCCCTCCTGCTCTCCTGACGATTCCCGCGGCAACGGTCGTAATCATGCGCATCAACGAACCTCTTTCCAGCGACCACAACCAGGTTGGCGACCGCTTCACAGGCGTTTTGGATCAGCCGATCGTAGTAAACGGCTGGGTGGTAGCCCGGCGTGGCCAGACGGTGATGGGCCAGGTCAAATCCGTGCAAAAAGCAGGACGCGTCAAGGGCGTGTCGCAGCTGGGAGTTGAGCTGACCGACCTGACGCTGGTGGATGGACAACAAGCGCCCGTTTTGACGGAACTCTGGAAAGCCTCGGGAGGCACATCGCATGGCGCGGATGCCGCCACGATTGTCGGTGGCACAGGCCTGGGAGCGGCGATTGGTGCAGCGGCCGATTGGGGCCGGGGCGCGGCGATTGGCGCGGGAGCCGGGGCTGTGGCTGGCATCGGAGCGGTTTTGTTGACGCGAGGGCGTCCCACCATTCTCGAGCCCGAGTCGCAGTTGACGTTTCGCCTCGTGGATCCAGTGAAGGTGGACACCACGCATAGCCAGCAAGCCTTCTTCCCCGTATCGCAAGAGGATTTTGAGGGCGGGCGAGCCGGCCGGCCGACGCTGCGGTACGCCGGTAACGGCTACTATGGCTACCCCGGCTATGCGCCTGCTCCCTGCGGCTACTACTACCCGTGCTACTACGGCCCCGCCTATGTGGGGATCTACCCGGCCTTTGGCTGGGGATGGGGGTGGGGTGGCGGCTTTTATGGCCGCGGGTGGTACGGTGGACGGGGATTTCGGCGGTTCTGATCCGACGATATGAGACAGAAGGGCAAGAAGAGATGCGGGCGTTCCTCGATGCCGGGGGACGCCCGTTTCCCGCAAGTAGTTAGCGTCGCCGCGGTGGTTGAGTTTGCCTTTTCGTTATTCGGTCCTTGATTTGGGTTTTGAAACTCTGCTCGTGGCGATATTTCTTTATTGCGCGAAACAAATCGGGAGTCGCCGGGTTATTACTCCGTTACAGACTCCCTGCCAAACAGTCATCAGGGAGCCAAAGGAACTTCCCGGGCCGTTTCGCGGAATAAAGGAATAAAGAACAAGCACTTGCGGTCAGGCTTTAAGGGACAGGGATTCGTCGGGAATTTGGGGATGAATAAGAGCGGTGAGCAAGAGAGTCTTGGGGTAGTGCCAGTTGTGCAAAATCAGGAGCAAGTTATCGGCAAGGCTGCAAAGAGCCTGTGCTAACCTCTTTTTCGGTTTCTCGGGAGTAAGCGCACTCGTGCAGGCCCCCAGCCTGGGCAACCATTCCGCGCAAGAACCAGTCCTTTGCGGCGCGGTTGCTCCCCCTGGACCGATGCGGTTTCCTGAAGTCCACATCAAATCTGTTTCATGGGCGGATCATGAAGACTAACTTTCAGTTTTTTCGCAGCGCGACTTTGTTTCTTGCCGTTCCATTTGTATTTTCCGGCGTGCGCGCTTCCGCGCAAACCACCCCGGAGAGCGCCTCGGCAGTTCCCCAAGCCGCCGCCGTCCCCGCGCGCATCACGCAGGCGATTGATGAAACCCAATTGGTGCGGCTCAAGGGCAACGTCCATCCGCTCGCACGGCCTGAATTTGATCAGGGCATTGTGCCTGACGCCACACCGATGAAGAGGATGATGCTGGTGTTGCAGCGGAGCCCGCAGCAGGAAGCAGCACTTCGCCAACTCATGGACGAGCAATTAAGCAAGGACTCCTCAAATTTTCATAAATGGCTCACTCCGCAACAATTTGGCCAGCAGTTCGGGCCGGCGGACGCCGACATTCAGACTATTACAGACTGGCTCACGCGGCAGGGGTTCCAGCAGATCAAGGTTGGCACAGGTCGCACGGCCATCGAGTTTTCCGGAAACGTGGGGCAGGTGCGGAACGCGTTTCACACGGAAATCCATCAATTCAACGTGAATGGCGAAGCGCGACAGGCAAACTTGAACGACCCGCTGATACCGGCGGCATTGGCGCCAGTGGTCGGCGGCGTCGTGTCGCTACACAATTTCCCGAGGAAATCATTTAAGCGCGACGCTGGGATTCACACCGCGACCCGAGACAGTCACGGTAACCCGCAATTCACTACGACTTCGGGGTGCGGAACAGGCAACACACAACCGTGCTTCGTCCTTGGCCCGGCGGATTTTGCGAAAGTCTACAACATCCCTGCCTCGCTCGATGGAACAGGCCAGCAGATCGCGATCGTGGCCGATTCGAACATTAACCCGCAAGACGTGACCGATTTCCGAACCCTCTTTGGGCTGCCCACCAATCCCCCCAACATCATCCTTGATGGGCCGGACCCTGGACTCAACGGGGATGAAGGCGAAGCGGATCTGGACGTGCAGGTGTCGGGCATGGTCGCTCCGAAGGCCACAATCAATCTTGTGGTTTCGGAAGACACTCAGACTGCAGCAGGACTTGATCTGTCAGCGTTCTACATTATCGATAACAATATCGCCCCGGTGATGAGTGAGAGCTTTGGCGCCTGCGAATCCGCGTTAGGGACGGCAGGCAACGCGTTTTTTAACGGTCTCTGGGAGCAGGCCGCCGCGCAAGGAATCACGGTGATGATTTCCGCGGGAGATCCGGGCGCTGCGGGGTGCGATAACTTCAACACGGCGACGGCGGCTACGCTGGGACTTGCGGTAAGTGGATTTGCTTCTACGCCGTTTAATGTGGCAGTAGGCGGAACGGATTTCGACGACTTTGCGACACAAACGACGTTCTGGAGTTCGGCGAACGGAACTGGCAGAGAGTCCGCTTTGGGGTATATCCCCGAGATCCCCTGGAACGATTCGTGTGCGGCAACCGCAACAAGCACGACACTCAACACTGTTTGTCCAAGTTCAAACACGAATCTAAATAACATTGTTGGTGGCGGCGGTGGGCCGAGTTCCATTTACACCAAGCCGGCTTGGCAAAGCGGGATCATCCCTAACGGAATTGCCGCGGGTGATAACCATCGCTACGTTCCCGACGTTTCCTTGTTCGCTAGCGACGGACCTGAAAGCATGAGTTTCTACCTTTTTTGCGAGGCGGACAGTATCGCTCCTGGCAACCCACCCTCGTGCGCGTCGAGCGGTTCTTTCAGTTTTCAAGGCGCGGGGGGCACTTCCGCTGCGTCTCCCGCTTTTGCCGCCATCATGGCGTTGATCAATCAAAATAACGGCCGCCAGGGCAATGCCAATCCCGTGTTGTACAAGATTGCCACGACCTCCGGGCAAAGTTGCAATTCCTCGACCGAAGCTCTTTCGGGATCCACCTGCGCGTTCAACGATATTACCAAGGGAAACAACTCCGTCCCCTGCGCTGGGACTTCACCAAATTGCAGCAGCACAACCTCCGGCGCGACCGGCGTTCTTGTCAGCGCCGCGTCCCCGACCACACCAGCATGGACGACGGCGGCCGGATACGACTTGGCGACAGGGCTCGGTTCGGTGAACGTGACCAACCTCGCCACACAGTGGCCGCTTGCAGCGGGCAATTTTCACCCGACTACGACCGCTCTGACCGTCAATGGCAGCACTTCCACGGTCACGATCACGCATGGCGCTTCGGTGGCGGCTAAAGCCACTGTAACCTCGACTTCCTCGGGAACGCCCACGGGCGATGTTGCGCTGGTTGCCCCAACTTCGGTAAATGGAGGAATCGGCGACGGAACGCTCTCGGGTGGCAGCACAACAATCAACACGACCTTTCTGCCCGGAGGTAGTTACAACCTAACTGCTCGCTATGCGGGCGACACTACATTCGCGCCGAGCACCACAAGCCCCGGCGTGCCCGTCGTGGTCAACAAAGAGAACAGCCGGCTGCAATACGGCATCGTCACTCTCGACGCGGCTGGGAATATATTAAGCACCAACGCCACGTCCCTTGTGTACGGCTCTTCTTATATCTTGCGAATAGACATCCTAAACAGCACGACCAACGCGTGCCAGGCCCTAGTAACAGGCGGCGTAACGTCAGGCTGCGCGTTCGACGCAACAGGCACTGTGACTATCACGGACAATGGAAGCCCGCTCGACACCGGAACGTTTGTCATAAATAGCGCGGGACATGCCGAGGATCAGCCGATTCAACTCTCAGGCGGAACAAACACGCTTTCGGCGACATATTCCGGTGATATCAGCTACAACGCAGTTACGACCCCAGTGGCCGACACCATAGTTGTGTCCAAGGCCACGACAGTGACGAGCCTCAGCCCTAGCGTGACCTCCGTTTCGGCCAATCAAAGCATGACCTTGTCTATTGCGATTTCCACGCAGAGCAATAGCACTCAAGGCCCGACAGGGAGTGTGACGTTCAAGGATGGAACGACGATGCTAGGAACCTCCCCCGTCGCTCCTGCGGGTGCCACGTCGGCAGTAGGTGCAAGCGGTACAGCCACCTTGAGTACTTCCTTCACAGCAGTGGGAACGCATTCGCTCACTGCGGTGTACTCCGGAGACACGAACTATACGACTTCGACTTCGGGGGCGGTCAGTGTGACAGTTACGGGGCCTGACTTCACGCTAACTCCCCAAGCGCCAACCGCCGTCACTGTCAGCTCTGGAAGTTCAGCCACGTACGCGATCGCAGTTGGGAGCACAGGCGGGTTCTCATCCTCTGTGTCCGTTACTTGTTCTCTTGCGGCCGTGGCGACCACATGCTCTGCAAATCCGTCGTCTGTCGTTCCGGGAAACAACACCACCATTATGGTCTCTACCACCGCTCACCAACTGTTGCCTCCCATGGACCCACCAGGGCGCTTCGGTCCCTGGCACCGAGTTCTCCCACCCTTCTTTTCGATAATACTGGCACTGCTCATGCTGGCATTCGCCGCGCGTACGCGCCGTCAACGCTTCGCGTTTTCCGTTGCGCTTGCGGGAGCAGTTCTCTTCCTGTTGGTCCAAACCACAGGTTGCGGAGGCGGCAGCAGCGCACCTCCGCCCCATGGCACACAGGCGGGTACCTACACCGTTACGATAACTGGAGTTTCCGGCTCCAGCACACATACAACCACTGTCTCCTTGACGGTGAACTAGGGTTTAAGTCGTTTATAGAGCAACAGCGGAGCGGCCCCGGTGAAGACCGGGGCCACTCCTTTTTTTTGGTCCCGACTAAATCGCCCGCAAGTTGCTGCCTTGCCACGTTCTTTTTCTCCGCGAACTGCGCGTCCTCGCGCACCTGTTAAATGCTTTTCTCGACTTCTTACTTTGGACAAAGCTGGAACGAGGGATCACAGAAAAACGATCGACGCATCGCCGATTGCGATACTCGTAGGGCGCGAGGGTGCCGAAGAACAGCACTACGAAACGCTACTGCAGACTTGGAAGTCTATCGTCAGTTGACCGCTGGCGGAAAGAAGATGCCCCAGAAATTGGGCGACGGCGAAGTGAACTCTACGGGAACGAGGGAACCTTCATGGCTCATCTGCGGCGGGCGCACCACACGCGCTTCGACCTTGCTCTGGGCTTTGGTATTTTCGATCGTGACTGCGGTTCCTTCGGGCAAACCCTCTGGAAGAATCAACATACCGCCGCTGGCGCTGACCGTATGGGTATGGCCTTCGAGAGCATTCGGTTTGCCAGCCACAGTAACCTTGACTTGTATCTTAAGCAGGACGCGCTGGGCGCGGCGGCGCTCTTCGGCCGTAGGCGGACGCGTTGCAACAACCCTCGCGGGGGAGTGGGCCGGTTTAAGATTCGGTTGAGGTTTCACAGCTCAAGCCCCCAAAAATCCATCTCCGGCGCGACGAGTTCGACGCCGTACTCCCAGCCATCCGGGCGCGGAACCCCGCGCCAGACCACTACGGCTGCGTTGCTGGTCTCCGTGGCAAGATTGGTAAGCGCCAGGCGATGCTCGAGCTGCAACTCCTGCTCCAACACCACCATGCATCCATAAGGATTCACGACGCGCGTGTGCGCTTCCACAGAGAAGCGCTTTCCGGCGTCACCATCCCATTCGAGGCGCACGGGGACGCGCGAGTTCATGCGGCGGCCGCGGCGCTTGTCGCCGTAACGCTCGCCTAACACCTTCGAGTCACGCGTCTTTACAGCCATTTTTGCCTCTGTAACCCATGCTAAAGTTGAGGGGAAAAACGGTCAATGGTACGGAAGAGTTCAGGCACTCGAAGGGATAGCTGTACGGAAGGACAGGGTCAGCACGTCGGGACAGGCAAGACTTGAGAAGCTTAATTGTAAACGCGGATGACTTGGGTTGGACGGAGGGCGTCAACCGGGGCATTGCCGAAGCGCACCGCAACGGCATTGTGACCAGCGCTTCCCTGCTGGCCAACGGCGCGGCGTTCGAATCTGGCGTGGAGTTGGCGCAGACGACCCCGGGGCTGGGAATCGGCGTCCATTTGAATTTGAGCGATGGCGAACCCGTAGCACAACGTGAATTGGTAACTACTCTGCTGAACGACCGCGGCGAATTGGAGGGCAAGCCGGAGAGTTTGCTGCTAAGGCTGGCGCGGCGCACCGTTTTGCTCGAGGAAGTGGAGCGCGAATGGGACGCGCAGATTCAGAAGGTGCGTGATTTTGGAGTTGAGCCGACGCACCTGGATGGGCATCGCCACGTGCAGATGTTGCCGGGGTTGTTTGAGATTGCTCTGCGGCTGGCAAAGAGGCATGGGATTGCAGCTATTCGAATTTCGCATGAAGAATCGAGCTTGCGCTCCGCGCTTTCCGCGGGCGCAAAGCAAAAAGCCGCGATAGTAATGAGGCAAGGCGTTCAGGCGCGAGGACTGAAGCTGCTGGCGCCCGATGCGCGCGAACAAGCCGAGCGCGCGGGAATTGCTGCGGCGGATTATTTTTGCGGAATCGCGCAGACCGGCGAATTAACGCGGGAAGGCGTGATGCGGCTCGTCGAGATTTTACCGGAGGGCACGACCGAGTTGATGTGTCACCCGGGCTACGCCGATGCGGAGCTGGCAAAATCGGCGACGCGGCTGCAGGCATCGCGGCAGGCGGAAGTGGAAATATTGACGGACACAGGGATACGAAATCTTGTCGCATCACAGGGGATTCGACTGATAGACTATGGATTCGCAGCCCAGGAAGCCTGAGGAAAGCACAGAACTTCAAGCATGAAGAACGATCCGCCTATCCGCTACTCGATTGTCGTTCCGTTCTACAACGAACAGGAAAATATTCCGCCACTCTACGTGAAGCTTACGGAAGTGATGGATGCGATCGGCGACCGGTATGAGCTGGTGTTTGTCGATGATGGAAGCAAGGACAAAACATTCAAAGTGCTGTCCGATATTTATGAGCACGATCCGCGCGTGAACGTGGTGCAACTGCGGAGAAATTTCGGGCAGGCGCCCGCTTTGAAAGCGGGCTTTGATTTTGCGCGCGGCGAAATCATCATTTCGATGGACGGAGATTTGCAGCACGACCCGGATGAGATTCCGCGGTTCCTGGAGAAGATTGAAGAAGGCTACGACCTGGTAAGCGGATGGCGCGTATCGCGCACCGATCACTGGCTGATGAGACAACTGCCGAGCCGCATCGCCAATAAAATGATGGCGAAGTTGTCTGGAGTGGATTTGCACGATTTTGGTACGACGTTCAAGGCCTACCGGCGCGAAGTTTTGTCCGAGATTCATTTGTATGGAGAGCTGCACCGGTTCATTCCGGCGTTGGCGAGCTGGGCGGGAGCCTCGGTGGCGGAAGTGCCGATTTCGAATATTGCGCGAAAAAATGGTGAGTCCAATTACGGGATATCGCGGACGGTCCGCGTATTACTGGATTTGCTTAGCGTGAAATTTTTATTGGATTATTCGACCAAACCTTTGCAATTTTTTGGGCTGCTAGGATTGGCCTGCTTGAGCGGAGGAGCGGGAATCGGATTGTGGGTTTTCCTTCGCAAAGCTCTGCTGGATGAAGGGCTGCTGGCAAATCACGGGCCGTTGATAATACTGGGGATGGCGCTGGTGATGGGCGGGATTCAGTTTATGGCGACGGGATTGATCGGCGAGATGCTGGCGCGCACGTATTACGAATCGCAGAACAAGCCGGTGTACAGCGTGCGCGAGTTTCGCAGCCGCCGGGAAGCGATGGCCGGACGCGATGAGCCTCCTCGAACGGCGGGAGCCGGGGGCTGGTAAACCTGCAGGAATTGCACACAAAATCCAAAAGCCAGTTAGAGCATGCTAGCGGCGAAGCACGGCCTGAAACTTCGCCTGCGTCCCTCCCCGCGCGACCGAAGCGCACGCTACTGTTCCTGATAGGCATCGTGGTGTTTTGGAGTTTGATTTACATCCCAGGCCTGGCGTCGCCGCCGATGATGGACGACGCGGATTCGGAGCACGCGCAAATCCCCGTTGAAATGTTGCAGCGCCACGACTACGTGACCATGTACGTGAATGGCGTGAGGTATCTCGAGAAAGCGCCTCTGCCTTACTGGATCATGGCTGGAATTTACTCGGTTGCGGGAGTGTCGGAATTTTCCGTGCGATTGGAGTTGTCGCTCTTTGCGCTCTTGACGTTCCTTGCCGTGTTCCTGCTGGCACGCGAAATCGCTGGCGAGGAAGCGGGCTTCTATTCGGCGCTTGCGTTGGCAACAGCCATCGGTCCCTATATCTACACGCGGTTCATAATCCCGGACATCATGGTTTGCTTTTGGCTAACCGTGACAGTGTATCTGTTTTGGCGGAGCCTTGAAGAGCCGCGTCCCTCGCGGCTCTTGTGCTGGTCGATCGGAGTGGTCACTGCACTGGATGTCCTGACAAAAGGGCTAATCGGGTTAGCGTTCCCGATTGGAATTATCGGCGGATACCTGCTGATCACGCGAAACTGGCGCCACCTGCTGAAAATGCGACTAGTCTCAACCACCCTTGTGTTTTTGGCCGTAGGGGCCCCTTGGCACGTTCTGGCGACGCTACGCAATCCCCCGATGGGTGAGGCCAAGGGATTTTTCTGGTTTTACTTTATCAATGACCAGATTCTTCGCTACCTGAATCTGCGCGTGCCGCGGGATTATGACAAAGTGCCTTTCCTGCTTTTCTGGGGCTTGCTGCTGGTGTGGACCTTCCCCTGGTCGTTTGCTGTGGTCAAGAGCCTGAAACAAGTGCCGCTGCGGGTGCGCGACTGGGGAGGCCAACTAGACAAGCAATCGCGAGGGGCGTTGTTGATGGCCGTGTGGGCGGCGTTCGTTCTGGTCTTTTTCAGCTTTTCTACCCGGCAGGAATATTACGTTTTGCCGGCATTGCCGGCGCTCGCAGTGCTGTGCGGCATGTGGCTGAAGCGCGAAGCAGATTCGGCGGCGGACAGCGCGCTTCGGCGGAGCGCGCTTCGGGGAGCGACAGCTTTGCTGGTGCTGGGTGTGATCGGTTCGACTGCAGCTGGATGGTTTGCGGCCGTGGCGCCAGCGGTCCAGGCGGACGCAGACTTCGGAGAAGTGCTGCGCAGAGTGGACAGTATGTACAAACTGTCCATGGGCCATCTCTTCGACCTGACGCCGCAGGCCATGGGCTTCTTCCGGTGGCCGCTGATTCTCACGGCTATAAGTTTTTTTCTTGGCACGGTATTGCACTGGATTTTTCGCAAGCGCGGAGCTTCGATGAAAGCCAATCTGACTCTCGCGTCCATGATGGTGGTTCTACTCTATGCGGTGCATTTGGCGCTGGGCACGTTTAATCCGGTACTGGGATCGAAACCGCTCGCCCTTGCGATCGAGCGTTACTACAAGCCGGGAGACACGATTGTTGTGAATGGGCAATATTCGCGGGCGTCGAGCATACTGTTCTACACCGGAGTGCAGATGCACATGCTGAACGGCCTGACGAATGACCTGTGGTTCGGCTCGCTGTACCCGGATTGCCCCAAGGTATTTGAAGATGACGCCTCGTTCGCACGTCTTTGGCGCGGTCCGGGCCGTGTGTTCTTTTTCATACCGAGCGACAGGAACACCGACCCGCTGCAGAAACTGGGCGCACCGTACTATCTTGTGGCGAAGGCGGGTGAGAAGAGCGTCTATACCAACCGGCCCTTGACAGGGGCAGCGTCGAACTGAATATAAGGCGCTTTGAGTGCTGATTTCCTTCTTCCGAGGAGGCCTGCGTGAATCGAGAACAGTTTTACGCGATTATGAGCGGCGACGGCACGCTGGATTACGAAGTGTATCTCAACACGAAGTCACTCCTCTCATGCCAGCTCGATTACGACAAGCTGTGCAACGCGGATGAGATGCAATTCCAGATCGTGCACCAGGTCGAAGAGCTGTGGATGAAGTTGATGGCCTACACGCTGCTGGACATCGACGAGTATTTGAAGCAGGAAAATACCAACCGGGTGATTACGCTGTTTCGCCGCGTGCATACGGCGCAGAAAATGATGATTCAGCAACTGGCGCTGCTCGAGACGATGTCTCCGAAGGATTACCAGGAGATTCGCAAGAAGCTGGGCAATGGGAGCGGACAGGAATCGCCTGGGTTTCGCGTGCTTCTGAAGATGTACCAGCCGATCTGGAATTCGTTCAAAGAAAATTATCTGGACAAGCATGGGCTGACAATCGAGAAGATTTACGACTCGGCGTACAACCACGGCGATGCGTACATGGTGGCGGAGGAACTGGCCGAGTTCGACGAATTGTTTCAGAAATTCCGTTACGAGCACATGCAGCTGATTTACCGGACGATTGGGTTCGGGTCGAAGTCGCTGAAGGGGCGGCCTGTGGAGATTCTTGAAGATGGCATGCGGCACAAGTTTTTCCCCGAGCTTTGGGAGATTCGCGGGCAGATGACGGATCGGTGGGGCGCGGAGTACGGAGTGAAGAGAGATTCGCTGGGTGGGCATTGAGGGATAGTCGACAGTCGACAGTTGAGAGTTGAAAGTTTCAGAACCCACGGCTAGCAACCTACAGTTCGTGACCCGTGTTCCGTGCTGCCTGCTCCTGTTCCTTGATCCATGAATCGTGGGTCGCGAATGACGGAGCGATCGTTCCTGGCCCATGCTCCTCCGACGGGACACACTTTATTGGGAGGGCAGCGGGCCTTTCCGCGGTAATACCGCAAGACAAATCTTCTACCCGAGAATTTGGTTAACCATAACCACCCTCCCCCCTGGGGTTTTACGTAAGTGTTGATTCTAAAGATAGATAAAGTGCTTTGTTTTCATGCACTTTTGCAAGTGTTGGTTCTAAAGGTACTTAGAGTTTGCACCAAAATTGTGCAAATGCAGGGTGTTCCGGCATACGGCGAATAGAAAACCGATCTCAAAAGCAGCCCCAAAAAGCAAAAACGCCAGCAAGATGCCGGCGCTACGGGATGGAACGCTAAATTACCTAAGGAATATGGTACGCGAGGAGCTACTTTTTGTCAAGGTAAAAAATCGAGCAGAATTTTCGGCTGCGCATCAAAAGTAGTGAGATGCAAGCTTATTCGTGCGAGTCACTGAGAAAGCGGCAGCAGGGCTGCCGCACTCCAGGTCACCACTTCTCAATATTATGCGGGACTCAGTAGGAGTTAGAGCTGGAAGGCTAGCGGGGCGGAGCGAGTTGGCGGTAATGGCTGCGGAAGAAGAGTAGCGGTTCACCGGGAAACAGATCGGCGCTTTGCACTTCACCCAGGAAAATCGTGTGGTCGCCTGCGATGTACGAGGCCACGACTCGGCAGACGATTTGAGCAAGGGTGTCTTCGAGGAGCGGAATGCCGGCTGGTGTCCAGCGGTAGCGAATGCCCAGCTTCGCTTCCGCCTCGGAGGATTGCTCGGATTGCGCGAAATAGACAGAGACTGCCTGCTGGCCCTCCTTCAAAACGTTGACGCCGAAATAGCGGCCTTGCTTGAGAAGCGGCAGCAGATGGCTGCGCTGGTCCACGCAAACCAGAGTCAGGAACGGGTCGAGGGAGACGGAAGTAAAGGAGTTGGCGGTCATGCCATAGGCTTGGACGGGGGCTTGAGCCGGGGTTTGGGCCGAGCTCTGGTGCAGGCCTTGGCCGGAGGCACGCGCGGCGGTGATGACTGTGACGCCTGTGGCGAATTGCCCGAGCGCGTGGCGAAAGTCTGCTGGTGTGAGAGGAGTGGCTGTCATGTCCGAAGTTTTCGAAGATACCACACTGCGAGGCGCCTTGCGAAAAGGGCGGGCGACCGCCTAGTCCGGTCATATTAGGAGCAGCCGTTGACCCGAGTCTCCGCAATTCCTAGCGGCTCAACCCCACCAGCTCGAGGCTCAACTATCCGGGCCACCACATCGCACCGTCCGGCCAGGTCTCACCGCAGTTTTGCTATACGCCCGCGTTGTGCCCAATCAAATATCCAGGCCCGTCCGTCAGTACAGTTTCTCTGCGAAGGCAGCTCCCGTACGATCTAAATACGTGAATCTTTAAGTAGGAGCGTGTACATGCTTTCCAGGCGGCAACTTAGGTTTCTTTTGGCGCTAACCGTTGGTGTGGCGGGGATTTCTTGCGGAAGAAAAACTCCGTTCGCCTACCCGAGCAGCAGCGCCCTGCTTGAAATCGCACGCGCCTACAACCCAAACAACCACCCTGATCGGGTTTTGGCGGCGGCACGGCTGCCCGAACCGCCAAAAATCTCCCCGGATAAGCTCCAAACCGATCTGGAGTACAAGAGTCCGATCAAACAGTATTTCATCCAAGGAAATTACGACCAGCTCGAAAAAACCATAACGGAAGCGCGCGAAGGAAAGGGCCGAGTGGTTGGTGGCTCGTGGAAAGTTTTGGAGTTCTATTATGCAATTTACGAGACATTTCTAGGACCAAATGCGGACGAATCCGACTGGAAAATGACTTTCGACTCGCTAAACAAATGGATTGCGGCAAAGCCGGAATCAGCCGCGGCGCGGATTAGTCTCGCGCAGGCTTATACGGGCTATGCGTGGAAGGCCAGGGGCGGTGGATATGCCAGCACCGTTACCGACAAGGGTTGGGATCTGTTCAGAGAACGCTTTGGGATGGCCAGCGCGACGTTAGTGGAGGCTGCGCGCCTAAAGGAAAAATGCCCCTTTTGGTACGAAATAATGCAAACGGTAGCTCACGCTCAAGGGTGGGACAAATCGCAAGCCCGCGAACTCATGGAACAGGCAGTAGCGTTCGAACCTAATTTCTACCATTTCTACCGCGAGCACGCGAATTCTTTGCAAACCAAATGGTACGGAGATGAGGGTGAGCTGGAGTCGTTCGCCGAAGAAGTCTCTAATCGAGTTGGCGGCGAAAAAGGCGACATACTCTATTTTGAAATTACCAGTCTTAAAGCATGTCAATGTGATGCGGAGAAAGACGCCATGCAGAATATGTCCTGGCCGCGAATCAAGCTCGGTTATGCCGCGCTGGAACAGATGTATGGAGTTTCTAGCTTGAAAAGGAATCGGTTTGCCAGCATGGCCGTCAAGGCAGCAGACAAAGAGGCCGCAAGAACCGAGTTCGCCGTGATTGGTAGGGAATGGGACAAGGGAGTGTGGAGTAACAATTCGGAGTTCGAGAACGCGAAGAGCTGGGCCATGAGCCAGTAATTTTATTTATCCTACAGGCCTGAACGAAAAACCAAGTGTGATGCTTCTGTATTGTCATTGAGCGCGGTGGCAGCGCGGACCTGCTATGTATTTGTGTTCTACACTCTACATTCCCGCAACAACTACACCTCAGAATTCACGATGGATAAGCTAGAGAGCGAGGAGGGCGCGCGCGAGTTTGCGTTTGTCGGAGCGGGTGCGCATCACGGTGGGGAGGACGGCGACCTTCATGCCGAGGGCGCGGATGGCGTGTTCTTGGGACGCGTCGCGGCGGTCGATGACGAATGTGCCGGTGAAATCGGCGTAGAGCTTGGCGACGGCGGAGGCGGAGGAGCCGCAGCCGAGTTGGATGAGCATTTTGTCCGACGGACCTTTTAGAGATTTGCCGCCGACGATGGGGCAGACAGCGATCACGCTTTCTTTGCGGGCGCGCAATTGTTCGCGGACGCGAGGCACGGCTAGTATTGGGCCGATGCTGATGAGCGGATTGCTGGGGCAAATGATGACGCGGTCGGCGTCGCAGATGGCTTCGAGAACGCCAGGAGCGGCGTGAGAATGTTTTACGCCGGCGAAATGGATGCCGCGGACTCCGGGCTCGGTGCGGTGCTTGATGAGATATTCCTGAAAATGCATGTTGCCGTCGCGCGTCTCGATGATAGTGGGAATGGGGTGGTCGGACATGGGCAGGATGCGCGCTTTCACGCCGAGGGCGTGACGGATGGAATCGGCGACTTGCGAGAGAGTTTTGCCATGGGCAAGCATTTCGGTGCGGTGAATGTGGGTGGCGAGATCGCGGTCGCCGAGATTGAACCAAGTCTCGCGGCCATAGGCGCCGAGCCTCTTGAGGAAATGAAACGTTTCGCCGCGCATTCCCCAGCCTTTGGTGGGATCAACCACCCCGGCAAGCGTGTAGGTGACGATATCGAGGTCGGGAGAAATTTTCAGGCCGTGCATGACGATGTCGTCGCCGGTGTTGACGATGACCGTGAGGCCGTGCGGATCCATGGCGCTGTAAAGGCCGAGGAGGAGCTTTGATGCGCCGATACCGCCGGCGAGAGCAGTGACCGTAATTTTTTTTGCGGCACACATGGAGATGTTAAGGATGCCCGCCAGCACAAGAATCCCGCAAGTGAAAAACTCCGGTGAGGCGCAGAAGACTAAACGTCAATTTGGTGACTGGTGACTCGTGAACGGCAACCAAGCACGGTGTTCGTATGCTGACGGCGCAATTGTGTTGCTGCCCGGGCGGGGCAAGCCCCGCCCCTACAGAATTCTTGGGAGTTGCGGGCGAGTTGCAAGAACGGATGGAACTTTAGCGGAAGAGGTCTTCTTTGGCGGGGCGGATGATGCGCGCCGCGGGATCTTGCACGAATCGATAGCGATAGCCGCGAATGACCACGACAGGAGTGCCCGCGGACTTACCCATGAGAAGTCCGGCTGCTGCGGCGAGTTCATCGGCCACGGCGAGAACCGTGGCGCGGAGAAGTTTACGATGGCGGTCGCGGGTGCCACGCAGATCGACGAGCGCAGGCGCACCGGAGGCGCCGATGGCCACATTAATGAGTCCCAGACGCCAGGGCCGGCCGAATGTATCACTGATGATGACCGCGAGCCGCTTGCCTGTCTGCCTGCGCAGGGCCGAGGCAAGGCGTCGCGCGGAACGGTCGGGATTTTTCGGCAGCAGCGTAACGAAGTCGCGGCCTCGGACGTTCGAGTGGTCCAAGCCGGCGTTGGCGCACACGAAACCGTGATGCGTTTCCACGATGAGAACGCGATCGGAGCGCACAACGCGCCGCGATTCGCGAAGAACGACCTCGATGAATCGTGGATCGCCTGAAAGCTTTTTCGCCAAAGCGATAGCCCGAGACGAAGGCTGCACTGTGGACAGGCGGACGACTCGCCCCTCCGCCTTTGAAATTATTTTCTGGGCGACGACCAGGATGTCTCGGTGCTCGAATGTGATTCCAGCGCGGCGAGCAGCAAGAGCAATGGCTTTAGGCAGCTCGTGGCCTTTGCGAACCTCCGGGAGACCAGGAATAACGATCAGCGAAATAGGCAATGAAGCGGGAGCTGCTTGCTTGCGCCGCGAAAGACGTGGGGATTGTCTGGCCATGCTTGCCAGACAGAATCTTACGCGAGATGCCCCGATAATTTCAGAGCGAAGCTGAGGTTAAACGCCGAATATTTAGCCTCTGAAATGGAGCGGGCGGGAGGCCTGCCGTTTGGCAAGCGCCCCACCCGGAATCACAACTGGAGACGAAAGCCTACTTGTCCTTCTTCGGAGGCTTGTCGTCCTTTGCAGGTTTTACGGGAGGTTTCGGAGGAGCCTTTTTCTCCGCTTGTTGTTGCTGCTTGAGTTTTGCCTCCTCGGCGTCGTGCTTTTTCTCGAGATCCTCGAGTTGCTGTTGATGCTGCTGATTGAGCTTCTGTTGGGCAGCGTCGTCAGCAGCCTTCTTTGCCAAAGCGGCTTTGTCCGTCTGCTGTTGCTTCTCGACCTTCTGGCGTTCCAGATCCTGTTGGGCGCGCAGATCCTGGAGTTGCTGTTGATGTTTCTGGTCGAGCTGCGGATTTGTGTTCGCAGGGTTCACAGTCTTAGTGTTGTTTGCGGCGTTGCTGGTGTTTGCGGTGTTACCGGTGTTCGTGTTGTTGGCCGGCGTGTTGGGCCGAGAAGTCGGCGGCCGATCGGTATAGCTCTTGTTGTTGGTATTCGTGACGGGAGGAGTGCCGCCTTTGTTGACGGCGTTATTAGCCGTGTTCGGATTGTTTGGCGGAACCGGCCGGTTAACGTTGGGCTGCATACCTTTGGCCTGAGTGGCCAATGGCTTCGCCGGCGGAGCGATCTTGATTGCGGCGCGAGTTTGCACCGGCTCGGGCTGAATCTGATGCATTTGGGAAATAGCCAGAGGCTTTCCTCCATTGGCCTGAATCGCCTGCTGCTGTTTGGCAAACGACGGAGGTGGCGGAGGAGGAGCCGTCCTCGCAACAACGGCTCGCGCTTGCAATGTTGCCGGTGGACGCACAGCCGCGGTAGCGCCCGCGCCGAGAACCGCTTGCCTCGATGGCGCTACTGCCGGCGTGGTGGCGACGACTTGAGCTGTCGCCACTTCCCTTGCATTGACAGTGACTGCGTTTCTGGAAACCGATTGAGCCGATGTAAAGGCCTGGGGTGTGGTGGCGCTCACGGCTCCTGGCACGCGTTGATTTACGTAGGTGACGTTGGTGACGGTGGTTTTGTTGATCACCGTGGTGTTGTAATAGTTGTTCACGACGGTGGTATTCACGGTGGTGTTCGTCACGTTGACGTTGTTCACGTAGTTGCGGCTGACGTGATACGACGGCACGTAGACTTCCCGCGGACCCAGCGGGAACCAGCCGACGCTGACGCCGGCAGCAAAGCCGCCGCCGACTCCTACTCCCACCGCGAAGTGCGGTCCGCCAACCCAGGCCACAAGCGCGGGCGCATAAACGGGCCGAACGTAAGCTACGCCGACAACAACAGGCCGCGGAGGCGCAGGCACCCAGCCCCAGACGCCGCCAACGACAACCCAGCGTCCATAGTGAAAGGGAGCGAAACCCCAAGGCGCATCATCAACCCAGGTGTAACCCCAAGGAGCGATATAAGCCCAATGTCCATAGTGATAGGGAGCCCAGCCGACGACGGCCACGTGCGGGAACCAGATCGTGCCGTACTCGGCGGTTGGGCGCCAGCCGCCATATTCGTCGAGGTCTTCATAACCGATGACGTCGTTCGAGACGTAGCGCGCGGAAACGGAATTATCGATGCGGCGATCGCGCTCGGAGCACCACTCGTCAAAATCGTCGCTGGAGTTGTCCCAGCTTTCGATGTCGGCGTCGATTTGGTCGGTGCCATTGAAAGTACCGGTTTCGTGAGGGTGGATCGTGTAGGCGGAACCGCCGCCTGTGACTTCGCCCTGGCCATCGCGAACCACGACGACAGTGGCGTCACCCGCTTCGTCGACGTTGACTTTATAGTTTCCGGGACGGAGAAGAGTGAAAGCCAGATTGGGAGTGTCGACTTCAAAAGTTTCGTCGTCGCCTAGCCGGCGGATGCGAATGTTTAGCGTGCCTTCGGTCAATTGAACCTGCGTCATATTGTCAGTGAGGTTCAAAAAAGAGAAGCCGGTGGTGCTTCCGAGGCGGATCGAAGCGGAACCAAGATGCAGCTCAGAGTAGGAATCGGTGTCGTTCCAGAGTTTATCGCCGGTGGTCAGAGGGCGATTGATCACCGCCGAAACCCAGTCTTCGGTTCCAGCAGGTTCGAAGGAAACATTTCCTCGTACAAAGCCCAAGCGCGCGACGCGGCCCGGCGGATCGTCATCGTCGGCTGCGGCGCGTTGCGGGATGACGCAAGCCATGGTCAGCGCAAGGCCGAGCAGGCTCACCAAGTGAAGGGCATATCTTTTCATTTGCGATTTCCTCTCTCCTGAAATGCCGGGGCCGCTACTGGCCCCCTCTTGCGTGGTATTGCTTTCTTCAAAACCGGCTCGATTGAGTTTTGGTCTCAAACGAGGCGGCCCCATTGCGTAATTCAAACGATAGCACCTTTGGGCGAATTCCCCGGATTGACGCAAATTGCTTTGTCGAACTTAGAAACGCCACGGCTGGAGCTATTTATTTAACACGCGAACGAAAAGAGAGTTGTGGGGGGGCCATCGGCAGAGGGGACAAACAAAGAAAAAGGCCCGCCCTATTAGCAAGGGCGGGCCTTCTTCAAATACGTTGAGATTAACGATGACCGTGAGAACCGCCACCGCCGCCATGGGAACCGCCGCCGCCACCGCCGCTGTGGGGAGCTGCGCCACCGCTGGGATGAGAGCTGCCACCACCACCATAGCTGCGGCTAGGAGCCGAGTACGTGCGGTTGGGCGCGGAATAAGAACGGCTAGGCGCAGGCGCGGAGTACGAGCGAGATTGCTGCGGCGCATACCCGCGATTGTTGGACGCCGCGTTTCCTTGCGGGGGCGTGTAAGAGCGACCGCCACCGGCATTGGCTGCGGCGCCGGAACCAGCCCACGGCGGGCGATTATTCGCACGCGCGGACATGGTGGCGTTATTCGAGGGGCTGTTAGTGGAACTGCCGAAGCCCTTGGGGGCCTGGCCGCGATCGGTTGCGTTGCCCTGTGCGCTCCAATTGCGGGAATTGTTGCCGCCCGCGGTTTGAGGACGATTCTGAGAGAGTTGGTTCTGGCCCGCGTTCGCATTTCCCGAGCTGGTTCCTGGGTGCCCCGCTGTCAGACCGTTTGTATTCATCGTGTGGACCCGAAGGTGTGAAGCTCCAGCACCAGGCGTGGTGCGCGCCATGACGGAACGGTTCTCGACGGACGAAGGCGGACGGGAAACATTGCCTCTCGCGTTTGCGGCGCCGAACGCGCTTTGCCTGGACGGCGAGACACCCGCGTTATTGGTTACCTGCGCGCCGCGCAGCGAAGCTTCATTGATATGAGCGGCGCCGCGATTGACGGCTTGGCCGCCGGTGAAGCCGCTGCGCGAAGTGGCCGTTACCGCGTGCGTGTTATGCGCGTAAGAGTAGTTGAAATTGTTGGTGGAGTGGACGACATTCACGTTGCGAATGAAAGTATTGCGAACGTTGATGCGTTCCGAGTACCGGAAGCCGGCGTGATACCAGGGGTGGAACGGTTCGCCAAAGCCAAGCGGGAACCAGCCGACGCCGAAGCCTACGCCAAATCCGAAGCCGACGCCACCGCCAAGGAAACCGACGAACGCGGGACCGTAGATGCACGCGCCAAATCGCGGACCGGGATACCAGCCCCACCGGTTGCCGATGTAGCCCCAGCGGCCATAGTGAAAGGGAGCAAAGCCCCAAGGCGCATAATCCACCCAAGTCCAGCCCCAGGGACCAACATAGCTCCAATAGCCGTTGCTGTAAGGAGCCCAGTCGGGTGAGACTTCCGACGGGTACCAAACGGGACCGTTGTCGCCGTCCTGGCTCCAGGTGCCGTTGTTATCGAGGTCTTGGGTGCCGGGCATGTCCTGAGGAACGTAGCGTTGCGAGACGGAATTCTGTTCGCCGAGATCGCGATCATTCGACCATTTATCTAGTCCATCCTGAGGAGGCGCCTGCGGCGCAATCGTGGACTGCACGTCATCCGTGCCGTTGAAGATGGCGCGCTGGCCGGGCTGCAGATCGTACGTTTTTCCGCTGGCGGTCACTTGACCAGCGCCGCGGATGACGGTGATGCCGGTGTTATCGCCGTTTTCGTTCACGTCAATGCGGAACGCGCCGGCCTGCGTGATCGTGAAAACAACATTGGGCGTATCCACTTCGTACGTGTCGCCTTCGCGAATTTCCTTGACGCGGAAATTGATGGAGCCCTCAGCAAGGCGCATTTGAGTGATGGTCTGGTCGAGATTCAGGAAAGAAAGGGCGGTCATGCTGCCCAGATGAATGGAGACCACGCCTGTCTGTAATTCTGCGCGGGAATCCTTGTCCGTCCAAATTTTGTCGCCGACCGTCATGGGGCGGTTGCGAGCTGCGCTGCCCCAATCGCCGGCTCCGCCCGGCTGCAGGGAAACTGAGCCATCTAGATAACTGATACGTGCAACGCGAGTTGGCGGATCGTTAGCATCATTTGGGCCAGGTTGATCAGCTGCATCGGCTTGATCGGATGGAGGGGCTTGATCAGATTGCCCTGCGCGAGCATTCGGAGCTGAAAGACCGAGAAGACCGATTAGACAGAGAAGCAGGCTAAGCATGGGCTTGCCGGAATGAGTGGTCTTCAACATGGTTGGGTCACCTTATCCTTGGTCCGGACCTGAGGTTCCGGCCGGTCGGAGCCTACCTATACCTTATATTGCTCCCGTTGGGTAAAACCCCAAAGTGGAAAAGAAGTTGCTTGTGGTGGCAAAGCGAATAGGAATGCTGGGCGCAGGCGGGAACTTAGGTGTCCAATCGCCCACCAAACGGCTTGTTATCTGTACCTTAGGCCAGGCCCACCTTCAGGAATGCTAGTGGGAAGCGCCATTGCCGCCGATCTGGTAGCCGACGCCCCTGATTGTCCGGATTAAGGGGCGGTCATGGCCAGAATCCACTTTGCGGCGAAGATAGTTGATGTAGACATCCACGACATTCGTCATGGTGTCAAAATTGATCTTCCATACCTGCTCGACGATGGTTGTGCGGGTGACGGCTTGGCCTTCGTGACGCATGAGGAACTCGAGCAGGGCAAATTCCTTGGGGCTGAGGTCGATGGAGTGGCCCCCGCGCTGAACGACGTGCGCAACTCGATCGATTTCCAGATCCCCGACCTTAAGCACCGCGCGGGCGGGGCGGCTTCCCCGGCGGAGCACAGCGCGGATGCGCGCCGCAAGCTCCGCAAAGGCGAAGGGCTTCGCCAACGAATCGTCAGCCCCGGCATCGAGCACACGGACGCGTTCCTCCACCAGGTCAGCACTCGTGACCATGAGAACGGGCAAGTCCGGCTTCTTCGCACGAATGTTGCGGAGAACGTCCAAGCCTCCTTCGGGGGGAGAATTGAGATCCAGAATCACGAAGTCGTACGGCTGGTCAAAGGCCAGACGCTGGGCTTCCCCGCCGTCCGCGACCATTTGAACGAAAAAATCTTCCTGCTGCAGCCGCTGATGGAGAAACTCCGCCAGCGGTGCGTCATCTTCAGCCACAAGAATGCGCATCGGCGCTCACCAAACATTAAATTTGGAAGGGGTAAGAGCATAGTGAGCGCGAAGCAGAGTTGTGTCAACGAAGTATCGAGGGGTGATAGCGCAAAGGGTATCCCCTCGCGGAAGCTTGGGATATCGAGACGAGAATGGAAAAAATCAGGCGCTCACAAAACGCGCGGCGGGAAACACCCAATCATCAGACTATGCAACCGGGCGGATCTCCGGAGTCTTCACGTGCTCGGGGCGGATCCCAACTCCGACCAAGCGAGCAGGAATTCGCCGCAGAATTGGCCAGCGGCGCAAAAGCTTCAGTGGCCAAGGAAGGCCAAAGGGCTTAGAGCTGCCAAGAACTCTCCGGATCACGTTGTTTTGTAGAGCGATTTGCAGCCGCTGCGTAGCCCACGTTGGAAAATTTCTGCGCTGTTGGACCGCGCGAAGATCGCTTCCGGACGGAGCCCTATGCAGGAGTATCGCGCCGAGTAAATTGGCCGTCGCCACGGCGTCCTGAATTGCCAGATTGATTCCCACGCCTCCAATCGGCGACATGGCATGGGCCGCATCCCCGATACACAATAGGCCAGGCCGGGACCATTGCGAAAGCCGGTCGACGGCCACCGTAAGTAGACTGACGTCCTTCCAATCGGCCAGCTCTTCCATTCGATCGCGCAAGAATGGCGCCAAGTCGACAATGTCTTCGCAGAAAGCGGCCAGCCCTCTCTGCCTGATTCTGCCGGCTTCGCCCTTGGGGATAACAAAGGCACACTGCCAATAGCTCTCGCGATTGATCATCACGAGAATCCTTCCTTTGTCGAAGTGGCCCAGGGTTTGAACCGGATCAGAATCCTGGCGGCTTATCCGCATCCACATTACATCCATGGGAGCGCCGAGATCGACCACCTCAAGGTTTGCGCGTTGACGAACCACGGAGTGGCGTCCGTCAGCACCAACACTAAGCGCTGCACGGACTTCCAATGAGCCGTCAGGAGTTTTTGCGCGCAGGCCCACGACAGCACCTTTCTCTTCCAGGAGATCCGTCACCTCCGCATTCATCCTCAAGTGAAACGCCGGATAGCGGCTGGCCTGTTCTTTAACAAAGCTCAGGAAATCCCACTGCGGCATTAGAGCGAGAAATTTACAGTGAGTGGGTAAATGAGTGAAATCTCCAATCGTGACGATGTCCTTGCCGACCTGCCCCGCAAGCTCGCGCACTTCTTGATGCGGGCGCTTGAGAAATTCCTCCAAAACACCGAGCTCATGCATAAGCTCGAGCGTCGAAGGATGAATCGTGTCGCCTCGAAAATCACGCAGGAAATCTGCATGCTTTTCGAGGACGAAAACATCCACGCTCATGCGGGCAAGAAGCAGGGCCAACATCATGCCGGCAGGCCCTCCTCCCGCGATGCAGCAGCGCGTTGAGATTGATTCGCTCATTGCTACATTTTCCCGGTATCGCTAATCTTCGTCGCCTGCCAGGCCACGGCCTGCCACCGTCCATTACGCCGCAGAAACGTTCCGGTGTTCCGGTAGTGAGCTTGCTCCACTTTTCCGTCGCCGTGCTCCGTGCGACCCTCCAGCCGGAACGCCACGATCACCGTGTCACCGTATTCGTGCACCGTAATATCTTCGGCTGAATAAGCGCTCTTCCCTTCTGACGCCGGCGCAGGTTTCCCAAGACTCGCCATGATGTCGGCCTTTGAGATGACTACGCCCGTCGCCCTCGTATAAATCACATCGTCGGCAAAAAACTTTTCAAAAATCGCGCGGTCGCCGCCCCCAGCACCAGCCATGAACTCACGCAGGAGCGCCGTGACCTCCTGCGTCGCGCTCGTTTGCGTTCGAACGGCTATCCCTCCCACCGAACACAACGCCACGACTATGAGAACTATTTTCGCGAATTTCATTGCGTCGCTCCCTTCGCTCCGGCTAGCGTCTCGATTTTCGCCGGGTGGATTCTTCCTGTTAGGATAGAACGATTCAGGAGCGCTGAAGAATCGAAATGGAAACTGCCTATATTTGCGACGCCATTCGAACACCCATCGGCCGGTACGGCGGAACGCTCGCAACCGTTCGCACGGACGATCTGGCTGCCATTCCCATCAAAGCCCTGATCGAACGCAATGCCAAGGTCGATTGGAATGCCCTGGATGACGTCGTATACGGTTGCGCGAATCAGGCCGGGGAAGACAACCGCAATATTGGCCGGATGGCATTGCTGCTCGCCGGACTTCCGAAAGAGGTCCCCGGGGCCACGGTAAATCGCCTTTGCGGCTCGAGTATGGACGCAGTAGCCACCGCCGCGCGCGCCATCAAAAGCGGCGAAGGCGAATTAATCATTGCAGGCGGCGTCGAGAGCATGTCCCGCGCTCCCTTCGTAATGGGCAAGGCGGACGCGGCCTTTTCTCGCGGAGCGAAAATCGAAGACACTACGCTCGGCTGGCGCTTCATCAATCCCCTCATGAAAGCAAAATACGGCGTCGATTCGATGCCGGAGACCGCCGAGATTGTCGCCGAGGAGTTTCACGTTTCGCGTGCAGATCAAGATGCCTTCGCACTGAGAAGCCAGCAACGCGCCGCCGCGGCGATGCGTGGCGGCATGCTCGCGCAGGAAATCGTATCCGTCACGATTCCGCAAAAAAAAGGGGACAGCATTCTATTCAGCGCCGATGAACACCCGCGCGCCGACTCATCACTCGCGGCGCTGGCGAAGCTGCCTGGCGTTGTAAAGCCCGGTGGGACGGTGACGGCGGGAAATGCGTCTGGGATAAACGACGGCGCCTGCGCTGTGCTTCTGGCTTCGGAGTCGGCCGCCAAACGCCATGGCCTAACCCCGAAAGCGCGCGTCGTCGCTGCCGCTTCAGCCGGAGTTGCACCACGCATCATGGGAATGGGACCCGCTCCCGCTTCTCGAAAACTATTTGCCAAAACAAATCTCAAGGTTGGGCAGATGGACGTCATCGAACTAAACGAAGCCTTTGCTTCGCAAGCTCTGGCCGTTCTCCGCGATCTCGGCGTGTCAGACGATGCAGGCCACGTAAATCCCAACGGTGGCGCGATCGCTCTCGGCCACCCTCTTGGCGCGAGCGGTGCGCGTCTTATCAGCACAGCGATGTACCAATTGCTGCGCAGCGGCGGAAAATATGCGCTTTGCACTATGTGCATAGGCGTAGGCCAGGGCATTGCCGTCATACTCGAACGCGTTTAGTTGGCAGGTTCGCTCGGCAAACGAATCTTGATCGACCGCGTGCTTGCGACGAGTTCTGTGTAGCGCGAACGGAAAAATTCGGAAAAAGTGAGTTCTATGCCTTTCGCTCAATTCAGAGATGCTCGCATCCACTATGAGCTGGTTGGTCCGGCCAACGCACCCGTGCTCGTTCTCTCAAATTCCCTCGGCACGAATTTCGCAATGTGGGATCCGCAGATGCCCGTGCTCCAGAAGCAATTTCGCGTTTTGCGTTACGACACGCGTGGCCACGGCCAATCCTCGGTAACGCCCGGCCTCTACTCGATCGAGCAGTTGGCACGCGACGTTCTCGCCCTTCTCGACGAGTTGCGGCTCGATCGCGTTCATTTTTGTGGGCTATCCATGGGCGGCCAAACGGGAATGTGGCTGGGGCTGAAGGCTCCAGCTCGGCTGCACAAACTGATCCTCTGCAACACCGCCGCGAAAATCGGCACCCCCGAAATTTGGGGCTCGCGGATCGAAGCTGTGCGGCAGGGCAGTATGAAATCCATCTCCACAGCTGTGATGGAGCGCTGGTTTTCCGCAAGCTACCGCGCGAGTTCGCCTGACGTCGTCGCCGCAACTAAACTCATGCTCGAAGGCGTAAATCCCGACGGCTACATCGCCAATTGCGCCGCGGTGCGCGATTTCGACGTCCGCGAGACCGTCACCACGATTCGCGTCCCAACCCTTGTGATCGCTGGAACTCACGACGCCGCGACCACTCCCGCGGACGGACGCTACGTTGCCGACCGCATCCCGGACGCGCGTTACATTGAGCTCAACACCGCACACCTTTCCAATATGGAAGATCCCCATCGTTTCAGTTCTGAAGTCAGCTCTTTCCTTCTTCCCATTGAGGCGAGGTGATTAATGGATCAGACCACTTTTCCCCAAGGGCCCCTTCCTATATTCCCGCATCACAATCTTTCCTAAATTTCCTGTAACCTTTGCGTTTTTGCTACGTCCAAAGTAACAACGCTTATGGCAGCTCCCGTCGGCATTGGTGCTTGGAAGTATCGGTGTGGCCGGAGACAGTAGGCTCCGTGGGGGGAGCAGGTTCCGGTCGGAATGGAAAGTATGAGATGTAAAGGGGACCCCAACCATGGGCGCTTTTGGCAGAAGCTACCTGCAAAACCGAACCTCGGGGCCCGCCCCGACTGAAATCATCGGCGCCACTGAAAATCTTCGTCTCAGCCTGATCTCGGACAAACCTGGAATTGTCGAATTCCTCGGCACGTCGAGGGTTGTCGTTTCCCTCCACGTCGGACCTTCGGTTGCGGTTGACTGCCGTCGCGATGGCCAGAGGCACCGCGGTACCACCATTCACGGTGACTTGGAAATTATTCCGCCAAATCTAGGCGGCACCTGGGAAATCAAATCACGAGATAACGCCCTAGTGATCGGCATCAAGCTTCGAGTCCTCGAGCGCATCGTGGAAGACTCGGGCGGAGATCCGCGCAAACTGCAAGTGTTGAATCGTTTTCAGGCGCGTGATGCGCAGATCGAGCACATCGGCTGGGCCCTGAAAGCGGAGATGGAAAACGGATACCCATCCGGCCGCACGTATATGGACGCCCTGGCAACCGGCCTTGCCGCGAGGCTTGTGCGGAATCACAGTTCGATGGCGCGCACTTCTCGCGCCGTGAAAGCCGCGATGCCCGGCCGCAAGTTGAACGCGGTACTGGGATTCATTGAAGACAATCTCGGCCGCGATCTCGGGCTCAACGAAATAGCAGACGTTGCCGGATTGAGTGTTTCACATTTTAAAACGCAGTTTCGTAAATCGCTGGGAATGCCGCCGCACCAGTATTTGATTCGACGCCGCGTGGAACGCGCCGCGATGCAACTGCGCAAGGGAGATCAGCCGATTGGCCAAGTCGCCCTGGAAAATGGCTTTTGCCATCAGAGTCACCTTGCCCTGCACATGCGCCGCGTCCTGGGGTTAACGCCGCAGGAACTCCGAGACACTTGAAGAAAGTTTCTACCATTCAAGCACGGAATGCCTGCTCACCGTGACCGGAAAGGCTTTTCTGTGCATCTGTGGTCGACTTTCGAATGCGGCTGCTCGACATATTCGTCCGATCTTGCTGGCGCCCGTCCGATTTTGAGCGACACCAGTTTTTTCGAGGGACATGATCGTATCCGAGTGCGCAATCACACTTTGCTGGGGAACTAATTGTTTTCTGTATGGGAAACCTAAAATGTTCTTCCACTCGGGACAAACATGAGCGACTTATCTGGGGCTAAGTTTGCTGGAACTGGACTGAAAGATTTGCCAGAGGAAACCGAAGATACATCTCTCCGGCCCGCTGTTCACACGGTGGCTGGCGAAAGAAGCTCAAAAGTGGCGGAATTCCGTACGCGATCGGAGACGCTGCCGGTGAAGCCGATTAAAATCGCCATCAAAACCAAGGGCAAAATTCTCCTCATCAATCCTGGGGACATTCTTGCTGTCGAAGCAGAGGGCAACTACGTGTTATTGCGGCGTCCCACGGACTCCTACTTGCTGCGTGAGTCGATTTCGACGATGGCGGAGAAACTGCAACCCTATGGCTTCGTTCGCATCCATCGTTCCGTGTTGGTCAACGCATCCTCGGTCGAAGAGATTCATCCCGCGACCACCGGGGAATATATGCTGCGGATCGCGGGCGGTAGGGAATATATGGTCTCCCGAACCTACAAAAATAATTTAAAGTCACTCGCCCACTCGTGGATTGGCACGGGTTCCTTTGTGGATGATTAATCCGTCGATGAATTCACGAGCGAAATCCGGACGGCATCTTCATAAATCGCAGCCTCTGTAGTAAATCCCGTGCGGCCATTGTGCCTTTGCCAGCCCAATACCCTAAAATTGACCCACGAAGCAAATCCGATTTCTCTGTTCTAGAATAAATTTAGTGAATATATGCTGATTCTAGATTCTCCGGCCCAATAAATAGTTCTTGTATCGTGCTTTCCCTCCGTTATTCTCCACAATCTGGGATTTATCGCGCCTCCCGCCAAATTGGGCTGTCTGTACTTCTTGTGAGTATGGCTTGCCCGATAAGCGGTGTGAAACCCAGCATACCGGCCTCAGAGCAGTCTTGCTAATCTTCACGAATCCATATTCCGCTTCCTTTTCATCCTTCGAAGTTGTTGAAAACAAATAAAGAACAAAAAACTTCTAATTGGTATATCGCTTGCACCTTACGGGCTCGTGTTCTCGCGGCGCGAGTGCCGCGCAATTTCCAAATTCCGGACTTTAATTTTGTTCGTCTGACATGCGCCTATTTGGAGGATGCTAAATGTCTAGTAAACGATCTTTTTTTACCTTCGGCGTTTTGCTATTTATGCTTGCTTTGCTTCCCTCCGCTCTCTTTTCGCAGAGCGCGTCGACGGGCACAGTCGCCGGAATAGTCACGGACCCCTCGGGAGCGGCTATTGCGGCCGCGACGGTCACTCTGACCGACAAAGCCACAAACATCCCGCGAACGGTATCAACTAACGAGAATGGGCGTTATATCTTGGTTGACGTTCCCGCTGGTACTTATGACGTTTCTGTTAGCAAGCAAGGGTTCCGCGTTTCTAAGTTTAGCAGTCAGGCCGTGACTGTCGGTTCGGCACTGACTCTCAATGTCACTCTCGAAATTGGTTCTGTAGCGGAATCCGTCGAAGTCACCGCTTCTAATGCCGAACTCCAGACATTGAACGCCACCGTAGGCAACACCATTTCTGGAGTAGCTCTGGACTCTCTGCCCAGCATTAGCCGCGACGCCAGCACCTTTTTCACTTTGCAGCCGGGCGTTGCTCCCGATGGTAGCGTCGCTGGAGTGGCCATGGATCAAAACTCCTTCCAGCTCGATGGTGGCCAGAACACCAACGACATGGACGGCAGCATGAACATTTACACTCCCAGCTTTGCTGGTGACGTAACCGGAGGCTTGATCTCCAATCAAGTCACAGGGAATGCGGGCGGCGGTCCCACCGGTGTGATGCCCACCCCGATCGATAGCATCGAAGAGTTCAAGGTTAGCACCACAAATCAAACCGCCGACTTTAATAGCTCGGCTGGTTCCCAGGTTTCCATGGTAACGAAGCGCGGCACCAACGCCTGGCATGGCACGGGTTACGAGTATTATTTGGACAACAACTGGTCTGGGAACACCTTCCAAAACAATTCTGCTGGTATTCCAGTGCCTAGCTACCACTACAGCCGTTTTGGCGTGGCCGGCGGTGGGCCGCTCATTCCTAAAGAGATTCTCGGCGGCAAGACCTACTTCTTCGCCAACTATGAAGGCTTTCGATGGCCCAATTCGGAAACCGTCAGCAGGGACGTTCCGACCGCTTCCATGCGTTTGGGATTGCTCTTCTTCGGCGGACAGTATTACAACTTAAATCCTGGTCCCGTGACCTTCAACGGCACTACCTACGCCGGAAGCGGGACGACTCTCGATCCGAGGGGCATTGGAATAAATTCCGTCGTCTCACAGATGTGGTCCAAGGAACCTCTGCCGAACACTAGCGGCTGTAACGGCCTTTCGCTTTGCGACGTTAACGCCTCCGGACTTGGCAATGTGGGCGTCTTCACAGGCAACATGGGTGTTCCCCAGTCCAGCAACTTCGGCGTTGTCCGCTTGGACCACGACTTTGGGGCCAAGTGGCACTTTATGACCAGCTACCGGTATTACAAGCTTGTTCGCACTACCGATAGCCAGTTCGATATCGCCGGCGGAACTCCCGTTTCTCTTTCCGCTCGGCCGCAGGTGCCTTGGTTCTACGTGGCCGCTCTCACTACCAACATCACCACGAACACCACAAACGACCTTCACTATAGCTTTCTGCGAAATTACTGGCTGTGGGGCTCGGCAGGTGACCCACCTCAAATCACCGGTTTGGGCGGTGCCCTTGACCCATTCGGCCAGTCGGAAAATCAATCACTCACTCCCTACAACGTGGACACCCAGAATACCCGCCAGCGTTTTTGGGACGGCAAAGACAACATGGTTCGCGATGACGTGAGCATCTTGCATGGCAACCACCTCTTCCAGTTTGGCGGGACATACCAACGCAACTGGAATTTTCACCAGCGTACGGACAACGGAGGCGGTATTAACTATCAGCCTGTCTATGAGCTCGGGATCGGAAGCAACTCTGGAATCAATGTGGCAGGTAATATACCTTCATCAGTCGCTTCTGGAGACGCCACGAACTTTGGGCGCGATTACGTTGCCGCGCTGGGAATTGTGTCCATCGCCCAAACCGCTTTCACCCGTACTGGCCCGACCCTGTCCTTGAATCCCCCTCTCACGCCCGCTGAGGACATAAGCACAATTCCGTTCTACAACGTCTATTTCAGCGATTCCTGGCGCATCAAACCGACCTTCACCCTGACCTACGGTTTGGGCTGGACTCTCGAAATGCCTCCGGTCGAGCAGCAGGGTAGGCAGGTCGAGCTCGTGGACCAGGCAGGCCAGCAACTCGACGTCGAGGCATATCTTAAGGCCCGGTCAGCTGCGGCGTTACAAGGCCAGGTTTATAATCCCGAACTTGGTTTCGCCCTCGTCGGCAACACCGGCGGTGGCCAAAAATACCCCTATAATCCCTTCTATGGTTCGTTCAGCCCGCGCATCGCTGCGGCTTGGAATCCAAATTATAGCGAGGGACTCCTGGGTAGAATGTTCGGGCAGGGCAAGACCGTCGTCCGCGGCGGTTATAGCCGAATCTACGGCCGCCTCAACGGCGTGGACCTCGTGCTGGTACCGCTGCTTGGCACCGGCCTTATCCAACCAGTTCAATGCGTTGACCCTCAGAGTCCGACGGCCGGTAACGGCACATGTGCCGGCACTGGCGGGTCTACGGGAGCCAATGCCTTCCGAATTGGTACGGACGGCCTGACTGCGCCGATTCCGTTGCCTAGTGCCACCCTTCCCCAGCCTGATTTTCCTGGCTTCAACGCGATCGCTGCCGCTACCGGCGAGGCCTTGGATCGGAATTTCCGGCCTGACGCATCGGACCAGTTCGATCTCACCATTCAGCGCCAAATAAACAGCAAAACCATGATCGAAGTGGGCTACATCGGCCGAAAGATCAGTCACGAATATCAGCCCATCAACATCAACGCAGTTCCTTACATGATGACCATGGGCGGTCAGACGTTCGCCAAGGCTTATGCCAACTTGGAAATGGAGTATTGCGGCGGCGCTGCGGGCAGCGTAGCGGGGCTTGCCGGCGGCGGATGCGTCGGCAACATGTCTGCCGTAACTCCACAACCCTTCTTCGAAGCCGCACTTTCGGGCACTGGGTACTGCACTGGCTTCGCTAGTTGCACTCAGGCTGTTGCGGTGAACGAGGGCGTCGGCAAAACCGGCACCGGGAACCTCGGCTCACAAAGCGTCTGGAGCCTGTGGAGTGATCTTGACCAGGGCGGTGCCACCTGCAGCAAAACCCAGGCGTGTGGGTTCAACTTCGCGCGCACCATGTTGAACAGTCCTATCGCCGGTTCCGCTTTCGGCGCCAACGGGCAGTTGACGTCCGGCGTCGCCGTCAACGCCAGCCTAGGCACCGGAAACTACAACGCTGGTTTCATCACCCTCAAGATTGCGGATTGGCATGGCCTGACCCTCCAACAGAACTTTACGTTTAGCAAGGCTCTGGGCACAGTAAACGTGGTTCAGGCCTCTAGCGAGTTCACCGTCGTGGATCCCTACAATATTAACAACGGCTACGGCCTCCAGCCGTTTGACCGCAAATTTGTTGACAACGTGCTCCTGGTTTACCAGCCGCCGTTCTTCCAAGGCCAGCACGGCTTGAAGGGACGTCTCCTCGGCGGTTGGTCGTTTGCCCCGATCTTCACTGCGGGCAGCGGGTTGCCCCTCGAACTCAGCACAATCAACGGCGACGGTCAATCCTTCGGAGGGGCCGATGCCGTAAACTTCTTCGATGACGAAAACGACATCCTCACGTGCGCCAACAACTTCGGCAGCTCGCGCCACAACAATGTCTCGGGCTCTGGCGGCGTAGGCACTGCTGGCAATGTCAACATGTTCTCCAACCCACAAGCCGTATTTAACTGTGTCCGAGAGCCCATCCTGGGTCTGGACTCGGGCAAGGGTGGCGCTGGCGTGCTTCGCGGCATGCCGTTCTGGAACGTCGACTTCCAGGTTAAGAAGAACATCCACATCAACGAGCGCTTCAGCGCCGAAGTTCAATCCATCTTCAGCAACGTTTTCAACCATGACCAGCTCGGCGATCCGTCCCTCAGCCTTGGGAACCCCTCGGCTTGGGGCGTCCTTAGCAGCCAGATAAACACACCGCGGTCGATCGAAATCGGCGTTCGCTTCCGCTTCTAACTTTTTCCGGCCGTTTTTTCAAACTTGCCGCAAAACAAAACGGAGAAGGTCAGACTGGCCTTCTCCGTTTTGTTTTTTCCATGACACTTTGTGGGTTTCTGTCGTCCAGACTCCTGCGCTGAACTCTTAGGCAAACAAGATCGTATTTTTTACGGCAGGTCTTTGCTCAACCGATCGACCACCGCCTTCGTTTCCGTCACGGGTGGATTGTTCAAGTACTTCCCAAAGAACACTAAATACCTCTGCCATCTGTCCTGAATGTGCCGCGGTTCCACGAACCCGTGATTTTCCCTCGGATAAGTCACATATTCCACGGGCACATGCCTCTCGTACAGCGCGCGATAAAACTCCTCCGCCTGTGGAATCGGCACGCGCGTGTCTGCCTGCCCATGCAAGATCATCGTCGGCGTCTTCACGTTCCCGACAAACTTCATCGGCGAATGATCCCAATATTCCTGATAGTTGTCCCATGGCGCCTTCGAGTTAAAAAAGACGGTGAGATACCGGTGAATGTCGGTCTGCGAATACATGGAATAAAGATCGGGAAGACCAGCCCCCGGTGAAATCGCCTTAAACCGGTCCGTCTGCGTATCGATCCACATCGTCATGTATCCGCCGTACGAC
>Ga0210395_10000437_pt1 | contig 32862 bp, 32 predicted proteins | sample IncBWH4OmetaG_FD_150861 | JGI IMG/M metagenome (GOLD analysis project Ga0210395, IMG submission 150861) | Forest soil microbial communities from Barre Woods Harvard Forest LTER site, Petersham, Massachusetts, United States - Inc-BW-H-4-O ... | reverse complement strand
GGCCCGGTCGAGCAATGATAGAGTGCGCTGGGTTCTGGCTCCCGCCAGCGCGGTCAAAACCGCCAGCAGTGTAATGCCGACCAATCTGGTAAGGACCGGGTCCAGCAGAACCTCGGCGAGGCCGAAAGGCAGGTTCACGGCGGCGAACGAATCGGCAAAATAAGCGAGGCGCGGAATGTTGGCCAGAGCCTTTGCCAGCTCGGCGCGGTCACAAAGCACCAGCACCAGCAAAACGGCAGCGGCGGTCGCCGCCAGCGCGATGGCGGCGCGGCGGCTTTCGCGGATCACCAGCGCCAGCAGCGCCAGCGGATAATATTTGAGCAGACCGGCAAAGAAATAGAGCGCATAGGCCCCCCACCGCCAAGGACGCGAGACGCGGGCAACAGCGCAACCGGCGAAGATCAGCAGGAAGACGACAAGATCGCTGTTGGCGCGTTCAAGCGCGTAGACGATCATTGGCGAGAACACCGTCAGCCCGAGCAGCGCCGCCTCGGCGCGGGTCGTCGGCCGGCATAGCGGTGCTAGAGAGGCGATAAACAGCAGGCCGAGAACAAGCCCGACGGCGGTCGTCGCCGTTGTATCCAGAAACCCTGGCGTGATCCTGAGCCAGAGCGGCGAATAGACATGCGGGCGGCCCAGCGCGTCGCACGGATTCCAGCGATAGACATCGATCCCATACCGCCGGCATTGCGCCGCGGCGAGAACGGCGGAGATGTCGAGAAAGGGGAAGCGGAACGGATTTACCGCGAACAGCCGCAAAACAGCGAAATAGATCGAATGCGGCCCCCAATACCACAGCGACGCCAACGCGCCGTAGAGCAGCAACGCTACACTGGGGATCGCCAAGCGATACGCCGGCTTCGGCGCGGCCGCGGGCCGCGGAGGTTCGATGGGGCTCGGATCAGGGACATCGCCGGCGGAGCCTATTTGATGTCCGGCGCGCCCCTCGCCCCTTGTCTGCCGCCCACCAAAGCGCGCCGAGAGAGCCGCCCGTAGCCTCGGCGCGGCACTGGCCCCCGGCGCTTCACCGAGGCGGCGGGCCGAGAGGCCGTCGAACTCATTGGAGCGTTCCACGCCACCTAGCATCGACCGACCGTAATCCCGGAAGGATTACCGCCGGGTAAAACGTCCTCTTCGCGGCGCGAATATGCGCGGGCGGTCTGTACTCCATCCAATACACAGGAAAGTGCAGCAGCTTCCGATTCTGGAATTCATGTTCATTGTAGAATTCACGTTCATTATTTGTTAATAGGTTAGCCATTATTAGTTGTCGATCGGTGCCGATCATTTGGTTGTCGTCGGTGCGACGATGCCCAATGCGATAAGCGCAACTGCACGCCGTCGATCGGGCGGGTCTGCACAGCGATGGAACCCCTAAAGCCTTTCCGCTCGGATTCTGATTGTGAACTTCTTCCAGCACTTCTTGCCAACCGAGTATTTCCCGGCCCATGGCAGCAATCGAATGGCATCTGAGGGAAACCTGCACGCTCCCGGGCCGAGTTCCTTTCAAAGAAGGAGAGTAATCTCCGATTCCTTCTAGACAAAAGATACAGGTGGATGAACGATTTTATAAACGCACATGACATCGTGGTGGAAATCGGGGCCGGAGCAGGTTTGTCAAAATTTTTCATCCATCGCGAGCTCCTTATAACCACCGAAATATCGCCCCAGCCGTGGATCGATCTGTGCGCAAATGCTATGGAGCTCCCCTTTCAGTCGGAAGCCATCGATGTCCTGATATGCGTCAATGTCTTGCATCATCTGGCAGCACCGATTCAGTTTTTGTCGAATGCGCATCGTTGCCTCAAGGACGGCGGACGCATCTTACTGCTGGAGCCTCATCCAAGTCTGCTGCTTCTGAGTGCGCTTCGCCTGATGCGGCACGAAGGCTGGTCGTTTGAATGCGATGTCTTTGATCCTGCGGCAAGCGCCAACGATCCCGCAGATCCCTGGTCCGGCAACAATGCGATCAGCTATCTTCTGTTCGGCGAGAAAAGGATGTTTGAACAACACATGCCAGGGTTTGAGATCGTGAGCGATGCATTCAGCGAGTGCTTGATGTTCCCGCTGTCGGGAGGGGTTACGGCAAAAATCAAAACGGTCGAGTTGCCGCGGTCGGTCCTAAAAATCATCGAACGGATCGACTCCCTCCTGTGCCGGTCGGCCCCCATGATCTTCGCGATGGCTCGATCTGTCGTCCTGCGAAAACGGCCTTGCGCGAACCTCCGGCCTGAGCCGGCCCAGTAACTCGCGGTCGCCCCTTCATCATCCACGATCGAGACGGTCTTGTTCTTTAGGCGGCGGATGACGCTCGCCGGACACAGCGCGGCGGCCGCGACCCCTCGATCATCGTTCTACCATCCTGGCGTCATTGCCGGACGGCGGGCTCAAAATGGCCAGGGACGATGCGGCCGTTGACATAGCGCGGGGCGACGTAGATGCCTTGTTGCGAGGTGCCGAAGCCGACGGTGACGACCAGCAGCACGATCGCCAGCAAAACAGCACCGGCGCCCGCGAGCCACACCCACGGCACCGAGGTCCATGCCACCGCTCCGCCGTCATGCGGCGCGCCGAGCGTCGACACCCACAGCAGATAAAGCGCCGTCGGCAACAGCAACGGCAGGACGATCGTCAGGAAGACCCGGATCATCGCTTAGCCGGCGAGCACCTCCGCCAGATTCACCAGGATCCCGGCGGTGGCGCCCCAGATGTTGCGGTTCTCAAAGGGCAGCACAAAAAATACCCGGCGGCGCCCCTCGAACACGCGCTCGGTGCGGCGATGGTTGGCAGGGTCGAGCACAAAGGCCAGCGGCACCTCGAAGACATCGGCCACCTCGAACGGATCGACGGTCAAAGCAAACGGCGCCGAGACGATGCCGACAACCGGCGCGATCTCGAACCCGGTTCCGGTGACATAGGTGTCGAGCCGCCCAATCAAGGTCACGCGCTCGCGCGGCAAACCAATCTCTTCCTCGGTCTCGCGCAGCGCCGCCGCGGCGGTGTCGCGGTCCTCGGGCTCGACCCGGCCGCCGGGAAAGGCGATCTGGCCGGCATGCGCGCTCAGATGCTGGGTGCGCTGGGTCAACAGCACCGACATTCCTTGGGGACGGTCCACCAGCGGCACCAGCACCGCGGCCGGCCGCAATTCGACGCTGGGTGGGGTCATGCCGGGGTTGAGATCATGGTCGCCGCGGGTCGCCTGCCGCAGCGCCGCCGCCTCGGCCGCGTCCGCGGCACCGCCAAAGCCCCGCCGGCCCGGTTGGCCAAGTTGCGCAAAACGCGTGGTGACCCACTCCCGGCCGAGCGGCTGGGACCCTACTGTCCGTTCATCCATCAGCGACCCGTCCCTTGACCCCTTGCCTTGCGGCGCCTGTCCGTCCTCATTCGCGATCCTCGCCCGGATCGCCGAGCCGGAAGAAGGCCCCGCCGCTCCAGACCCCAAACTGCGCCGCCCCGCCGACCTGCTGTTCGCTGCCCAGCTCGACCAGCTCGTAAAAGACCGGCCGCGCGAGCCGCGCCTCCAACCCGTCACGCACGAGGATATAAGGCGCGGGTTCGCCATTTGCCGCGGTCTCGACCCGCAGCGGATTGTCCGGACCCGCTGTCACAATATCGTCCAGATTGGTCCGGAAGATCAGTAGCTGCTCGCAGGCTGCTCCGCTTACGGTCAGTTCCACGGCGAGAAAAGGAACGTCTTCGACCTCGATATGGCCGCGCTCGGCCGGGGTCACGAGCCAGTAGGAGCCATCCGGCTCGCGGCGCAGAACCGACGCGAAAAGCTTGACGAGCGGCAGCCGGCCGATCGGCGAGCCGCGATAAAACCAGGTGCCGTCGCGGGCGATCCGCATGTCGAGATCGCCGCAGTCGACTGGCGACCGCAGGCTCATCGCGGGCCGGATCATCGAGGAATTGCCGGAGCCGGTATTTTCCATCAGGGTCGCGCCTGTCGAGGTGTCGAAACATTCGAAAAGAGGATCGCCGCTGTTGTCTTCCTCCGCATCCGTCAACACCGCCCCCGCCGATCTCGTCGCCGAGGTCGAGGCGCTCGGCCGCAGCCTCGGCCTCGTGCGCAGCCGCATCGGCGAAATCATCTTTGGTCAGCGCGAGGTCGTCGAGCAAGCCCTGATCACCCTGTTGTGTGGCGGTCACGCGCTGCTGATCGGCGTTCCGGGCCTCGCCAAAACCCGGCTCGTCGAGACCTTGGGCACGATCCTCGGGCTCGATGAAAAGCGCATCCAATGCACCCCCGATCTGATGCCGGCCGATATTTTGGGTTCCGAGGTGCTGGAGGAAAGCGAAAGCGGGCGGCGGTCCTTTCGCTTTATCCCGGGGCCGGTTTTTTGCCAGCTGCTGATGGCCGACGAAATCAATCGGGCGAGCCCGCGCACGCAGTCGGCGCTGTTGCAGGCGATGCAGGAGGGCCGCGTGTCGATCGCCGGGCAATACCACCCGCTGCCGCGGCCGTTTCATGTGTTGGCAACCCAGAACCCGCTCGAGCAGGAGGGAACCTATCCACTGCCCGAGGCCCAGCTCGACCGGTTTTTGTTGCAGATCGACGTCGACTATCCCGATCGCGCGGCCGAGCGCGAGATGTTGATCGCGACGACCGGGATCGCCGAGGACCGGCCGCGGCCGGCGATGACCGTCGCCGAGCTGATCGCGGCGCAGCGCCTGGTGCGGCGCATCCCGGTCGGAGAAAGCGTCGTCGACGCGATCTTGGCGTTGGTGCGTTCGGGCCGCCCGGACGCCGCCGCCGATCCGATCACCCGCTACGTCTCGTGGGGGCCGGGGCCGCGCGCCAGCCAGGCGCTGATGCTCGCTTGCCGCGCGCGGGCATTGATCGACGGCCGCTTCAGTCCTTCGGTCGACGACGTCCTGGCGTTGGCGCCGCCAGTGCTGCAACATCGCATGGCGGTCAGCTTTGCCGGCCGCGCCGACGGGGTCACGGTGGCGCGGGTCATCGAACACATCTCGGCGCCGTTCCGGTGAATACCGGGGTCGCGCGTTCGCTCGCCTCACTGCTGGCGCGCCGGGGCGCGCCACCCACCGCGTTGCGCAGCCGGGCGGAGCAGGCGGCGGCGGCGTTCCCGCCGCTGCTGGTCGCCGCCGAACGGGTCGCAGCGACCGTCGCGCAAGGCGTGCACGGTCGCCGCCGCGTCGGCCAGGGCGAAACCTTCTGGCAATTCCGCCAATATGAGCCGGGCGACGCGGCAAGCCGCATCGACTGGCGCGAAAGCGCCAAATCGCAGCGCCTCTATGTTCGCGAAACCGAATGGGAGGCGGCGCAGAGCGTGTGGCTGTGGCGCGACGCCTCGGCCTCGATGGACTACAGCTCGGCCGAATACATCACCGGCGCCGACTGGCCCTCCAAGCGCGATCGCGCCGAATTGCTGCTCGCGGCACTGGCGAGCCTGCTCGTTCGCGGTGGTGAGCGCCTGACGATGCTGGGCAGCGGACTGGCCCCGATGAGCGGGCGGATCGCCTTGACGCGGGTGGTCGATATGCTCGGCCGCGACGGCGACGAGCGGCGCAGCCTACCTGCCTTCGAGCCGTTGCCGCGCGCCGGCCTGGTCGTCCTGATCGGCGATTTTCTGTCGCCGCTCGACATTGTCGACACCGCCTTGGCCCGATTTGCCGCGAGCGGGCTCAAGGGCCACTTGGTGCAAGTCGTCGACCCGGCCGAGGAAGATTTGCCGTTCGACGGAAGGGTGCGTTTTAGCGGCGTCGAGGAACGCGACGAGGTCGTGGTGAGCCGTGTCGAAAGCATTCGCGACGAGTATTGCGCCCGGTTCCGCGACCACCGGGCCGGGCTTGCGGCGATCGCCGGCCGGTTCGGCTGGACCTTTGGCATGCACCGCACCGATCGTTCGCCAGGCCTGGCGCTATTGGCGCTGTACGGCGCGCTATCGGGGGATCGCCGGCGGTGAGGGGGATGAGGCCCGAGTGGCGAAGACGACGATACCGGTGATCGCAGCGGGCTGATCGATGCTGGCGCTCGGTTCGCTCGCTTTTGCTTCGCCCTGGCTGCTGTCGGCGCTGGCCGGGCTGCCGATCGTCTGGTGGCTGTTGCGGGTGACGCCGCCGGCACCGCGGCGCATCGCATTCCCCGCAATCCGGCTGCTGCTGCGGCTGACGCCGCGCGAGGTGACGCCGGCGCGCACGCCGCTGTGGCTGATCCTGCTGCGCATGGCGATTGCGGCGCTGGTGATCGTCGGGGCGGCGCATCCGTTGCTCAACCCGCAGGCGCAGCTGGCCGGGGCCGGGCCGTTGATCCTGGTCGTCGACGACGGCTGGGCGGCGGCGCGCGACTGGCCGGCGCGCCAGGCGGCGCTCGACAACTTGCTGGCCGAGGCCGAGCGCGAGGATCGCCAGATCGTCCTCCTGACCACCGCACCCGCCGGCGGCGACACCGCGCCGCCGGCGCTGGCGCCGATCCGCGCCGCAGACGCGCGCGCCGCGATCGACGCGTTGCAGCCGAAACCGTGGCCGGCCAACCGTCGGGCAGCACTGGCGCGCCTGCAAAAACTCTCGCTCGCCGGTTCGCCGGCCGCGATCTGGCTCAGCGACGGCGTGGACGACAGCGGCAACGCAAAGACGCTCGCCGGCTATCTCGACAACCGCGGCAGCCTGCAATATCTGACCGCCGGTTCGGATCAGGAGCCGGTCCTGCTCGCCGCCGGCGACCGCGAGGCGACGGACCTGACTGTCGTATTGCGCTCCTTGCCGACGCCAAAACCGCGCCTTTACGAGGTGCGCGCCAGCGGCGGCGACGGCCGGTTCCTGACGCGCCAGGCGGCGACGATCCCGCCCGGCGCCTCGTCGGCCGAGGTGGCGTTGGCGATGCCGAACGAGCTGCGCAACCAGACCACCCGGATCGAGGTCGAAGACGGGCAATCGGCCGGTGCGGTCCTGCTCGTCGACGAGCGCTGGCGCCGCCGTCCGGTGGGCATCGCCGCACCGCCGAACGCCGAGGGCCAGCCGCTGCTCAGCGAGAACTATTACCTCGAACGCGCGCTGCAGCCGTTCACCGAAGTCCGGCGCGGCCATGCCGCCGACCTCTTGAAGCGCCAGCTTGCGGTGCTGATCTTCGCCGATTCGAACCCGAATTCTCCGGCCGAAGCGGAGGCGATCGAAAAATGGGTCGATTCGGGCGGCATGTTGCTGCGTTTTGCCGGGCCGCGCCTGGCCGAGAAGGACGACAACCTGCTGCCGGTGCGGCTGCGCCGCGGCGGACGTACCATCGGGGGGGCGATGTCGTGGGAACAGCCGGCAAAGCTGGCGCCCTTCGCCCCGGACAGTCCTTTTGCCGGGCTGGCGATCCCGGCCGACGTGACGGTGTCGCGCCAGGTGCTGGCCGAGCCCGACATCGAGCTTGCCGGCAAGACCTGGGCGCGGCTGGCCGACGGGACGCCGCTCGTCACCGCTGAAAAGCGCGGGCGGGGCTGGATTGTGCTGGTCCACACGACGGCGAACACCGACTGGTCCAACCTCGCATTGTCGGGGCTGTTCGTCCAAATGCTGCGGCGCATCGTCGGCATGAGCCAGGGGGTGGCGGCGGCAAGCGAGACGACGTTGCCGCCGATCGAGACGCTCGACGGGTTCGGCCGTCTCGAGCGCGCGCCATCGACGGCGCGACCGCTCGCCGAGAAGGACCTCGCCGCCGCGGCGGTGTCGCCGCAGCACCCGCCCGGCTTTTACGGCACCGAGGATTCGCGCCGCGCGCTCAACCTCTCGGCCGCGATTTCCGGGCTGAAGCCGATCGAAGACCTGCCGGCGGACGCGCATCGCGAAACGTTTGGGCGCGGCGACGAAGTCGATCTGCGCGCGCCGGTGCTGACGGCGGCGCTGATCTTGGCGCTCGTCGATTTGTTGATCGGCTATGGGCTGCGCGGGCTGTTTCGCCGGGGTCCGGCGCGGGTCGCCGGCGCGATCCTGCTCGCCATGTTCGCGCTCGCACCCCCGGCGCGCGCCGACGACGCCTTTGTCGTGCGCGCCACCTCCGAATTGCGCCTCGCCTATGTCAGAACCGGCAACGACGAGGTCGACAATCTGAGCCGCGCCGGGCTGCTCGGTCTCGGCGACGCGCTCAACCGCCGCACCGCGGTCGAGACCGGCGACCCGTTGGCGGTCGATATTGAAGCCGACGAACTGATCTTTTTTCCGCTGCTTTATTGGCCGGTGACCGCCGACCAGCCGCCGCCGTCCCCCAAGGCCGTCGAGCGCATCAACCGCTATCTCGAAACCGGCGGCACGATCCTGTTCGACACGCGCGACGGCGACGAGCAATCGCCGGGGCCGTTCGGCGGCGCCGCGATCGCGGCCGAGCGCCTGCGCCGGCTGACCACTGGGATCAACATGCCGCCGCTGGTGCCGATCCCGCCCGACCACGTCTTGACCAAATCCTTTTACCTGCTGCACGAGTTTCCCGGCCGCTGGAATGTCGGGACCTTGTGGGTCGAACCGGTGGACGACCACGTCAATGACGGGGTTTCGAGCGTCATTGTCGGCGCCAACGACTGGGCCGGCGCCTGGGCCGTCGACAAGGACGGCCAGCCGCTCTACGCGGTGGTGCCGGGCGGCGAGGAGCAGCGCGAAATGGCGCTGCGTTTCGGCATCAATCTCGTCATGTATGTGCTGACCGGAAATTACAAATCGGATCAGGTGCACGTGCCGGCGATCCTGGAGCGGCTGGGCCAGTGACGAGCACCGGCTATACTCTCGCCGCCGCACCGCTGCTGCCGTGGTGGGCGCTGGCGCTGCTCGCGGCGGCGGCGATTCTGCTCCTCGGCTTCGGCCTTTGGCGGCATGCCGCCGGGCTCGGCTGGCGGGCGCTGGCGCTGGCCGTGTTGCTCGCAGCACTGGTCAATCCGTCGCTGATCGAAGAGCAGCGTGTGCCCCGGCGCGATGTCGCGATCGTCGTTCTCGACGACTCGCCGAGCCAAAACATTGGCCACCGGCGGCAGGCGAGCGCAGCCGCTCTCGCCGCGATCAAGGAGAAGCTCGGCCACGAGCCCGATCTCGACCTGCGCGTGATCCGCGCCGGGGCGGCGGCGACCGGCACCCAAGACGAGGGCACCCGACTGTTCGCGGCGCTCGACCGGGCGATGTCGGATGTGCCGCGCCAGCGCCTCGCCGGCATCGTCATGATCACCGACGGCGAAGTACACGACGTGCCGGGCGGCGACGCCAAGGCCTTGCGGCAGGCGGTTCCCGCACCCCTGCACGTTTTGCTGTCGGGGCAGCCGAACGAGCAGGACCGCCGGTTGGTGGTCTCGCAGGCGCCGAGTTTCGGCATCGTCGGCAAGCAGTTGCAGCTGAAGATCCGGGTCGAGGACCTGCCGCTCAGCGCCGCCGAAAAGGCCGGCGAGGACACCGACGAGGCGCGCGTGACCTGGCGCAAGGACGGCGGTGCCGCGCAGGAGCTGATGGCGCCGGTCGGCCAGGACGTCACATTGCCGGTGCTGATCGATCATGGCGGCCCCAATGTGCTCGAGCTGCAAGTTGAGCCGGGGCCGTACTCGCTGACCCCGGTCAACAAGCGCGCCGTCGTCGTCGTCAACGGCGTGCGCGACCGCTTGCGGGTGCTGCTGGTGTCGGGCGAACCCCATGCCGGCGAACGGGTGTGGCGCAACCTGCTCAAATCCGACCCGTCGGTCGATCTCGTCCATTTCACGATCCTGCGCCCTCCGGAAAAGCAGGACGGCACGCCGATTCGCGAGTTGTCGCTGATCGCCTTTCCGATCCGCGAGCTGTTCGACACCAAGCTCGACGATTTCGACCTGATCATCTTCGACCGTTACAGCCGGCGCGGGGTCATCCCCGAGGCTTACCTCGAAAACGTCGTGCACTACGTGCAGAACGGCGGCGCCTTGCTCGAAGCGGCGGGTCCGAATTTTGGCACGCCGATGAGCCTGTCGCGCTCGCCGCTCGGGGCGATATTGCCGGCCGAGCCGACCGGGGAGGTGTTCGAAGAAGGGTTCAAGCCGCAAGTGACCGATCTCGGGCGCCGCGATCCGGTGACCGAGGGCCTTCCCGGCGCCGGGCCGCTCGGCGGGGAGCCCAGCTGGGGGCGGTGGTTCCGCCAGGTCGACTCCCGGGTGCATCGTGGCGTCACCGTGATGACCGGCGACCGCGGCGACCCGCTGTTGGTGCTCGACCGCGTCGGAAAAGGGCGGGTGGCGCAGCTGCTGTCGGACGAGATGTGGTTCTGGGCGCGCGGCTTTGAGGGCGGCGGGCCGCAGGCCGAGTTGCTGCGCCGGCTGGCCTACTGGTTGATGAAGGAGCCCGATCTCGAAGAAAACGACCTGCGTGCGACAGTCGACGGCGATCGTCTGGTGGTGACGCGCCAGTCGCTGGAACCCGACGACCGGCCGGTCACGGTGACGGCACCGGACGGGTCGAGCCAGAGCTTGAAGCTGGCCCCGGATGAAGGCGGTCGCAGCGGCGGCAGCCTGGCGATCAAAGAAATGGGGCTTTACCGCGTGACCGAGGGCGGCAAGACCGCGCTTGCCGCAGCGGGGCCGCTGAACCCAATCGAATTCGCCGATGTCCGCACCACGCCCGACAAGCTGGCGCCGGTCGCCGCCGCGACCGGGGGCGGCATTTTCTGGGTCGGCTCAGGCAAGATACCGGACATCCGCCGGGTGGCGCCCGACGAGACGGCGGCCGGGCGGAACTGGATGGGCTTTCGCGCCAACGGGGATTATACCGTCGCCGGGTTCAGCGAAATGCCGCTGCTGCCGGAGGTGGTGGCACTGCTGTTGATCGTCGGCGGATTGCTGGCGGCGTGGCGGCGCGAGGGGAGGTGAGCCCGCCGGTTCTGCGCTGGGTGAGATTTCGTGCTGAGAAAGGTTCTGGCGCCGCTGCATCCGGACGGGTTCAAGTTCGTCCTCGCGGCGGTCATCGCGACCGTGCTGCTGTTTTTGGTGTCGCGACCCGCCGGCTGGGTCGCCGCGGTCATCACCCTGTGGATTGTCTACTTTTTTCGGGACCCGTGGCGGGTGACGCCGCAGCGCGAGGGCGTATTGGTCAGCCCGGCCGACGGCATCGTCGTGTCGGTGGAACCGGCGCGGCCGCCCGTGGAGCTCGATATGGGCGATGGCGAGGTGGCGCGGATCGGGATCTTCCTCAGTCTGTTCGACGTGCACGTCAACCGCGCGCCTGCCGGCGGCCGGATCGCCGCCCTGCGCTACACCAAGGGGCGGTTTCTCAACGCAGGCAAGAGGGAGGCGAGCCTCTATAACGAGCGCATGGCGATCCGGCTATCGCCGCCCGCCGGTCCCGAGATCGCCTTTGTTCAGGTCGCCGGCCTGGTCGCCCGGCGAATCGTCTGCGATCTGCGCGAAGGCCAGCGTATCGCCACCGGCCAGCGCATCGGCATCATCCGCTTTGGCTCGCGGGTCGATGTTTATTGTCCGCCGCCTTATGTAACAATGGTCGCGGCCGGGCAGAGGATGGTCGGCGGGGAAACGATCATTGCCGATCGGCTTGCTCGGGAGCCGACCAGCCAAGGGGTGGCGCATTGAGCGAATGGCGCGGTGAAAGACGCGGAACACTGCGGATGCGCCCCGGCCGGATGCGCCGGCCGCGGGTGCAGCGGCTTCCCGACCGGTCGGTCAACCGCATGGTTCCGAATGTCCTGACCCTGCTCGCCTTGTGCGCCGGAATGACGGCGATGCGCTTTGCGATGGGGGGGAACTTTGTCGGCGCGGTGTTCGCGATCATCGTCGCCGGCATCTTCGACGGCCTCGACGGGCGCATCGCGCGGCTGCTCAAAACGACCTCGAGCTTTGGCGCCGAGCTCGACAGCCTGTCGGATTTTGTCAGCTTTGGAGTGGCGCCGGCGGCGGTGCTCTATTTGTGGACGATGTCGAGCCTGCACGGGCTCGGCTGGGCGATCGTGTTGTTCTATGCGGTCTGCTGCGCGCTGCGGCTCGCCCGCTTCAACATCGAGTCGGGCAATGCCCGGCCGGCTTACGCAGCGGCATTTTTCACCGGGGTGCCGGCGCCGGCCGGCGCCGGGCTCGTCATGGTGCCGATGTTCTTGAGTTTCGAATGGGGCGATTGGCTGTTCCGCTCGCCCTACCTGAACGCGGTGACGGTGGCGGGCGTGGCTGTGCTGATGATCAGCAAGGTGCCGACCTTCTCGCTGAAAGGTGTGCGCGTTCCTCACCATCGGGTGGTGCCGACCCTGCTCGGCATCGGCGTCTTGGCGGCGTTTGTCACGACCGCGCCGTGGCCGACCCTGACCGCCATCGGCATCGTCTATGTCGGCTCGATCCCGCTGACGATCCGCAGCTATTACCGGATGCGGCGCGCCGCCGAGACGCGCCGCGTCGAGCCCGCCGAACCTACCGATGCCGCCGCATTGGCGCCGCCGGCGAGCGCGGGATACCCGCTCGATGAGGGCGGTGCGCCGGCCAGCCAGTGGCGGCATTGACCGAGCTTCGCCCGTCATGCTCGCGCTGGCGCCTAAACTGACCTTTTGCGTTGACCCGCCCGACCATCGGTGAGCGCACGAGCGACGCTGCGCTGCCTTTCAACCCCACTCCGATTGCGCTGCGCCGGGTGCAGCCGTAAGCTCCCCTCCGATCATTTCGCCGGCCGCGAGGCCGTCGCCACCCGAAGGAGCAAAATCATGCCAGTAAAAGCCGGAGTCGTTCGCGCCGGCGCGCGCACCACCAGGCGGGGTGCCGCCGAGACCTTTACCGGCGTCGTGTTCCAAGACCCGGTGATCACCGCGGAGGCGCCGTCCCGCCTTGGCGGGTCGGTAGTCACGTTCACGCCCGGCGCACGCACCGCGTGGCACGCCCACCCGGTCGGGCAGACGCTCTTTTGCCTGTCCGGCGTCGGCCGCATCTGCTTCAAAGGCGAAAAGCCGCAAGTGCTGAACCCCGGCGACACGGTCAACATCCCGCCTGATACATTGCATTGGCACGGCGCCGCACCCGATCGCCTGTTCTCGCATCTGGCGTTGTCGGAGGCCGGCGAGCAAGGCCAGGGCACCTCCTGGGCCGCCCACGTCAGCGACGCTGAGTACGGCGAGCCCGCAACCGGCGGCTGACAACGTACAAATCACGGCCGGCACCTGCAAGATGGGCGACGGCCGTGTTCTGTATTCGCTGTGGGGAAAGCTAGACAAAGCCCGCTTCAGCGGGATCAGAGCCCGGCAGGCGCATGACCCCAGCCCGAGGCGACGAACAGATGAACATCACTGCCCGGTTACCAGGGCTTTGAGGCGGCTAGGCGTGCTTGGAAGTTTCGCTCATACGCTGCCGCCAACCCATCGTCATTTCGGACAATTAGCACGTTTTCGGCATTCCGCTTCTCCGCACTGTAGGTATAATTAAAACTACCCGTCTCCACGATAGGATTAGGACTGTCAGGGTCGATTATGATCGTTTTGTTATGAGCGATGGCGGGGCGATCATCGAACAAGACTTTTACTCCCGCTTCTACCAGCTGTGGCGCGACGGAGCCTCGCTGACCTCGCTCTCTTTTATCGAGAAGGACAATTACTTCGATGTTGCGTTGGGAGGCGTCCTCCAAGGCTCGGGCAATAGCCTCGTCAGTGAACAAATACGCCTGAACGTGAACGCGATGCGCGGCGGCATTAATGGTCCGCACGATCATAGCTTCGCAGTCGTCGCCGGGGGTGAGGGTGAAGCACACTTGACGGCGGACTTCTGGTTGTTCCCCGTCAGCAGCTTGAGCGGGACCGTACGTTGGCGAAGTCGTTAGCTTGTAGACAACATACAGCGCCATCGTGGCAATTAAGATAATGATGATCCCGTTAATACAATACCTAACCCTCATACTATATACGATTGAAAAATTATCATTAGCATGAAACATAATATTACTATAAGATAAATTAAAATTGCATCACAAATTCTTATAAAACGTGAAGACGTTGTTTTGTCCAGCTTTTCAGCGCTTATTTTTGTGACTGTACTACACATTACGATTTCAAGTTCATGTTGCCCCGCGCGTACTATCTGTGCGAGTCGCCCCGTGTGTGATCCCGCCGACCGCAAATGTTCCAGCATAACTGGCAGCTGAGCGCGTATCGCCTCAACCGCAACCGTCTTTTCGATTTCCTGAATATGGCCAAGAAGCAGCTGCTTGACCGCTACGTCGCCGGCAGCCAACCAGTCGAATCGACGTTCCAGATCGGGCGGTATCTTGTAGTTAGCAACAAACTCCGAAATTTTTAATCGTACAGATTCAACTATTTGAGCTACGTTGGCGTCAGGTGTCACTCGAAGCTGATATTTGGAACTCAGGCCGACGTGGTGCCAAAGACCTTCGACCAGCTTGAATTTGACCGCCAATGGCATTCGCGGCGGCAATAGGTTGAACAACCGCTCCGCTATCATCCCGCCCATCTGCACCCGGCCGGTGCGCCATTTCGGGATCGTGTTGGCTGCATATTCGCGAGCGGGGCGGCCATATCTGCGCTCATACTCGTCCAGAACGGCGGCGAGTTCCGAGGGTGGCAGAGCGAAAAAGTAAGCCTTCACCGCCTGATCCATGCCGCCCAATTGGGCGGTCAGACGCTTCGCGGCGGCGATATGCGCCAGCGCACGCTGGAGTGCATAAGAGCGAGAGCCGTAATAGCCTCTCGAAGTGCTGCGATACCGGCCGCGGCTCACGGAGGTCTACCGACGGAAGGCGGCCAGGGCACGCCCTAATAGGCCGGGTTTCGACACAGTACCGAAGCTCACCCGGATCTCGTATCCATCACCGCGAATTGCGCGCTCGGCGGTTAGCTGGCTCCTGAGCGCCTTTAGTTCTCGGCCTCGCTCCACGAAATTTCGAACTACGGTGTCGGTCTCATCGGCGATGCGGTCGATCAGCCCCGGTTCAAGGCCGTCCTTCTCGGCAACTCGACGAAGGATATTTATTTCCGCGTCGACATCCGTATCCGGTGTCGCCCGGATCGAAACCCCAAGCATCGCGACTAGCTAATGCCCGTGCGCAGCAATGGTGATAGCCATCAAGACGACCGCTGCGATGACCGCGAAGATGTAATAGGGTGTCCAGTTCGTTTCTCTGCCAGTCTGAGACCGGGTAAACTTCCCCTTCCCGGCTTCTTCCGTGTTCCCCATGATAATTTCAATTCGTCCTAATTCCGTGTTCTGTGTGTTTGTGACCGTGACCGAATTCCCGTCTTGCGAGACTTGACGAACCGTGTCGGCGAGTGTTGTGAGGGTACTCCGCAGGGTCATGGCATCGACATGCAGTTCGCTCGCCTTTCGCGCAACGTCGAGCGTCCCTCGCATGTATTCGGTCATCAGCGCGTTGCGCTGCGTCTCTGGTATGAAGGAAAGATCAACGGCCTGGCCGGTCGCCAATACGATACTCGTCGGTGCCGGTGTGGTGCCGTCTCGCTGCTCGGACACGAATGACCTTTCCGTAGAAATCGGTAGCTTAGGCGGCAAGTCTCATTACCGCTGCCGATGGCTCCGCGAGGCACAACCGCTTCTGCGAAGACTACGAGGCAACAATGACGGAAAGGTAAAGGATGCGGTGTGCGGTGAGCACTGAACAGGATGCCCGTCGGCCTCGCTCTCGATTATCGCCAGGCAACGCGGCCTCTCAGCGGGCGACCTGAAGCGGGGCGACCGGCTTGCGGCGGCCCCGATGCAACCGAGAGCCGCGGATGGGAGCCGGCGGCGGTGCTGGCCGCCGGCCCCGGGTGCGTCAGCGGTCGGCGATCGGGGGCTGGCCTTGCTCGCGGCGGACTTCGTTGATGATCTGGAGGACGCGCTCGCGGTAGGGGCGGTACTGCACGCCGAATTCCTGGACGAGGCGGGTGTTGTCGATCAGGTAATTGCCCGAGATCGCCTTGCCGCCGGTGTCCCTCTCAAAGCTGATCTTGGCGTCAGGCAGGAATTCGCGGACGAGGTCGGCAATCTCGCCGAGGCTGATCGCGACGCCGCCGGTGTTGTAGATCCACTGCTTCGGCTGGTCTTCCATGATCACGCGGGCGAAGATCTCGGCGACCTCGTCGACATGGATCGGGCAGCGCATCGCGTCTTTGTGCGGAAACGAGATCGGCTCGCCGCGCGCCGGGAACGTGATGATTTTGACGTGGTCGACCGAGCCGACGATCTTGTCGTTGCCGGTGACGTTGGCCGGGCGGATCGCGGTGATGTCGAGCCCATGCTTTTCGCGGTAGTCCTGGGCCTGCCACTCGTTGAAGATCTTATGCATCGCGTATTGCACGTGGCCGTGGCGGAAATCGTCCTCGGTGACGATGCGGTCGCCGTAATGATGCTGCTCGCCGCTGACCGCCAGTGAGCTGGCGTAGGCGACGCGCCTGACTCCGGCGAGCCGCGCTGCCTCGAAGCAATTGTCCATCCCCAAGATATTCAGCTTGAACGCAACCCGCGGCGGGTATTCGCTGCCAAGGAAGTAAGCGAGGTTGACCACCCGCTCGGGCGATGCCTCTACCATCGTCGCCATGACGTCGTCGAACTGGCTGACATCGCCGCGCACCACCCGCACCTGCTTGCCGAGGCCCTGGTAATTGGCGGTGGCGGGGTTGATGTCCATGCAGACGATTTCTTCGCCGCGCTGCGCCAAGAGCGGAATGAGCCGGCGCCCGATAAAACCGGTGCCGCCAATCACGAGTATCGACATCGCTTTTCCTCCCCAAAGATGGCTCCCGCGACGTTAGTCGCCGCCCGCTGCTTCGGCAAGGACGCGTGAAGGCCGGAATTGCGTCGAAGGCGGTGCCCGCCTCCCGCCTCGTCAGATACGGATCTGTCAATGCCGGCACTATGCTCCCCGGCGGTTAGCAGTCCCGGCTCACGGAAAGAACCCGCATGCCCCAAGACGCCACGATTATCAGGATGGAAGAATACAAGTCCCTTCGAGCTGAAATCCTCGAGCGGATTCGCGAAGCGAATACGTTGATTTTGACGACCGCAGGCGGCATCGGGGGTGCTTACGCCGTGTTGGTGTCCACGTTCGCCCGAGAGCCGCATTTGAAGTTCTCCCAGGCAAATTTATTTGTCAATTCCTGTTTCCTATTGATCATTTGGGCACCAGTTCTCTTTGCTTTGCTAGCAGCAATCAAGAGCCGCGAGATCTGGTATATGGTGAACCAACTTGCCGGGTATGTGCGCAGGATCGAGGAAATCGAATATGCATCCGTGTCGCCGCCATCCGGATGGGAGCATCGGATGCTAACGCTCCGAGAGGAATCCAAGAGCCTTTTCCGTTGGTTCAGTCGGCCGCCATACCCGGGGATCTACGGAATAATGTTTGGCCTCACCTTTGTCGTAGCCGCAGTCCCGACGATCCATATCATCATACTTACGGCGCCGAAGCTGATCGCGCACCTATATTAGAGCTCAAATTGGGGCGAGTTGGCGGCCGAGCTTCCGATCCGCGGCAACCGGCGGTAATTTTCTGGTTGTCGCGGACCGGACGAGAAAGGCGAGGGATCGATGGCCGCCGTGATTTTTGCCAATTGCGCGGTTCTCGACGGTACGCGGAACGAGCGCCGCGAGGACCACCATGTCCTCGTCGAGGACGGGTTGATCCGCGAGGTGTCGGATCGGCCGATTGGGAGCCAGAGCGCCGAGACTGTCGATCTCAACGGCGGCACCTTGATGCCCGGGCTGATCGACGCGCATGTCCATGTGATCGCGGTCGACCAGATGCTGGCGCGGCTGTCGGAGCGGCCGGTGAGCCTGGTGACGTTGCAGGCCGCCCGCGTGCTCGAAGGGATGCTGCGGCGCGGCTTTACGACGGTCCGCGATGCCGGGGGCGCCGATGCCGGCCTCGCCGAGGCGGTCGAGGAGGGGCTGGTGCGCGGGCCGCGGATTTTCCCGTCGGGCCAGGCGCTGAGCCAGACCGGCGGGCATGGCGATCTGCGGCCGAGGACGCGCCCGGTCTCGGTCGTCGCCTGCGCCTGCTGCGAGGGCGGCGCGGGGCTCGCCCGCATCGCCGACGGGGTCGCCGAATGCCGTCGGGCAGCGCGCGACGAATTGCGCAAGGGGGCGACGCAGATCAAGATCATGGCTTCGGGCGGTGTGGCCTCGCCCCATGACCCGGTGTGGAACCTGCAGTACAGCGAAGAGGAGGTGCGCGCGATCGTCGAGGAGGCGCACGCCTGGCGCACCTATGTGATGGCGCATGCCTATACGCCCGAGGCGATCCGCCGCTCGGTCGATTTCGGCGTGCGCTCGATCGAGCACGGCAACCTGATCGACAGCGCCACCGCCGAGCATGTCGCCGCCGCCGGCGGTTTTGTCGTGCCGACGCTCGTCACCTATGACGCGCTCTATCGTTTCGGGCGCGAGCTGGGGTTTCCCGAGGCGAGTCTTGCCAAGCTCGGCGAGGTGCGCGAGGCCGGACTGCATTCACTTGAGATATTGCAGGCGGCCGGTGTCAAGATCGGGTTCGGCACCGATCTGCTGGGCGCGATGCACCGCCATCAGGGTCACGAATTCACGATCCGGGCCGAGGTGATGGCGCCGTTCGACGTCATCCGTTCGGCGACGACGGTCAACGCCGAACTGCTGAACCGCTCGCGCGCGATCGGCGTCGTAGCCCCCGGCGCGCGGGCCGATCTGATCGCCGTCGACGGCGACCCGCTCGCCGACCTCTCCCTGCTCGACGGCCAGGGCGAGCACATAGCGATGATCATGAAGGACGGCGCGTTTTACAAACGCCGTTGAGGGTTGCCCTGCGTGGCGTGCGATCTCGACAGCGGCGGTCGCGCGCCGCGGGCTGCGTTTGTGGTGCGGTCCCGTTCGACACGTTGAAGCTCGCGCGCCGGCTCGAAAGCGCCGGCTTCCCGCAAAGGCAGGCGGGCGACACCGCTGAAGCCCTCGCCGAGGCGATGTCGGGCGCCCCGCTTGCGACCGACGCCGACATCGCTTCGATCAGGACGAAAATCGTCACGCTAGGAGTGGGACTCGGGGCGGAGATCGCCGCTCTGCGTGCCGGGTTTAGAGCGGAAATCGCAGCCGTGCGGGCGGAGCTGAAGGCGGAAATTCGGTGTCGGGGTTCAACCTTACAACCTGGGCGGATATTCGGTTGCGCACGGCTTCCGAGCGCGCGTCTGGCACCACCAAGCGTAATTCACGCAGGCCCTCCCGACGGCGACGTTGCCGCATCACATCATTCGTTCGGCAGCCTCCACCATTGCACTCTCCATCGCAGCGCGTGACAAATGTGACGCGTCACGACACGAGGAGCAAGTTGGCGTGGCCTATTCCGCGGCGTTTTTGCGGCCGTAGCGGCGGACGCGCAAATCGGCCTGTTCCTTGTGGCCCCAAAAGCGTTCGATCGCGCAGAGCCGGCTGCAATATTCCCCGACCATGGCGCTCGCCTCGGGGGTCTTAACTTCCTGGTAGGTGCAGGTCTTTAGGAACTTGCCGACCCACAAGCCGCCGGTGTAGCGCGCCGCCCCCTTGGTCGGAAGCGTGTGGTTGGTGCCGATGACCTTGTCGCCATAGGCAACGTTGGTTTGGGGTCCGAGGAACAGCGCGCCGTAATTCTTGAGGCGGTCGAGCCAGCTTCGCGGCTCGCGGGTCAAGATTTCGACATGCTCGGCGGCGATACGGTCGGCTTCGGCCGCCATCTCACCGTCGTCGGCACAGAGGATGATTTCGCCATAGTCGCGCCAGGCGACGCCGGCGACGTCGGCGGTCGGCAGGATGCCGAGCTGGCGGTCGATCTCGGCGATCGTGGCGCGGGCAAGTTTTTCGGAGGTGGTCAGCAGAATCGCCGGCGAGGTCGGGCCGTGCTCGGCCTGGCCCAAAAGATCGGTCGCGCACATCTCGGAGTCGGCGGCCTCGTCGGCGATGACCAGGATCTCGGTCGGGCCGGCGAACAAATCGATCCCGACCTGGCCGTAGAGTTGGCGCTTGGCCTCGGCGACATAGGCGTTGCCGGGGCCGACGAGCATGTCCACGGGTTTGAAGGTTTCGGTGCCGAGCGCCATCGCCGCCACCGCCTGCACTCCGCCCAGCACATAAATCTCGTCGGCGCCGCCCAGATGCATCGCCGCGATCGTCTCGGGGTGCGGGCCGCCCTGGTTCGGCGGGGTGCAGGCGGTGATGTGCTCCACCCCGGCGACCCGCGCGGTGACGATCGACATATGCGCCGAGGCGACCATCGGATAGCGCCCGCCGGGCACGTAGCAGCCGACCTTGGCGACCGGGATGTGGCGATGGCCGAGCACGACGCCGGGCAAGGTCTCGACCTCGACATCCTTCAACGAGGCGCGCTGGATTTCGGCGAAGTTGCGGATCTGGGTTTGCGCGAATTCGATGTCGGCGATCGTCCGCGGCTCGACCTTGGCGACAAGACCCTGGATCTCGTCCTTCGACAGCCGAAAGCTCGGCGGCGACCATTTGTCGAATTTTTCCGACAAGTCGCGCACCGCCGCGTCGCCGCGCCGGGCGACATCGGCGATGATGGTTTCGACGGTGCCGCGGATCTTGGCGTCCGCCTCTTCGTGCCGGCCGGCGAGCGCGGCCGTCTTGATATGTTGGGGCATGTTCCCTCACCAATAGTTCAAATTCGTCAACTTTGACCACGACTTCGCTGGTTTCGTCTTCCCGGCGCAGGCCGGGGATCCATATCCGCCACGGGCACCGGCCTTCGCCGGTGTGACAAGCTATCCGGGTGTCGACGATCAGAGTCGCTCCGCTACGAGCGACTGACAAATTGGTAGATCGCCAGAACGTCCTCGCGCCCCGCTTTAAACCACTCGACCCCACCACCGGTAATCTTGCGGCCCCGCGTCTCCAAGGTGGCCTGGATAGCTCGCTCGAGCGATCGGCATCTGTCTGTCCTGATTTCAACAAAAAGAACCGGCTTGTCTGGGGTGCTGGTGTTTATCTGCTGGGCAATCCGTTCCACAGTATCCGTATTTGTTGATCCGATCTTGATGCGATCGAGACAGCAACGATAACCATACCCGTAAACGACACCCGTGCCTTCACCGACTCTGACAACATCCGTGGTATCTACACTGTCCCGAAGAGTCTTAACCGCCTGCTCCTCGGTAATTCCAGGTTCCTCACTAACACTCGGATCGTTTACAAAATGATCTACCTCAGCCGGGTAGCTTTGTCCTGTTGTAACTTCCGAAATCGAAAAGCCATTTGTAGGTGCGGCAGCAATATACTTCGCCATGCGTCTGGCAAACTTAACTCGCGTTTCCGGGTCCTCAGTAAGATTATATTGGTTCAGAGCCCACGTAAACTGGGCCCGCTGCCCGGCTAGCGTCGCCATGACGTTACCTCGAAGCACCAACACGCCCAACGCTACCACGCGGTCCAGCCGCCGTCGGCGAGGAGGCTCGATCCGGTGACGAGGGCGGCGGCGGGCGATGCGAGGAAGACGACGGCATTCGCCACCTCCTCGACCGTGCCGAGCCGGCCGAGCGGAATATGGCCGAGCACCCATTGGCGAAATGTCGGGTCGCTGAAAAACGGGCGGACCAGCGGCGTGTCGATGAAGGTCGGCGCGATCGAGACGACGCGCACGCCCTTGGGCGCCAGCTCGACCGCCATTGCCTTCGTCAGCCCTTCGATCGCGTGCTTCGTCATCACATAGACGGTGCGGTCGCGCTCGGAGCCGACATGCCCCATCTGCGAGGACATGTTGACGATGACGCCGCCGGTCTTTGCACCAGTGGCGGCGACCATCAGCCGCGCCGCCGCCTGCGCCACCAGAAACGCGGCGCGGACGTTGAGGGTCAGCAATCGGTCGAGGGTCTCCTCGTCGACCTCGAGAAAGGGTTGCGGCCGGTTGACCCCGGCATTGTTGACCAGGATGTCGAGCCGTCCGAGCCCGGCGACGGCATCGCGCACCCTGGCACTGTCGGTCACGTCGAGCGGCAGCACCCGCGCCCGGCCGCCCTGCCCCGCGATTTCACCTGCCGCCTCATGGAGCTCTCTCGCGGTGCGGCTGACCAGCACCAATTCGGCGCCGGCGGCAGCGAGCGCCAACGCCACGGCGCGGCCGATCCCGCGCCCGGCGCCGGTGACGAGCGCCGTCTTGCCGTCGAGGCGGAATGGTTCATTTGCGGGCATGAATTGTCATGCTATCGCAGGAAATCAACGCTGTCATTGCGAGCCCACGGGTCCGCGCGGTGTGCGGCCCGAGGATCAACTCAGCGAAGCAATCTCGTGCCGTGAAGGCTCTTCCGATCGGGATTGCTTCGTTGCGCTGCGCACCTCGCAATGACGTGCGATCAGCCCGCGATTTCGCCGGCGTAGGTTTCGAGCAGTTTCCAGGCGGCGGTGCCGGCCTTCTCGCGCCAGCGGACGTAGAACGGGCCGAGCGCGGCGCGGAAGCTGTCGGTGTCCGCCGTGTTGACGGTCATGCCGCGACACGCCAATTCCTCGGCGCCGGCGGCGTTGATCGCCTCGGTGTCGTGGCGCTGCAGTAAGGCGAATTTTTCGGCGTTGCGTTCGACCACCCGCTGAATTTCCACCGGCAAGGCGGCCCACGCCTCGGCATTGGCGAGCAAGGTGAAGCCCGACCACCAATGGCGAGTCAGGCTCAGATGGGTCTGCACTTCGTAAAGCTTCAATGACAATACGACGCCGAGCGGGTCGCTCTGGCCGTCGAAGTGGCGCTCTTTCAGCGCGTCGTACATCTGGTTGAACGGGATATACCCTGCCTCGGCCCCAAACGTCGCAAAAAAGTCGCGAGCGATGTCGCCGCCGGGGCTGCGGATCTTGATCCCGGCGAGGTCGGCGGCGGTCTGGATCGGCCGGGTGCCGGTCGTCAGATGATGAAACCCGTTTTGCAGGTAATGGCGAAAGGCATGCACCCCGTTCTGCGCCAGCTCGCCGCGAATGCGGTCGCCGAGCGCGCCGTCGAGTGCGGCGAAGACCGCGGTCGAATCGGTGAACGCGAAGGGCAGCAACGGCAGGGAGCTGGTCGGCGCGAGACCGCCGAGGGTGGCGCCCGCGACAAAGAATTCGAGCGCGCCCTGACGCAAATCGGCGAGCATCTTTGGATCGGGACCGAGCCGGCTTTCCGGAAACACGTTGAGCCGGAACGCGCCGTCGGTCTCCTGGCCGATCGCCTCGGCCATCTCCGCGAGGCGTTTGGCGGTCGGGCTGCCGATCGGCTGATTGAGCCCAAGCCGATAATGAAACCGAGGTGTCGAGTTGATCTGCATCGGCGATCATAATCGAGGCGCGAGGCGGCGGAAAGCCGCGCTCGGTCGGTGGTGTCGGAGGAATGCATGGTTGATTACGGCGCGTTGGTGGCGGCGCGGAAAGCCTGCCGGATTTGCGTCGAACGCAGTCCCGGAAAAATCCGCAGCTGCGCCGAATTCGACTACGACCCGAATGTAGTCAGCCACTGGGAATTGTGGCTCGGGCACAAAAAGCCAATGCTGCTGGTCGTCGGCCAGGATTTCGGCAATGTCAACTACTTTATCCACCATCGCGGGCATGACGACCCCGACAACAAAACCAACGACAATCTGTGGAAACTGCTCGCCGCGGCCGGGATCCAGGCAAAACACCCGCGGGAATTGGATGTCGAGGCGCCGGTGTTTTTGACGAACTCGGTGCTATGTCTCAAGGAAGGGAGGATGAGCGGCCCGGTGCGCGCGAGCTGGGTCAACGCATGCACCGAGAGGCACCTGATGCCACTGCTCACCTGGCTGCGACCGCCGGTCGTGGTCGGCATGGGCAATTCCGGCTGGCGAGCGGTGCGCCAGGCTTTCGGCTTGCGCGAGGCGCCGCGCCCGATCTCGGCGGCGGCCGGCCTCTGCTGGACCTCCGGCGACCGGACGCGGGTATTCGCGGTTGGCCACTGCAGCCCGTTAGGGCTGATCAATCGCCCCTGGGCGCAGCAGATGTCGGATTGGCGGAGGATCGGAGAGGCGCTCATCTTGGCGCGATAGATACTGAGCTGACTTCTCAGCCGCCGCGCCCGACCTGGCTGATGGCGGTGGATGTCGGTCTAATTTCGGCGCGCGGGCGCGCGCCGGTCTTGCGGCGGTGCCGGGATTGGGCGATTAAGGCCGATGGCTTCGATCGCATGGCGCCGGGGGTGGCGGGCGTTGGTCACGCGGCCCCGCGCGGAGGCGGAAATGCTGGCGATGGCGCTGGAAGCGCGCGGCGTCGGCGCGCTGATCGAGCCGATGATGGAGATCCAATACTGCGATGCCGCGCCTGACCTCGCGGGCGTCCAGGCGGTTTTATTCACCAGCGCCAACGGGGTTCGCGCCCTGGCCCACGCGACGGCCGAGAGGGGTGTCCGCGTACTCGCGGTCGGCGACGCGACCGCGGCGTGCGCGCGGCGTGAAGGCTTCGCCGACGTTGCCAGCGCCGGCGGCGACGCCGCCGACCTAGTGCGGCTCGCGGCAGCGCGGATCGAACCGCGAAACGGGCGGCTGTTGCATATCGCCGGCAGTGCCGCCGCCGGCGATCTCGCCGGCGCCTTGCGAGCACACGGCTTTGAGGTCGACCGTAGCGTTCTTTACCAAGCCCGGCCGGTGCCGGCGTTGAGCGCCCCGGCGACCCGCGCGCTCAGCGCCGGCGAGATCGATTTCGTCCTGCTGTTCTCGCCGCGCACGGCGGCAATTTTTGCCCGGCTCGTCGTAGCCGCCGGCATCGCGCCGGATCTCGATGGAGCAGCCGCGCTGTCGATCAGCGCCACGGCCAACAGAGCGCTTGACGGCTTGCCCTGGCACGAGCGCCTCGTCGCCGAGCGACCGGATCAGCGGGCGCTGCTCGATTTGCTCGACCGCCTGCTCGCCAAGCGACGGCCGGGCTGAGAGCGGCGGAGAAGCGCGATGTCGGAAGCACGCAACGAGCCGCCGGCGACCGAACGCGCCTCGCCACCCGACGCGCCCGAACCATCCCCCGCCGAGGAGACCGTGCCGGCCGCACCATCCGCCCGCGCCCCACGTCCGCTCGCCATACTGTGGCTTGCGGGATTGCTGGTGCTGGTAATCGGCGGGGTGGCGCTGTCGCCGTTTTGGGCGCCGGCAATAGCGCCGCTGCTGCCTTGGGCCAGAACGCCGGCAGCCGCCGATTATGACGCGCTCGCCGCCCGGATCGCCGCCCTCGAACAACGGCCGCCGCCGCCGACGGTCGATGCCGACGCGGTCCAATCGGCCGAGGCGGCAACGGCCCGGCGCGTGGCCGCGCTGGAGACCGCCGTCGCCGCGCTGCGCCAGGACCGGCAAGCGTCGTCGCAGACGACCGCCGCCGTGACGCAGCTGGCGCAGCGGATCGACCAGAGCGACATCCAAGCGGCCTCGCGCAGCGCCGCCGCAACCAGCGAAATTCAACAGATCCAGCAGGGACTCGCCCAGCGGACCGCGGCCGACGGCGATCTCGGCGCCCGGCTCGCAACGCTCGAACATCGGGTGCAAGCGCAGGACAATGCCGACCATACCGGCGCGATCATGATGCTGGCGCTGCTGCAGATGCGCGAGGCGATCGACGAAGCCCGTCCCTTCCCGGCCGAATACGCCACGTTCAAAGCGCTCGCCGCCCGCGACCCCGATCTCACCGCGGCCGCCGAACCGTTGGCCGATGCGGCCCGCGACGGGGTGGCAAGCCGCGCCGTACTGCGCCAGCGGCTGGCCGATTTGGCCGCGGGGATGACGACGGCAAAGCCAACGGCGACAAAATCCAAATGGTGGGAACAGGCTCTCGAGCGGCTGCGCGGGCTGGTCACGATCCGCCAGATCAACGACCGCGGCAAACCTGGTCGGGCCGACGCTGCACAAACGGCACTCGCGCAAGGCGATCTCGCCGGTGCGGTTGCGGCGCTTGAACAGCTGACCGGCGCCAGCGCCGAGGCGGCGCAACCCTGGCTGCGGATGGCGCGCCGGCGGCTTGCCGCGGAAACGGCGCTGACGCACCTGCAGGAATTGCTGACCGCGCGCCTCGCCGCCGCCCCGGTGGCGGCACCCGCAGCACCCCCCGTGGCGCCGATGCCGAGCGCCGCGCCGGCCATACCGAAGACTCCGTCCTGATGCGCGGGATTTTTGCGCTGATCGTGATCGCGGCGCTGGCCGCGGCGGCGGTGTTTCTCGCCGACAACCCCGGCCGCGTTGAGATCTTGTGGCAAGGCTGGCAGATCGACACCTCGGTCGGCGTGCTGATTGCCGCCGCAGCCCTGGCGGCGCTCGCTATAGCGCTGGCGCTGTGGCTCTTGTCGCTGATCCTGGGCAGCCCCGGCGCGTTTTTCCGGCGGCGGCGCGAGCGTCGGCGGCGCGCCGGGTACCAGGCATTGACCCGCGGCATGGTCGCGGTCGCCGCCGGCGAGGCGCAAGAGGCGCGACGCTATGCGCGCCGGGCCGCGGCGCTGCTGGCGGAGCCGCCCTTGACCCTGCTGCTCTCGGCTCAGGCGGCGCAAATCGGCGGAGACGAGCTGGCGGCCAAAAGGTTTTTCACCGCGATGCTCGACCGTCGCGAGACCGAATTTTTGGGCCTCCGCGGCCTGCTCAACCAGGCATTGCGCGAAGGCGACCGCGACGCGGCGCGCCGTCTCGCCACGCGGGCCGTAGCGCTGCGCCCGAATACCGCCTGGGCGGTGTCGAGCCTGTTTGAACTCGAAGCCCGCGACGGGCATTGGGAGGCGGCGCGCGACGCGCTCGAACAGGCGGCAAAGCGCCGCTTTATCACGCCCGAGGTCGCGCGCCATCACCGCGGCGTGATCCTCTACGAGCTGAGTCGCGCCGCCGCGGCGCGGGGCGAGCGCCAACAAGCCTTGGCGCTGGCCGGCGAGGCGCGGCCGCTGACGCCCGACCTCGCTTCCCCCGCGGCCCATCACGCGCGGCTGCTGCTGGCGGCCGGGCGGCCGGGCCGCGCCGCAAAGGCGATCGAGCGCGCCTGGCGCACCGCTCCTCAGCCCGGGCTCGCCCAGGCCTATGGCGAGATGTGGAAAGATGAAGCCCCGCTCGCGCGGGTCGCGCGCTGCGAACGCCTCGCCGCCCAAAACCCGACCGCGCGCGAGAGCCACCTGGCATTGGCCGAGGCGGCGTTTCAGGCCCAGCTGTGGGGCGAGGCGCGCCGGCATCTGGAGCGCGCAATATCCGCCGATCCGCCGCCCTTCGCGGTACTCCCGGCAAATTCCGCCGCCGTCCTAACCCCGGCCGCGGCAGCGGACGTGCTCGACCGGGCGACACCCCGGCTGTGCCTGATGATGGCGCGGCTCGAAGAGGTTGAGCAGAACGACCCCGCGCGGATGCGGGAATGGCTCGACCGCGCCATTGGCGCTCTTCCCGACCCGCGCTACGTGTGCGCCAGTTGCGGGGGCAAGAACATCGAATGGCGCTCATTGTGCCCGCGCTGCGGGGCTTTCGACGCGCTCGCCTGGCGGACCCCGGCGTGGACCGGGGCCAACGTGGCGCACCCGCTTGGGGTCGAAGGGAGACGCCCGGCGGCCGGCGAGCTTGGCGCCGTACCCGCTGCCGCACTGCCGGCGGTCAATGCCGCAAATGCCTGACCCTGTCGGGCTACCCAAACGGCTTGGCGCGGGCACCGGAACACGCTATGAGTGATCGCGGTCGCCCCGGTAGCTCAGCGGTAGAGCAACCGCTTCGTAAGCGGTAGGTCGTTGGTTCAAATCCGACTCGGGGCACCAGCTTTCGATCGGCTGCGTTGGTGCTCGCAGCGATGCCGGGCCACGAAAACGCGATCAGCCGGTCTTTCGGCGGGCGAGAAGGTCGATCTCGACGAGCGCGCCGCGGGCGAGGGCGGTGACGCCGATGCAGGTCCGCGCCGGCAGCTTTCCGGGGGCGAAATAGGATCGGTAGACCGCGTTCATCGCTGCGTAGTCGCGTTCGAAACGGGTCAGGTAGACCCGCGCGAAGACGACCTGATCGAGACCGCTGCCGGCGCCCGCCAGCACCCGCCGCAAATTGCCGAGGACGCGATGGGCCTGGGCTTCGACCCCCTCGGGCAGCGGGCCGCCGTCGTCGTCGGGATCGGTCGGCATCTGACCGGTGACGAACAGCCAGCCGTCCACCGCCGTCGTGTGGCTGAACGGCGCCACCGGCGTCGGCGCGCCGGGGATCATCAGGAATTCGATCGGTGCCGCCGATTAGCTCGGCGGCGAGATGGGCATCAGCCGGACCCTGTGGGCGCGCGCCTGCCAGGTTATGGGCCGGCCCTATGCCGCAGTCGCGCTGGCGCTGGTGTCGACGCGCCAAGCCGGGCATTTCACAAGCAGCTCCGGCGGCTATTTCGCCGGCATGCTGCGGAAATATGAAAAAGGTGAGCTGCGGCTGACCGGCAGTTTGTGGCGCTGCGCCAGGCGAAATGGGGCAAGCGACGCAAAGCGGTGCACTGATCACCGCGCGGCGCCGGATACGAGGCATGAAGGTGAGAAGTACGCGGGCCACCGCGTATTTTCGAACCGCAGCGCTACAAGCGGTGGCAGAGGTGCTGAGGTGATGGCCGCTCGAGCTTGGCAGGATCGCAACTTGAGCGGGGGCCCCGACCCGCGCACACGGAAAGCGGGTGTAATCCAGGGTCCGCTTCAAACAACGCAATCAGCGCCCGCTTCTCGTCCTCGGTGTGGGCGAGGTTGTCACCGTCCGTCGCTCAACGCAGGTGCCAGTAACTTCGCTCAGCTTGCAGTGAGCGATTGAACCGAGTCAGCTGGCACCGCCGGTTCTGCATCGTAAAGATCGCCATCATGCTGCAAACCCAGCCACAGCCCGGCACTGGTCCCGAACACCCGGCCCAGCCGTACCGCAATCTCGGCGGTAATGCTGGCGCGGCCGTGGATGATGTTGCTGACATGCTTGCGCGACAGCCCGGCCGCGGCAGCGAGCTCGGTGACCGAGAGTCCGCGCGGCTCGAGGTAGAGCTCGGCCAGGATCTCGCCTGGCGCACTCGGCCGGCGCATCCTAGTGATAATCGAGGAAGTCGACATTGTAGATGCTCCGTTCTTCCAACCGGAAGGTTACCCGGTAATTGGGCCTAGACCCAACCTATGGCCCGCCCCGCTGCAAGGGGAATTTCGCACGGTCCGATCTGAGCAGTCTGCGCCAACCTATCCGGTCTCAGGATCTGGTCCTGGCCAAGATGGAGATCCGCGCGCCCCGGTCCTCATAACAGTCGCGGTGTCAAATGCACCATTGGGTCTATCAGGGTTCCGGAAACGCCGGTCGACTGTCAGGCCATCTCGTGAAACACCTCCCGCAGACTTTGCCGGCTGATCCAGGCTCACCTCTAATGTGTTTGGGTCAGCTCGGGTTACGCTGAAACGACGGCGTTGGTGTGATAAGGGCGACCGGTGCGGAGGACCGCCCAGGCAATCCTTGCAAGCTTGTTCGCCAGCGCCACAACGGCGACGTTATGGTGTCGACGGGCCAGCAAACCTCGCAACCAAGCGCCGAGTGGCGTGTTGCTTTGCGAGAGCGACGGCAGCGCCGCCCGCGCCCCGTGAATGAGCAATTTGCGAAGGTATCGGTTCCCTCGCTTGGTGATGCCGAGGAGACGCGGTTTGCCGCCAGTGGTGTCTTGCCGAGCCACGATGCCGAGCCAAGCCGGAAGGTCTCGGGCGCGGTCGAATGCCTCGCCTCGCCCGATCGCCGCGACAAGCGCGGTTGCATTGATGACGCCGATGCCGGGAATGGTCGATAGAAGACGCGCCGGCTCGTCACTCCGTGCTCGCGCGGCGAACTCGTCACCAAAGGCCTCGATCCGTTGATCGAGGGTCCGCCACTGGGCCCGCATGTCTTGGACCAGCTCGAGCATTCTCGGCGTCAGCTGCAAGCCATCTGGCTCAGTCAGCATAGCGTCGAGTGCCACTTCGAGTTTTCTTCGTCCCTTGGCAACAACGATGCCGCGCTCAAGAAGAATGGCGCGAAGCTGGTTGATCAGCGCCGTGCGTTCACCCACCAGTCGATCCCGTGCTCGATGCAGTGTCTGCATGTCGAGCTGCGCCTGGCTTTTCAACTCGACGAAGCGCATCGTCGGGCGCGTGGCCGCCTCGGCAGTCCCCTCGGCGTCACGGTCATCGTTCTTTTGCGCCTTGACATAGGGTTTAACGTATTCCGGCGACATCAGGCGAACTTGGTGACCTTGGCTGAGAACAATTCGTCCAATATGATGGGCGCCACAGCACGCTTCCATTGCGACGACGCAGGGCGGCAAGCTCGCCGTGAACTTGAGCACGCTCTCGCGCTGCATGCGCCGCCGTGTCACTACTTTTCCTGCGGCATCGAGCCCGACGACACTGCACTTGTTCTTCCCTAGGTCTATGCCAACAACTGCGATTTCCATTGTACCCTCCTCCTCTTTCCGGAAGCCTTCGTTGACTTGGGTAGGAGGGGCGGGCCATCCCATAACAGTCGTGTCACCAGCCGCCAAATTGGCCAGCGAGTGCGAAGTCGGCCTGAATCATCGCCAGAGCCCTTCGAAACGGCTACCCGCGGCATGCCGCGCAACCGCCGTGTCCGCATCGACCGGAAGCGGGGAGAGGATGCCTGGATCACGGTGACCCCGTTCGATCCCCTCCCCGAAGCCCCGAACTTGACCGCGGTCAAGGCCGAAACCGTCGCGACGTAGCCGATGACCAGCCTCCTCGACATGCTCAAGGAGGCCGATCTCCGCCTGAATTTCACCGAGGCTTTGAAAAGCTCGACGGCCTACGAGACCCTCGATCGTTCGATCCTGCGGCCGCGGCTGCTGCTTTGCCTGAACGGCCTTGGGACGAACGCCGGATTTCAGCGGATGGCCGGCCTCCAATCCGGCACGACCGCCAAGGACCTCGCCTATGTCACGATCGATGCCTTGCGCCAGGCCATCGCGATCGTCACAAACGGCACGCTGCAGGCTCGCAACCCGGCCATCTGGGGCGACGGTACGACGGCCTGTGCATCGGATTCCAAGCAATTTGGCGCCTGGGACCAGAACCTAACCACGCAATGGCATATCCGCTACGGCGGGCGCGGCGTCATGATCTATTGGCATGTCGAGCGCAATTCGCTGTGCATTCTTTCGCAACTCAAATCCCCGCCTCCTCCGAGGTCGCCGCGATGATCGAGGGGGTAGTTCATCATTGCACCGAGATGGAGGTCGATCGTCAGTACGTCGACTCCCACGGCCAAAGCACAATCGCCTTTTCCTTCTGCCGGTCGCTGGGTTTCCAGCTCATGCCGCGGCTGAAGGCGATCCCGGTTCAGAAACTGTCGAGGCCCGATGCCGGACGAGCGGACGCCTCCCCCAACCTGCAGGCCATCCTGACGAAGCCGATCGATTGGGAATTGATCGGCCAGCAATACGACCAGCTGGTCAAATACGCGACGGCCGTCCGTATCGGCACGGCCGAGACCGAAGCGATCCTTCGCCGCTTTGTCCGAAGCAACATTCAGCATCCGACCTACAAAGCCTTCGCCGAACTTGGCAAAGCGATCAAAACCATCTTCCTGTGCCGGTACCTTCATGGCGAAGACCTCCGCCGCGAGATCAACGAGGGCCTCAACGTCATCGAACAATGGAACAGCGCCAACGACTTCATCTTCTTCGCCCGCCGCGGCGAAATGGTCAGCAATCGCCGCGAGGATCACGAGATCAGCATGCTCGCCTTGCATATGCTCCAGAATTGCATGGTGTACATTAACACCCTGATGTTGCAGCGCGTCTTGGCGCAGCCGCATTGGTCGGGAAAACTCACCGCCAGGGATCGCGGCGCCCTGACGCCACTCTTCTGGGAGCATGTCAACCCCTACGGCCGCTTCGAGCTCGACATGGACGCCCGCCTGCCCATCGATTGACGGATTTGGCGGCTGGTGACACGACTGTCGGGTCTAGGCCAATTGCCGATGCCGGTGACCGCGTAATGTCCTCGGCGATCGCCGGCCAGCGGATGAAACCCCGGCAGGCTGGCGACGTCGGCCAGCGACTCCGCGCGGTTCATCACATCGAGGATCAACAGCCGCCGGCGATGCAGCCGCTTGTCAATCCGCCGCGTGGCGCCGTTCATGAACAGATCCCCGAGAGGCTTGCTGCGAAACGACGCGATCGCCATGCCGCGTCACCATGTCGGTGACACAAACGCCGCTGTCAAACACGCGCGGCGGCCTGTTCCTCCGTGTCGTCGGGGGCATTTTGGAGCGGCGCCTGGCCAAATAAATCGCGCGGCAGCCTCGCCCATGATCCGGAAGGGTACTCTTCTCTTCGTGATCGCCAAACAGCACCGGCAGAAGTGCCCGGTGCAGAATCGCCTCCTGCCGGTTCGGCGGGACCGGTAAACCGTATACACAGAAAGGGAGTTTTCAGTGACGACGCAGGTGATCGCGATCGTCAATCAGAAGGGTGGGGCAGGGAAGACGACGATGTCGCTTAAACCTTGCGGCGGTACTGGCCGAAAGCGGGAGCGAGGTGCTGTTGATTGACGCCGACCCCAGCATACGGCTACCGACTGGTCTGCGGTGCGCGAGAAGCCGTCGCCTTTCGTGCTGATCGGCTTGCCGCAGCCGATGCTGCATCGGGATGTGCCGACGCTCGCTGCTGATTACGGTCATGTGGTAATCGACGGCCTGCCGCGAAATTATGAGGTTACCCGGTCTGCCATTGCCGCCGCTGATCTTGTGCTAATCCCCGTGCAGCCGAGCCGCGCCGATTTTTGGGCCCGCCGCGAGACGCTCAAGCTGGCGGAAGAAGCACGCGCGCGCGGGCGTGGCCTGCCGGTACCTGGCTGGTTTTGGATCCGGCGGCACCGGCGCTTGGCTTGGGATCGGCGCCGCCCGATTATTTCGCTAAATTACGCGCGTTCGGCCCCGTCTTGCTGCGCCGTCATCGGAACCAGCCCCGCTGGGCTAAGGCGCGGGCGGCAACTTAGGTTGCGCCCTCGGCACGCCGGGGACAGGCCTCAGCCAGCGAGCAATTC
>Ga0210395_10000433_pt1 | contig 32922 bp, 34 predicted proteins | sample IncBWH4OmetaG_FD_150861 | JGI IMG/M metagenome (GOLD analysis project Ga0210395, IMG submission 150861) | Forest soil microbial communities from Barre Woods Harvard Forest LTER site, Petersham, Massachusetts, United States - Inc-BW-H-4-O ... | reverse complement strand
GCAATCTCGGCGCGCAAATATTTATCGAACTCCTCCGGGCTGCTCGGCGCCGGCGTGGTGCCGGCATTGTGCAGCCGTGTGCGCACCTCGGGATCGTTCACTGCCGCGACCAGCGCGGCGTTGAGCTTGGCGATGATCGGCGCCGGCGTGCCGGCCGGCGCCAGTACGGCGTCCCAGTTGTCGCCGACCACGTCGGCAAAGCCCTGTTCGACGAAGGTGGGCACGTCCGGGAAAATATCGGAACGCTCCGATGAGGTCGCGGCCAGTGCTTTCAGCTTGCCGGCCTTCACCTGCGCCATGATGGTCGGCACGTCGCCGAACAGGCCGTCGAGATGGCCGGCCAGCATGTCGGTCAGCGCCGGCGCCGCGCCGCGATACGGCACGCCTTGCAGCTTGATGCCGGCGGCGTCCTCGAACAATTGCCGGCCGAGATCGGAAATCGCGCCGCGGCCGGTGATGCCGATGGTGATGCTATTGGGCTTGCGCTTTGCGAGCTCGACGAGGTCGCGCGCCGAATTGACCTTCATGTCGGCGTTGACGACCAGGATGGTGGAATTCACCGCGGCCTTGCCGACCGCCACGAAATCCTTCAGCGGATCGTAGGGCAGGTCAGAGCGCAGCGCCGGATTGATCGCCACCGCGCCGACCGTGGTGAAGAACAGCGTGTAGCCGTCCGGGTCGGACTTCGCCACGTATTCGGCGCCGATGGCGCCGTTGGCGCCCGGCTTGTTCTCGATGACGATTGTCTGACCGAGAAACTTTTGCATCTTGTCGGCGATGATGCGCGCGGTGAAATCGGCGGTACCGCCGGGGGCAAACGCCACGATCATATGCACGGGGCGCGCCGGAAAATCCTCGGCGAAGCCGTTGCCGGACCAGCACGTCGCGGCAATGACGAGCGACGCGATGCGAAGCAGAGTGGTGGCGAAATTCAAGCGCATGGAAAAGTGTACGTTTGTGCGTTCCCGCGTGACGGGAATGCGAGGGCGGCCGGACGTTAGCAATTTGCCGATTAGCCCGACAGGCGCTCAATTGCCGCGCCGCAGCGGCCGAGCTTGTCTTCCAGCCGCTCAAAACCGCGGTCGAGGTGATAGACGCGGTTGACGATGGTCTCGCCTTCGGCGGCGAGCGCCGCGATGACGAGTGACACCGAGGCGCGCAGATCGGTCGCCATCACCGGCGCGCCCTTGAGCGATTCGACGCCTTCGATGGTCGCGGTTTCGCCATCGAGGTGGATGCGTGCGCCGAGCCGCGCCAGCTCCTGCACATGCATGAAGCGGTTCTCGAACACCGTCTCGACGATGTGCGAGGTGCCGCGCGCGCGCGTCATCAGCGCCATGAGCTGGGCCTGCAGGTCGGTGGGGAATTCCGGAAATGGCGCCGTCGTCACTTCGACCGGCGCCAAGCTGCCGCCGTTGCGGGCGATGCGGATGCCCTGATTGGTCGGCGTGACGGTGACGCCGGTGCGCGCAACCACGTCGAGCGCGGCCTGCAACAGCTCCGGGCGCGCGTTCTGCAACAGGATATCGCCGCCGGCCATGGCGACCGCCATCGCATAGGTGCCGGTCTCGATGCGGTCGGGCAGCACGGCGTGGCGGGCGCCGTGAAGTTTTGTCACGCCCTCGACGGTGATGCGGCTCGTACCGGCGCCGGAAATACGCGCGCCCATCTTGTTGAGGCAGTCGGCAACGTCGCCGATCTCGGGCTCGCGCGCGGCATTCTCGATCACGGTGGTGCCATTGGCGAGCGACGCCGCCATGATCGCGGTGTGGGTGCCGCCGACGGTGACTTTGGGAAAACCGATCTCGCCGCCCTTCAGCCCGTGCGGCGCCTTCGCCACCACGTAACCGCCGTCGATCGCGACTTTGGCGCCGAGTTGCTCCATCGCCATGATCAGCAGATCCACCGGCCGTGTGCCGATGGCGCAGCCGCCGGGCAGCGACACCCGCGCCTCGCCCATGCGCGCCACCAGCGGCGCCAGCACCCAGAAGCTGGCGCGCATCTTCGACACCAGCTCGTAGGGCGCCGTGGTGTCGACGATGCGGGACGCGGAAATGTGCAGCGTCAGGCCGTGATCGGCGGTCTCGCCGGGACGCTTGCCGCTGGTCATGATGTCGACGCCGTGATTGCCGAGGATGCGCTCGAGCAGGCCGACGTCGGCGAGGCGCGGGACGTTGTCGAGGATCAAGGTCTCCTCGGTGAGGAGGCTTGCGATCATCAGCGGCAGCGTGGCGTTCTTGGCGCCCGAGATCGGGATGGTGCCGTGGAGCGGCCGGCCGCCGACAATACGAATGCGATCCATTTGTTCAGCCCCCGCGGCCCGTTGCGGGCCCACCCGGGCCTACTTTCCCGCTCGGATTGCGGCGAAAGTCGGGAGCGGTTCCGATATCGGCATCGGCGGCCGCCACATCCTCGGCCTTGCGGCCGCGCGCCTGCTCCTTGCGCCGCTTGAGGTTTTCCCGCAAGCGCGCCGACAGCCGCGCGCTCCGCGCCGCCCATTTCTCGGCTTTGCCGGGGTTGGTCATGGCCGATGTCAAAGCATGCTGGGTGCGGCGCCGCAACCGATACCGCGGCGCCAAAGCTTCCGGCTGGGGCGGCGTTGATAGTTGATAAATGGCGGAGAAAGCGATCAAGGCCGCGGTCCGGTCAGAGTGAAATATGTATTGGCTGGCCGGGGCGCGCTTGCGCGGATTCCCCTCATATGGCAATGATCGCCGCGGTTTTTGAGCGAGTTTATTTTCGTCCGGCCGCTGCCGTAGCTCAGTGGTAGAGCACCCCCTTGGTAAGGGGGAGGTCGTAAGTTCAATCCTTACCGGCAGCACCACGAAATACCCACGCAAGCATTGACCGCATCGCCAGCCTAGCCTCGGCGCGCAACGACATCCGGATTGGCAAGCCGCAGCGGCGCGCCTTGCTCGAACGCCACGATCTGTTCGAAGGCTTCGCGGAAATAGAGCTCGAAATTCGTCCACTCCGCCCAGCCGAGGTGCGGCGTGCATAGGACGTTTGGCATCGACAGAAACGGATGATTGCCGCCCATGATCGGTTCCTGCTCATAGACGTCGACGGCCGCGTAACCGGGCCGGCCGTTGCGCAGCGCATCGAGCAGGGCGCCCGGCGCGATCAACTCCGCCCGTGACGTGTTGACCAGGAGCGCCGTCGGTTTCATGCGTGCGAGATCCTCGGCCGTGACGATGCCGGTCGTCTCGGGTCGCAGCCGTACATGCAGCGAGAGAACGTCGGAGCGCTCGAACAGATCGGCCTTGTCGCGGGCGACGGCGTAACCTGCCGCCTGCGCCTTTGCCGCTGAAGCACTTTGGCCGAAGACCAGAATGTCCATGCCGAGCCCGCGGCCGGCTTCGGCGACCAGCTGACCGATCGTGCCGAGGCCGAAAATGCCCAAGGTGGACCCGCGCAGCCTGTGCGACAGCGTGCACGGCCAGTCGCCGCGCTTCATGCGCTCCGCCTCCAGAGCGACGTTGCGCCGCGCGGCGAGGATCAATGCGACCGTCAATTCGGCAGGCGCAACGGGAGAATTGCTCTTGCCGGTCGAAACCGGAATGCCGAGCTCCGTACACGCCTTGAAATCGATGGCCTGCGAATTGCGCCCCACCAGCGCAATGAGTTTCAGCTTCGGCAGCCGCTCCAGCAGAGCGCGGGAGAACGCGATTCGCTCCCGTATTGAAACCACAACGTCGGCCGTGCCGAGGCGCTCGACGAGCTGATCGAGATCGCGCGCAGGTTCACGATAGCGGATGATCTCATGGTGCCGTATCAGATTGTAGCAATCGAGACGATCGACGATGTTTTGATAATCGTCCGGGATCACGATCTTCATGGGTTTTTTTGAGACGCTCTTCGTTCCAAGACAGGTGGGATGACGGTCGTTCCGAACTCTATCCTAAGATTGCAGATCTGTATGGGTGCCTTGTCCGAACGATCAATCCGTCAGCTCGGTGACACCCGGCATCACCAATCGATCGACCGTCAGCGACGCATCGGCATTGCCCAGCGCGCGCTGCGCGTCGATCAGGTTTTGCAATTTGCCGCGCGAGACTTTGCTGCTTGGCTCGAAATAGCCGATGCGGCGGAGCAAGTCGTAGCTTGCCTCGGCGTCTTCCTGCCTGGCGCGCGCGGCGCTGACCAGAACGTCGATCGCTTCGTCGCGGTGTGTTTCGTCGGCGAGCCAGGCGATGCTTTTGTCAGTCGCGGCAAGGAGCCGCTTGGCGAGCGGCGCGTTGGCCGCCGCCCAGGATTTGCGCACCACCATGCCGGTGAAGGGCAGGTCTTTGACGTAATCCGCCGAGTAGCCGAGCGTCACATAGCCCGCGGCATTGGCCTGAAAATTGAGCGGCGGCAGCACGAAGGCGGCGTCGGCAACGCCGGCCTTCAGCGCGGCAAGGCGCGCTGCGGCGACCCCGCCGACCAGTTCGTCGTAGTCGGCGCGCTGCAAGCCGTTGGCCGCCGCCATCCGCTCGAAATAGACCGTGGTGATGTCATTGGCTTGGCCGACCGAAATCGTCTTGCCCTTGAGATCGGCGATGGTTTTCAGCTCGGGCTTTCCGATCAGCGCGTAGGGCGCGGTATTGCCGATGATGCGGACGATGGCGAGCGGCGCGCCTTTGTCGATGGCGTGGATGGCATTGTCGTTGCCGAGGCTGAGCGCGACGTCGAATGCGCCGCCGGTGAGCTGCTGGGCGACCGCGGGGCCGCTTTGCGCGAAGTTGATTTCGACGTCGAGATCTTCGCCGGCGAAAAAACCCTTGCGCGCCGCGACGTAGAATGGCCACAGCGGTGCCTGGCCGCCGAGCGTGCCGCCGACGATCTTGTCTGCGGCACGGGCCGGCCGCCCGAGTAGCGCGGTGCCGATGAGGCCGAGAACAGCGCGTCGCGGAATCTTCATGCGGTCCCCGGCCTTGAAAGCCCCGACTATAGCCGAGATCTTATGGCTTGGTGATCTTGAACGAGTTGAAAAAATCGTCCCGCATCGCGACGGCCTGGGCGCGCGCGGTTTCCGGAAATTGGATGACCTGCAAGTATTGCGTCTTGTTGGCGCGAACGATGTGGAAGAAATAGCCGCCCGAGGCATCGGCGAGCGCGAACGACAGGATCTCCGTGGCGTCTTTGCTCTCGCGATGAACATCGGATACCGCGGCGCCGGGCCGCTGCTTCATCGCCGCCATGAAATCTTCCATGGGCCGCGGCTCCAGTCCCAGCATCGGCGTTTCCGTCGCCGACAATCTGACGCCGTTGCTGTCTAGCCCGGTCACCATGCGCACGATGGCGGGAGGGGCGGGCGGATCTTCCGCCTTCAGTTCGACGTCGCTGAACGTGATGGGGAAGCGGACCGAGAATGTTCCATTGGTCGGCGTGGCTTCGCCCGCCGGGAGGTCTTTGCGGTAGACGGTTTGGGCGTCGGCGGGGGCGGCCAAAACGACGGCGAACACCAAGGCGGCCAAAAAGCGAAATGTCGTCACGGGTGAATCCTCTATTGCGCCCCGCCACTTACTTTGAGCCGCCAAGGTGTTCCATGGGGTACAGGGTGGCCGCCTTGACAGCGCCCAATGGCATAACGCAATTGCCCGGCAGGGAAAGCAAAAACTTATTGCAAACTCGTGTCACAATGACCGCCGAGCCATCGACAGCGCCTGTCATCGTCGCCGCGAACGCGAGCAAGCTGTTTCTCGACGGCGCCGTGACCGCATTCCGCCAGCTCGATCTCGAGGTGCGCGACCGCGAGACGCTGTGCATCGTCGGCCCGAGCGGCTGCGGCAAGACGACGCTGTTGCGCTGCATCGCTGGCCTCATCGACGTGAGCGGCGGCAAGCTGCTGCTCGGCGGCGCACCGGTCAAGGGCCCGCCGCAAGGCGTCGCCATGGTGTTCCAACACTTCGGCCTCTTGCCGTGGAAGACGGTCTACGCCAATGCCGCGTTCGGGCTGACGCTCGCCGGCGCGCCGGCCGCCGTGATCCGCGAGCGCGTCACGTATTATCTCGATCTCGTCGGGCTCTCAGGTTTTGAGCAGCATTATCCGTATCAACTCTCCGGCGGCATGCAGCAACGCGTCGGCCTCGTCCGCGCGCTGGCCATCGATCCGAAAATCCTGCTGATGGACGAGCCGTTCGCCTCGCTGGATGCGCAGACGCGGGAGATTTTGCAGGAGGAGCTGTTGCGCATCATGGAGCGGCTCGAGGAGCGCAAGACCATGGTGTTCATCACCCACTCGATCGACGAGGCCATTCTGCTCGGCGATCGCATCGCGGTGATGACCGCGCGCCCGGGCCGCATCAAGGAGGTCATCGATCTGCCGTTCGGCCGGCCGCGCGACGTCGAGGCGATCCGCGCCGATCCGCGTTACGCCGAACTGCGCGCCCATATTTGGCGCGAGCTGCGGGCCGTAAGGCCGGCGAGGGCGGCGTGAGCGTCTCGGTTCAAACCGGCCCCGCCGTCGGCGACGGCGCCGCCGAAACGGCGTTGGCGCGCAAGGCCGCCATCGGGCGCCGGCGGCAGCGGCAAATCCTCACCGTCGCGATCCGGCTCACGTCGCTCGTCGTGGTGCTCGGGCTGTGGCAGATTCTCGGCGCTAAGGTCGATGCTTCGCTGTTCACCACGCCAAGCGCCATCGCGCGCGCCGCCGTCGCGATGACCAAGAGCGGCGAGCTGTGGCACTATCTGTGGCCGAGCCTCGTGGTACTGGCGATCGGGCTTACGCTCGCGGCCATCGTCGGCATCGCTGTCGGCCTTTTGCTGGCGCGGTTCTGGGTGCTCGACGTTGCTTTCGGCAGCTACATCACTTTTCTCTATTCGATCCCGAGCGTGGCGCTGGTGCCGCTGATCGTGCTGTGGGCGGGCTTCGACGTCATGGCGAAAGTCATCATCCTGTTCCTGTTCGCCTTTTTCCCCATGGCGATCAACACTCATCAGGGCGTCAAGAACGTCGATCCGAAGCTGATCGAAGTCGGCCGCGCCTTTCGCGCCAGCGAGTGGCAGCTGTGGACCAATATCGTGCTGCCCGGCGCGCTGCCGTTCATCGTCACCGGCTTACGGCTCGCCGTCGGCCGCGGCCTGATCGGCATGGTGCTGGCCGATCTCTACACCGCCATTTCCGGCATCGGCTATCTGATCGTGCGCACCGCCGCCACCTACGAGGTCGACAAGATGTTCGTGCCGATCGTGACGCTCGGGCTGTTGGGCGTGACCTTGACGGCACTGCTGCGCGTCGTCGAACTGCAGGTGGCGCCATGGACGGCGGCGGCCGCGCGCGAATGAGAACCGGAGAATGAGAATGTCAGGCGCGATGCGAACCAATGAGTTGCTCGCCGCATTCTGCGTGTTGCTTGCGCTCGGCACCGGCGAAGCGGCGGCGCAAGGCAATTGCACCACCATGCGCAAGATCAATATCGGCGTCTCGGTGGCGCCGCCGAACGTCGTCCACACCTCGCCCTATGTCGCCTTCGAGCTCGGTCTGTTCGCCAAGCACTGCATCGACGCCAATATCATCCAGTTCGACGGCGGCGAGTCGCCGGCGGCGCGGGCCGCCGCGGCGCAAGGCACCGCCTTGGTATCGACCAGCGCGGTGGCGATCGGGCATGGCGTCAAGGTGCAGCAGATCTGGGGCTTGGCGCCGCGCATGCCGCAGGATTACGTGGTGCCGGAGGCGATCAAGACCGCGGCCGACCTCAAGGGCAAGAAGCTGAGCGCCACCGGCGGCGGCGTCGGCGGCTTCAACTGGCTGATGGGCCGCGAAATCCTGAAAACCGCGGGCCTCTCGGTCGACGACGTGCAATTCATTTCGTCGGCCACCGCCGCGCGGCTGCCAGGATTGATCGCCGGCCAGATCGACGGCGTCGCCCTGCACCCGGAGGACGTCTATCTGGCGCAAAAGGAAAAACCCGGCCTGCACGTTTTGGTTCAACTCGCCGATCTGTTGCCCGACTATATGTTCAATGCCTACGGCGCCGCGACCGACTGGATCGCGCGCGATCATGTGCTGATGGTCGACACCGTCGCCGCCATGATCGAGGCCAACCGCACCATCTATCGCGATGAAGCCAGAGTGGTGCCGATCATGATGAAGGCCACCGGCAAGCCCAAGGAGGCCGTGGAATATGCCTGGGAGGTCGAAACCAAGAATTGCGTCTGGTCGGTCAACGAAGGATTTAACGCCAAGCGCACGCAATGGACCATCGATAACGACGTCGCCAACGGCTATATCGACCAGACCAGGAAACCGACCGTCGAGCAAGTGGTCAACATGCAGATCGCCAACGAGGCAGTCGCCGCCGCCGGCGGCCGTGTGATCATCGGCGGGTGTACGGAGTGAGTCGACTCGAGGCGCATATCCATGACCACACCAACCAAGCTCCTTGAGGAGGCTATTGCTGCACTCAGGCGGTTGCCGCCTGAGACACAGGACGACATGGCCCGTATGTTACTCGCACTTGTCGGCGGCGAGCCCACATCGCTGACGACGGATGATGCGGCGGCCGTGGCCGAAGCGGAAGTTGAAATCGGGCGCGGCGAGCGAGTGTCGAATGAAATAGTTCAAGCATTTTGGCGCCCTCATCTCGCTACGCAATGAATCGATCCGGCATTTAGCAATCGGAAATTATCGAGGTCCTGCCATGAACATCAGACCGCCGCGCATCGGACCGCAGCCGTGGGACGTGGTGCGCGACAAACTCGACCAGTCGCTGCCGTTCGCCAATATGCGCGACACGCCGTATTACCGCGACGCGGTGTGGGAGCAGTTCTCCAAAGCCGAATACGACCGCCGCTATGCCGCGCTACGGGCGAAGATGCGCGAGCATAAACTTGATGCGCTGATCGTGCCCGGCGGGCCGAGCCATTGGAGCTTTGGCGGCGGCATGTTGTGGCTGACCGGCCATTGGGAATGGCATGCGCTGGCGAGCTATGTGCTGATGCCACTGCAGGGCGAGCCGACCATGATCTATTCCATGGGCGGCACCCACGCCGAGGCGGTGCGCCGGCAGGTCGAGATTGCGGTCAAGGACGTGCGCCACAGTCGCAGTGGCCGCTACGCCGACATCATGGTGGAGCGCATCCGCGAACTGAAGCTCGAGCGCGGCCGCATCGGCCTGATGGAGATTGATCCGCGGCACGGCGACTATATGCCGGTGAACCAATACAATGTGCTGCGCGAAAACCTGCCCGATGCCGAGCTGGTGTTCACCAAGGGTTTTCTGCACGAGTTGCTCTCCGTCCACAGCGCCGAAGAGCTCGACTGCGTGCGCAAGGCCGGCGTGCTGTGCAAGAACGCCATGGACGCCATGGTTGCCCGCGCTCGCCCCGGCGTGAAGGAATACGAGCTGCGCGCTGCCGCGGGCTCCGCCATCCTCGAAGGCGGCGGCGACATCGACTTTTTGATCATCGGCTCGACGCCGATGGCCAATCCCGCGCAGATTTTCGGGAATCCGCGGCCGTCCGGCCGCGTGCTGCAAAAAGGCGACATCATCAATATGGAACTGGCGGCCGGCTATCGCGGCTACACCGCGCAGATTGGCTCGCCGATTTGCGTCGGCGAGCCGACCGAGATGGTGAAGAAATTCTGGAACGACATCACGCTGCCCGGCTACAAGAAAATTATCGCCGAGATCGCGCCGGGAAAGCCCGCGGAAAACATGCGGCTCGCCAGCAAATTCTTCCGCGACAACGGCTATCAATCACGGCCGACGCAATGCCACGGCATCGATCTGGTCACCGACGGCCCGCATGTGGTCGCCGAGCATGTTTCTGCGGAGAAATTCGAGGAGGTCCTCAAGCCCGGCATGGTGATCATGGCCGAGCCCAATCCGATCACGCCGGATGGGCTGTTCGGCATTTTTCTCGGGCATACGTTTATTGTGACCGAGAGCGGCCACGAGGTGGTCGATGATTTTCCGTTGGAGATCGCGGTGGCGCGGGGGTGAACTCCCTCTCCCCGCGCAGCGGGGAGAGGTGAATTAGCGCGGCATCAAAAATTTGAAATCGCAGCCTTCGTCGGCGCCGAGAATTTGCTCGGCGAACAGTTTTGCGTAGCCGCGTTGCGGCGTTTCCGCCGGCGGCGGCATGGCCGCGGCGCGTTTTTTCAGCTCGGCGTCGTCGACCAGGAGAGAGATGCGGCGTTCTTTCACCGAGAGCCGAATACGGTCGCCATTGCGAACAAGGCCGAGCGGGCCGCCGGAGGCGGCGTCGGGCGTGATATGCAACACGATGGTGCCGAAGGCGGTGCCGCTCATGCGCGCGTCGGATATGCGCACCATGTCCTTGACGCCGCGCTGCGCCAGTTTTTTCGGGATCGGCAGGTAGCCGGCTTCCGGCATGCATTCCGGCGCGTGCGGACCGGCGTTTTGCAGCACCATAATGTCCTCGGGCGTGACATCGAGCGCCGGATCGTCGATCCGGGCGGCGAGATCGGCCAGCGATGAGAACACCACTGCGCGGCCTTCGTGCTCGAACAGTTTTGCATCGGCCGCCGAGCGCTTGAGGATGGCGCCCTGCGGCGCCAGGTTGCCGAACAGCGCCACCAGGCCGCCGGTCGGCTCCAGCGGTTTGTCGGCCTCGGCGATGATCGAGCGATCGACATAGCTGTCGGCGTCGCCTTCGAGGCGTTGGCCGAGTGTTTCTCCAGTCACGGTCATGCAGTCGAGATGCAACAGCGGCTTGAGCTCGCGCAGCAACGCGCCCATGCCGCCGGCCGCGCAAAAGTCTTCCATATAGCCGTTGCCGACCGGCTTGAGATTGACCAGCACAGGCGTCGAATCCGACAACGTATTGAGATGATCGAGCGAAATTTTTATGCCGGCGCGGCCGGCGATCGCAGTCAAATGAATGACCGCATTGGTCGAGCCGCCAAGCGCGAGCAGCACGCGCAACGCATTCTCTACCGACTTCGCGTTGATCAGTTGCGACGGCTTGAGTTTCGAGCCGATCAGTTTTACCGCCGCCGCGCCGGTCGCCTCGGCGGCGCGCAGGCGATCCGCGTGCACGGCCGGAATCGCCGCGGTGCCGGGCAGGCAGATGCCGAGCGCCTCGGTGAGGCAGGCCATGGTCGAAGCCGTGCCCATCACCGCGCAGGTGCCGGCGGTCACCGCGAGCTGGCCTTCGACTTCGGAGATTTCGTCGGCATCGACGTCGCCGGAGCGATAGCGTGCCCAGAAGCGCCTGCAGTCGGTGCAGGCGCCGAGCCGCTCGCCGCGATGGCGGCCGGTCATCATCGGGCCGCCGATCAGCGCGATGGCGGGCCGGTCCGCCGACACCGCGCCCATCAGCTGCGCCGGCACCGTCTTGTCGCAGCCGCCCATCAGCACCACCGCATCCATCGGTTGCGCGCGGATCATTTCCTCGGTGTCGATGGCCATCAGGTTGCGGTATTTGAGGCTGGTCGGGGTGAGGAAAACTTCACCGAGCGAGATGGTCGGGAATTCCAGCGGCAGCGCGCTGGCGGCGAGCACGCCGCGCTTCACCGCCGCCAACAGCTCGGGGAAATGGCGGTGGCAATTGTTGAAGTCCGATCCGGTGTAGGCAATGCCGACCACCGGCTTGTCGAGCATCGCGCGCGAATAGCCCATGGACTGCGCGAACGAGCGGCGCATGTAGCGCGAGAAATCGCGGTCGCCGTAATTGGTGAGGCCTTGGTCTAAACCGGCGGTAGAGTCTGACATCTGTGCTTCACGTCCTGATCGATGATGCGCGGCCCTCGCGCGCGTTACGCATAGATTTTGAGCGGGTCTGCCGCTTATTCATGCGCCGCAGCGCGGCATAACGAAAGGTTTTGGTAATCGAATATGCGCAATTTCGCATCTGTTCTCCAGGTTTTTTCCGCCAAAAGTGCAGATGGCCGCCAATTCCCGTAACCGACCCATGCCGGCCTGGATTCTGCTTCCCGTCGGCTCCGCGGCCACGGTCGCGGTCCTGACCACCTGGGGCACCGGAAGCCTGTTCCTCGGGCTTGTCACCGCGCTGGTTGGTGCCCTGGCGGCGGCGTGGTGGTGCGAACAGATGCTGCGCGGCGTCGTCGGCACCATCGCCCAGATCGCCGGCGGCGACCGCTATGCCGCGCTGCCCGAACGGATCGGCAGCGGCGCGCTCGGCGACAGCGCCGTGGCGGCGGAGCAGATGCGTCAGGTTTTGATCGATGCCGACGCGCTGGCGGTCGATCACCGCAGCCGCGAGGCGGAAACCCGGCTGCACCATGCCGGCCGCAGCTTCTTCACCCAGCGCTTTCGCACCACCGTCGACAAGCTCGTCGGCGTGTTTCAGTCCGCGGCCGAGGAAATCCAGGTCACCGCCGCCGATCTCGGCGCGCGCAATGTCGATGTGCGCCAGCGCACCGCGCACGCGGTCGATGCCGCTACGGCGGCGAGCCGCGATGTCGCAGCGGTCGCCGACGCCGCGCGCGAACTCCTTGCCCTCATCGTGCAGTCCACCGCCGAAGCCGCCGCCGCCAAGGACGCCACCGCCCGCACCATGACCGATCTCGATCGCACCGACCGCACGGTGCGCAGCCTCGCCGCGGCGGCCGAGCGCATCGGCACGGTGGTGAAATTGATCGAGGCGATCGCCTCGCAGACCTCGCTGTTGGCGCTCAATGCCACCATCGAGGCGGCACGCGCCGGCGCCGCCGGCCGCGGCTTTGCCGTGGTCGCCTCGGAAGTCAAAACGCTGGCGCAGCAGACCGCCAAAGCCACGGGCGATATCAGCGCCCAGATTCACGACATCCAGGACGCGGTGCATCAGACGGTGGAAGCCATCGCCGGCGTGTCGTCGAGCGTGACCACCATGAGCGAGGCCAACCGGCAATTGACCGGCATCCTCGATCACCAGGCCACCGAGATCGATCGCATCGGCAGCCGCGCCGAGCAGGTTGCCGGCGCCGTCGGTGGCGTGCTGCCGGAAATCTCCACCATCGCCAACAGCGTCGAGGAGGCCGGCAACGGCGTGCTGACCACCGCCGAGGATCTGCTCGGCCGCTCGAAATGGCTGGCCGATGCGATCTCGAGCTATTTCACCGATCTCGAGCACGGCTCGATCAAAATCGGCATTCTGCATTCGCTGTCCGGCACCATGACCGCGAGCGAGCGGCCGTTGCAGGAACTCTTAGTCATGCTGATCGAGCAGCAGAACGCGCGCGGCGGGCTGCTGGGCCGCCCGATCGAGCCGGTGATCGTCAATCCGCATTCCGACGCCAAGGCCTACGCCGAGCTCGCGCAAAAGCTCATCGCCGAGCACAAGGTCGCGGCCATCTTCGGCTGCTGGAGCTCGGCGTCGCGCAAGGAAGTGCTGCCGATCGTCGAGCGCGACAACGCGCTGTTGTTCTATCCGAGCCAGTACGAGGGCGAGGAGGCCTCGCGCAATATCTTCTATACCGGCGCCACGCCGCCGCAGCAGGCCATTCCGGCGGTCAATTTCCTGCGTGACCAGGGCATCACGCGGTTCTTCCTGGTCGGCACCGATTACATCTATCCGCGCACTACAAACGCCATCCTCAAGGGCTATCTGGCGAGCCAGCAGGTCGCCGACATCGCCGAGCGCTACACGCCAGCCGGGATGAAGGACTGGCGCGCGGTGGTCGAGCACATCCGCCGCTTCGCCAAGGGCGGCCGCACCGCCATCGTCGCCACCGTGAGCGGCGACGCCAATGTGCATTTCTTCCGTGAGCTTGCCGCCCAGCAGGTCAGCTCAACCGTCATCCCTGTCATGTCGCTGTCGATCAACGAGGCCGAGCTGCCGGCGCTGCTGCGCTCGAATGTGGCCGGCAATTTCGTCGCCTGGAATTACCTGCATGCCTTCGACACGCCGGAGAACCGCGCCTTCATCGCCGAGTGGCGCCGCTTCACCGGCAGGCCCGACGCTGTGACCAACGACCCGATGGAAGCGACCTGGATCGGCTTTCATTTGTGGGCGGCGGCGGTCGAGGCAGCGGGCACCACTGACGTCGGCAAGGTGCGCGAGGCGCTCGGCGGCAAGCGTATCGCCGCGCCGAGCGGGTTCACGGTGCAGATGGATGGCCAGACCCATCACCTTTACAAGCCGGTGATGATCGGCCGCATCACCGACGACGGCCGGATCGTGCCGGTCTCGGTCACCGAAGGCCTGGTGCCGCCCGACCCCTGGAGCCCGTGGCTCGCGCGCAATCAGGCTCGACCGGCACGCAAGGCGGCCGGATAACAGGGCTGCAGAGACCGCATTGATCCGTATCAATGCCGCGGCAACCAATCGCCCCGATAAAGCCTCGACAAGCGCCCTGGAACGCCTCTAAAACTACCCTGGTCGAGTTCCAAAGAGGCCGGTTCTAGGGGGGCCATGCGTGGACCCGCCTGCCGGACGCTTCCTTATGAATGATCGTCGGAATTCTCGCGTCGATTACCATGCATTTTTCGCTGACGCGCTCGGCCGGTTGCACGGCGAGCGGCGCTACCGGGTCTTTGCCGACCTCGAGCGCATCGCCGGCCGCTTTCCGCATGCCATCTGGCATTCGCCGGATGGGCCGAAGAACGTCGTGATCTGGTGCTCGAACGACTATCTCGGCATGGGACAGCACCCCAAGGTCATCGGTGCCATGGTCGAGACCGCGACCCGGATGGGAACCGGCGCCGGCGGCACCCGCAATATTGCCGGCAACAATCATCCGGTGGTCGAGCTTGAGCGCGAGCTTGCCGACCTGCACCGCAAGGAAGCGGCGCTGGTCTTCACCTCCGGCTATGTGTCGAACGAGACCGGCATTTCCACGCTCGCCAAGTTGATGCCGAATTGCCTGATCCTGTCGGACGCCTGGAACCACAATTCGATGATCGAGGGCGTGCGCCAGGCGCACAGCGAGAAGCAGATTTTCCGCCACAACGACATGGCGCATCTCGAAGCGCTGCTCGCCGCCGCCGATCCGGCGCGGCCGAAGCTGGTCGTGTTCGAAAGTCTTTATTCCATGGACGGCGACCTGGCGCCGATGCAGCAGATCTGCGAACTCGCCGAGCGCTATGGCGCCATGACCTATGTGGACGAGGTGCACGCGGTCGGCATGTACGGCCCACGCGGCGGCGGCATCACCGAGCGCGACGGCGTTATGAACCGCATCGACGTGATCGAGGGCACGCTGGCCAAAGCGTTCGGCTGCCTGGGCGGCTATATCGCGGGCTCTGCCGCACTGATCGACGCGGTGCGCTCCTACGCGCCGGGTTTTATCTTCACCACCGCGTTGCCGCCTTCGGTGGCTGCCGCGGCGACCGCCGCGATCCGGCATCTGAAAACCTCGCAATGGGAGCGCGAACGGCACCAGGATCGCGCCGCGCGCACCAAGGCGGTGCTCACCGCCGCGCGGCTGCCGGTGATGACCAGCCCGACCCATATCGTGCCGGTCTATGTCGGCGATCCGGAGCTGTGCAAAGCGGCGAGCGACCTGCTGCTCGCCGACCACGGTCTCTACCTTCAGCCGATCAATTATCCGACCGTGCCGAAGGGTACCGAGCGGCTGCGCATCACGCCGAGCCCGTATCACGAGGATGCGCTGATCGACACGCTGGCCGAGGCGCTGGTCGACGTCTGGCAAAAGCTCGGCCTGCCGTTCAAGGAACGCGCACTCGCCGCCGAGTGATTGAAACACTTGTGATTAAAATGCTCGGCGTTCGACGCCGGGCATCGGACGAATGATCGTCGCCGTCAGCGCGTGATGAGTCGTCGGTACGACGGTCGAGGTCCATTGTTCAATTCAACCGGCCTCGACCGCCCGACTAAGGTCGTGCGCCGGTCAGCGGCGGTCCTGATCGTGATCGTGATGGTGGTGGTGCTCGCCGCCGATCACGACGCCGTGGTCTCGATGCCGGTCTCGCTCACCGGTGTCAATCCCGACGCCGCTGACTCCGACATGCACGTCTTCCGCGACGACGATCGGGTTATTGCCGCCGGCTTTCACAGAACCGGCAAATGCCGGCATCGTCAGGAACGGAACGAAACAAAGAACAAACATGGCATTCTTGGCATTCTTCATGGCACTCTCTTCGGTTGGGGACGCTCGGTGTCCCGATGCCCGATACAATGCGCGCCTGATGCTTCTGAAGTCTGTATCGGATTGACCAATACCGTGCTCGATGCGTCGTCGAACGAACGTGGCCCTGCAGGCGCTCTTCAGATCAAGGTCAGGGTGACCGCCTGATTCGAAGCGGCGCACGCGCCGAATCTATTGTTGATCGGCTTTTTTTTTAGCTCACGGCCGAGCGCGGCAACGCGTTCGGTTACCAATAGCCGCGACTGCGACCCCAGTATCCGCCGCCGCCGCCGAACAGCAGCACCAAGACGACAACAATCAGGATTAATTCCATAACAAGTCTCCTTTGCTGGTGACGGCCTTATTTGCCGCGCACCGCATCTTTCAATCCGCCGACCGCGTTTTGCACTTGGCCGGCAGCCTTGTCGGTCTTGCCTTCGGTTTCCAGCTTCTTGTCGCCAAGAATCTTTCCGGCGACTTCCTTCACGGCTCCCTTGGCCTGCTCGGCCGAGCCTTTGATGCGATCTTTATCCATTGTCGTTTCCTCGATGTCGGTTGGGTCTCGGATAACGGCTGGCATCGATGTTTTGTTCCCGATCGAGTGAGGCGCATAGGCGTACGCGCCGCGTCCGTCTTGCGCTTTAAACTGAGCAATTCTGCACAGTCTTTACCGTGCCGACGGTTCAGCTATCCTGACAGTCGAAGGCGTCTTATTTCCCACCCACCCATCGGACACCCCGCACGGAGTATTTGCCATGGCGAAGAAATCCCGGACCAAGACCAAGAAGCGAGCCAAAGTTGCTTTTCCCGGCATGATGGGTGACGGCACCGAAGAGCAGAATCTCGGGCAGCGCGGCAACCCAGGGGCGCGCATAAAGAAGAAGGAAGTTACGGCAGCCTTCGGCAAGCGCCGCTCGAAAAAATAGTTCTTGGGTTGAGACGTTGGATCGCGGCCTTTTAGCGCCAGCACAGGCGGGATCTCACTTCCCGAGTCGCTTGCGGATCAACAGCAATTCCCGTCGGCGCTTTGCGCTGGTTTTCGGATAAGTCATTCTAAGTCCTTCAAAAGTATCGAGGACAATTCTCGATACGATGAGCCGGGCATTCTCTTTGTCGTCGGCGGGAACGACATACCAGGGGGCGTCCCGGGTACTTGTCGCTGTGAGACACTCCCCATAAACCTTCATGTACTCCTTCCAAAATTTCCTTTCGGCAATGTCGGCTGAGCTGAATTTCCAGTTCTTTTCCGGCTCGTCGATGCGCGCCAGAAAGCGCTTTCGCTGTTCTTCCTTAGAAAGGTGGAGGAAGAACTTGATGATCCTGGTTCCGTTGCCGTGAAGGTGTCTCTCCAAATTCGTAATCGAGCGATACCGGTCGTGCCAAATCTTCTTGTCGTGGTGCGGCGTGTCCGAGATCGCTTCGCTGCGGAGAATCTCGGGATGCACGCGGACGATCAGTACCTCCTCGTAATAGGATCGGTTGAAGATGCCAATCCGCCCGCGCCCCGGCAGATCGCGGGTGGTCCGCCATAGAAAATCGTGTTCCAATTCGGTGGCGCTGGGATGTTTAAAGCTGAACACCTGGCAGCCCTGGGGGTTGACCCCCGACATAACATGCCTGATGGCGCCGTCTTTTCCCGCCGCATCCATCGCCTGAAAGATCAAGAGGACGGCATTGCGATTGGAAGCGTAAAGCAGCTGCTGCTGTGAACTCAATTGCTCGACGTGTTCGTCCAAGAGCTTTTTATATCGCTCCTTCGACTTGTACACGGGATCGACCTTCGTCGGCCACTTTTTGAGATCGACCTCGTGTCCTTCCCGCACGCGAAAATCGTTTGAATTGATTTTCATTTTCATGCTCCCGACGGCGCCGGCCGCATGCCGTGCGTGGCCTCACTGGTAGAACCGCCTTTGGCAGCATCGAAAATCCGATACGCGAGCAATTTCACGCGGTCATTCACGAGGAACCAAGCCACAGCGTAGCCCCACACGAACAGCGCCCAACCCCAGCCGAGCGGCGTCATGAACACGCCATACACCGCAATCAGGGTCGCCAGCGTTTGCGTGCCCAGCACCGCGACCCATAGAATCCGCGCAGGGCGTATCGACCAGAACGGGCCGCGAGTGCGCGTCAGAAAAATCGTCAGATGACCGGCCACGGACAACTTCAAGTACATCAGCGTCTGGATGTGCGCACGGTCGAGGTGAAAGACGCGCTCGCCAAGATAAAACAGGCCAAACGCGGACACCACGCCAATGATGCCCAGGACCGTGGCGATCCCCAGCACCAGGCGCATGTTCCAGGCCTCGGGCGCGTCCTTGTAATGCACGTTGTCGTAGGCGATGGACAAAATGGCGCCATCGTTGAGCAACGCCAGCATTACGATCATTACCGCAGTCAACGGATAAAAGTTGAAGACCAGGATCGCCAGCGTCATGAACAGCAGCACGCGCAGCGTCTCGACGATGCGGTAGATCGCGTAGCTGTTCATGCGCTGGAAAATGCGGCGGCTTTCCTCGATCGCGTCGATGATTACCGACAGGCCGGGCGTCATCAGCACGATGGCCGCCGCCGCGCGCGCGGCGTCCGTCGCGCCTGAAACGGCGATGCCGCAGTCGGCTTTCTTCAGCGCGGGGGCGTCATTCACCCCGTCTCCCGTCATGCCTACGATGTGGCCGCACTTTTGCAAGTCAGCGACGATATGAAACTTGTGTTCGGGGAACACCTGGGCGAAACCATCGGCCTTCTCGATGGCCTTCGCCACCGCCATCGTTGTTTGTTCCTTCTCGTCGCCTAGGCTGCTGGCATCCAGAATATTTATGCCCATCCCCAGTGTCTTGGCGGTTTCCCTGGCGATGGCCAGCGCATCGCCAGTCACCATCTTGACCTTCACGCCCATATGTTGCGCGGTCGCGATGGTGGACTTGGCGTCCTCCCGCGGTGGATCGAATAGCGGCAGCACGCCAAGAAACTGCCATTTGCCATCTGCCTCGGCCCGCGCCACGCCCAGAGAACGAAAACCGCGCGCGGCGAATTCTTCGACGGCCTTGTCGACAAAAGGTTTCACCTCTGCGGCGTTGGCCGACAATGCCAGGATCACCTGCGGCGCCCCCTTCGTTACTTTGAACGCCTTTCCGTCAGGGCCCGTGACGGCGGCCTCGGTCCGTTTATGCACCGGATCGAACGGCTGGAAATGGCCCACCTTGTAGCTTTTCAAGGCCCCGTCGCTTTTTAGGCCGCCGAGAACGGCCTGATCGATGGCGTCGTTATTGTCGGCGCGCGACGCCAGCGCGGCATCGAGGGTCACCTGCTCGGCCGTGATCTTGTCCACGCTAAATGGAGCGCCCAGCGTCAGCTTGTTCTGAGTCAGCGTGCCGGTCTTGTCGGCGCACAGGACGTCCACGCCAGCCAACTCCTCGATCGCCTCCAATCGGGTCACAATTGCCTTTTTCTTCGCGAGCAGGCGTGCGCCAACCGCCATCGTCACCGACAACACCGTGGGCATCGCCACGGGAATCGCCGCTACGGTCAGCACCAAGGCGAACTGCAACGTGGTGAGAATCGGATCGCCGCGGAAGATCGCGAAGGCAATGATCGTCGCTACTAGAGCCACCGCGAGGACGATCAGGTAATTGCCGATCTTGAGTACCGCGCGTTGAAAGTGGCTGACTGATTGTGCCTCTTGCACCAATTCCGCGGTCTTGCCGAAGTAGGTGTTGGCACCCGTGGCATAGATCAATGCACCGGCTTCGCCCTGACGGACGATAGAGCCGGAAAATATCGCTTCGCCTGATTTGCGCGTCGCGGGCAGCGATTCTCCCGTCAGCGTGGACTGATCGACTTCGATCGGGTCGCATTCTAGCAAGCGCGCATCCGCCGGCACGATGTCGCTCATACGGATGCGGATGACGTCGCCCGGTACCAGTTCACGCGCCGCCGGGGTGACCCACTTCCCGTCACGTATGACCCTGGCCTTGATCGCCAGCGAAGCCTTCAGCGCGGCGATAGCGTTGCCCGCCTGGTGTTCTTCCCAGAAACCGACCACTGCGTTGGCCAGAAGCAGAACGAAGATAATGCCAAAGTCCGGCCAATGCCGGGCCACCGCCGACAGGATCACCGCCGCTTCGATCATCCACGGAATGGGGCCCCAAAAATAGCCGAGGAATTTCAGGAACTCATTGGTCTTCTTTTCTTCAATCTCATTGAGCCCATATTGAGTCAGTCGTTTCTGCGCCTCGGCTTGAGTGAGACCGTTCGGCGATGACCCCAATTTTATCTCTACCTCCGCCAGGGGCAGAGATTTCAAATCGTCCTTCGCATCGGGCTTCGATCCTGGCTTGGATGATCCGCGAGCCTTGGGCGAGTTGATATTGGGTTCCACGGCCGCGTGCTCTCACCCTATTGCTACTCTGTCATCGGATGCCATTTGCCGCGGCTTACTGCGGGCGTTTATCCAGCGGGAGCGGCGTCGGCCCGTTCGTTTTTTGCGGTGCGCTTTGCTGCCCCGCCAATGCCAGGGCCACGACGGGGTTCATGCTGTCGACCATCGACGTTGGGATCAGGATGGTGGCGCCGCGCTCCTTGGTCGTTTCATAGATGATGTTCATGGCGCGCAGCTGCAGCGCCGCCGGATGATCGGCATAGGTCATGGCGGCCTCGACGAACTTGCCCGCGATCGCCGCTTCGGCCGAGCCGAGGATCACCCGCGCCTGCTTTTCGCGTTCCGCCTGGGCCTGCCGGGACATGGCGTCCTGCAAGGCGACCGGGATGGCGACGTCGCGGATCTCGACCGACTTCACCGAAATGCCCCAGTCGGCGGTTTTGCGGCCGATTTCGCCGCGCAACAGTTCGTCGGCAGCGGTGCGTTCCGACAGTAGCGCTGAGAGCATCGACGACCCGATCATTTCGCGTAGCGAGGTCTGGGACACCCGGTCGATGGCTTCGCGGTAGTTGGTGATGTTCAAGGCCGCCTTTTGCGCGTCATGGACGAACCAGAAGATGATCGCGTCCACATTCACCGGCACGGTATCTTTTGTCAGCGCCGCCTCGGCGCTAAAGGCCGTGGTCTGAATGCGCTCGTCGATGATGGCGACGATGTGGTCGATGACCGGAATGATGAGAAAGAGTCCCGGCCCCTTGACGCCGCGCAATTTTCCGGCGCGGAGGATGACGAACTTTTGCCAAGTGTCGGCCATCTTCAGCGCCGAAGCGACGACGATGGCAACGATCACGAGGACGACGCCCGAATAAAGATGCCCCGTTGCGCCCAATGCCACGCCCATGGCGAGGCAGGTGATTGTCAGAAATACGGTAATGGGATTCATTGTCTTGGCTCCCTACGCGGGGGCCCCTCAGTCATGCATAGTGATCTTCGGCACCATGCATGACTGAGCAATATTGCTCACACGGGCGGCTGCCGGCTTGGCTATGATCAACCGTTTCGCCGGCCGCGGAAGTAACCCTTGTTCGTGGTGTTCTGCTTGATATTGGCCGTCTGTCCCTCTTCCGCAGCGTTGGGATGATGTTCGTGCTTCACCAGTTTCTCATCTTGCGCCCGTTGCGGGTCGCGCTTCGGACCTTTCTTGTTGCGGCTGGCCGGTGGCACCGGCGGCATATGGCTCGGCATGATTCAAACTCCTGACGTTGCGTGGCACTGGACGGACGTGCCGATAAGGCCTGCGGATAGGGCCGGTTGCATTGAGCCGGATCAACACTATGTCTGATACCGGACGACTATATTCTTTCGATTGGTTTTACTCGAATTGAACAGTCGATCGTAAGTCAAGCACTCCAACGATGTCGTTGGCGGTGCGATCGGAGCAAATGCCTTCGGCTACGTGAGTTTCACAACCTAACTGCGGAGAGAATGCCATGTCGATCGGCACCATCCTGCTTATCATTTTGGTGATCATACTACTCGGCGGCTTTAGCGGATTCGGCGGCGGCCCGTTCTACGGGACTGGCTACTACGGTGGTGGCGGCCTCGGTCTCATAATCGTGATCCTGCTGATCTTGGTTTTGCTTGGCAGGCTCTGAACTGCCAAGGTCGAAACGCATCGTTACTTTCGCGACACCGGGCTCGCGGGAGCGGCCGAAGTGACCTCGTCGGTGATCACCTTGAAGCCCGCGAGCGTGCACGGGCCGAACGAGGTCACGATCGCGACGTCGGTGGCGTCGCGCCCGCGTGCCATCAGGATGCGGCCGATACGCGGTTTGTTGTGGCGGGCATCGAACGTGTACCAGCGACCGCCGAGATAAGCTTCGAACCAAGCACTGAAGTCCATCGGTGAATCGTCCGGCGGCACGCCGATGTCGCCAAGATAGCCGGTGCAATAACGCGCCGGTACGTTCATGCACCGACACAGCGTGACCGCGAGGTGAGCGAAGTCGCGGCACACGCCCCGTTTCTCCGTATAAGCGTCGAACGCCGTCTTGGTCGGGCTGGCGTGGGCATAGCCGAAGGTGATGCGATCGTGGACATAATCGCAGATCGCCTGCACCAGCGGCCACCCCTTGCGAACCTTCCCGAAAAGCGACCACGCCGCATTCGACAAGCGATCGGTCTCGCAGTAGCGGCTGCCGAGCAGATAGATCAGGACCTCCACCGGCAGGTCTTCCAGTGCGGACTGCTCCGCCTGCGGGGCGGTCGCGTCTGCTTCGCCACTGTCCTGGATCAGGAAGTCCGTGGACGCGGTCAGCCGGCCCGCAGGGGCGCGGATCACATGGCAAAAATTACCGAAGCTGTCGTGATAGGTGTTGGCGGGGGTCGGCGGATCGAGCCGCATGCGATCGAGGGTCAGCAGATCGGCAAAGCGCGACGGATGAACGCTCAGCGTCAGGATCATCGGCGTCGGTTGCGGGCAGTCATAGGAAATCTCGTAACCCGCACGAATCTTCATCGAAAACCCCTTCGCTCCGGACAAAAGGAGGACGGCGCTCACGACAATGCAACGTTCGTGCCGCGGATCGGTTCGGGCCGGCGAACGGTAATGGCCTCAATCGGCGCGGGCCCTGCGCATTGGCCGGCCGCCGAGCAGACGATCGAATTCCTTCTTGGAAACGCCGTAGCATTCGCACGAGCGGCGGATCAGGCCGTGGCGATCGATGATGGTGACGTTACCGCGTCTGTAATGGATAAGGCCGGCCCGTTGCAGGGCGCCGGCAGCGGCCGTGACGCCGGTGCGCTGCACGCCGAGCATCATGGCCAAAAACTCCTGGGTCAGCAGAAACTCGTCGGATTGCATGCGATCGTGCGTCATCAGCATCCAGCGGCAGCAGCGCTGCTCGATGGAATGGAATTGATTGCAGGCGGCGGACTGCGCGACCTGGTTGAAGAAGGCGTGGGCATAATGCAGCATGACAATTCGCATCGAAGCGCTGCGCGCCAATTCTTTTTTGAATAGCGCGGCCTTCATTCTCAGGCCGACACCCGGAACCTGGATGTAAACGCTGGTGGGCGCCCTGTCGTCGCCGAACACGATCGGCAGGCCCACCACGCCCTCGTTGCCGATCGTTCCGACCTCGGAGGCTTGACCGTTCGCCATGGTGTTCACCAGCGAGCCGACGCCGGTCTCGATGAAATAGACAAATTCGATCGGCTTGTGAGCGCGGTAGAGCGACTGCCGGTACCCCAGCGGCATACGGTGAAGATGCGGGCGCAGCCGCGCGTAATCCTTGGGCGGCAGCAAACCGAGCAACCGGTTGACGGGTGGGTGCGCAGCCTTGCGCCTAGCTGCCACTGCGCTGCCTCTCTCCGTCATGTTCGACCCGTTCTGAGTTGGCCCGTCGACGGGTCATCGTCTTTCGGGAACGGCGTCTCGGCCGCTTGCTTTCAGCTTGAGCTTGGCCTCTTTGCCGACCAACAATCTCGTAATTTTTGATCGCTCGGCAGAACCCATCGATTCAGCGGCAAGCCCACGATATCGCTCGATATTCTCTCGGGTGACAAAACAGTCCATCGCAGCCTTCCGTAGGCTATCGGACATATGGCAACGCTGCGCCCTTTTCGCCGTGCCGACAAGCATAATGTCCGGTAGCGGACATTTTACTCGACTTCGCTCGGAAAGAAGAGCACGTTGATAATGGGTGTAGCGCCAAAATAGAGGATGCTGCGAAAAAGGAAGCGTTCGCGCCTCCCCCGTTCGCTTGCAATCTGAGCCCAGTTACAGGTGTCCGTCGCCCTCGACATATACGGGCGAGACGAATTTGGGTGAGACAAAAAGAATTTTTGTCCGTAAGCGCGAAATTCGTCGCCGCTGGTATGTTCGGCGATTTGCCGCGCATCGGTTCGATGCCGGAATAAAGAACTGGCGATATAGCGAACTGTTCGAAGCAGCAAATCAATGTCCGGTTATGGACATGATCGATTTGGATCCATGTGGCTTGGCCAGCCTCGGCCGAAAATTCATTTTTGTCCGGGTGTCCAGGGAACGAATTGGACACAAAGGGAAGCGACAAAATGACCATCGAGCAGTCGCCGCAGAGGGGAGGGCCCCCGAACGTCATTTTTGAAAACCGCGAGCGTCGCACCGTCGCGAGCTACAAACGCGAGCTGGTAAGACACCGGCGCGCGGAAAACGGGCTTCGCGAGGCTCTCGCCCGGGAAGAGGCTCTGCTCGGTCAAAAGGACGCGTTGATCCAACAGCAGGCGGTGTTGCGGCAGGAGGCCGATCATCGGCTGTTAAACGGCCTGCAAATGGTCGTGAGCCTGTTGTCGCTGCAAGGCCGAGCGTCGAGCAATGCCGAAGTTGTTTCGCAATTGGCCGCGGCAGCCGATCGCATTGCCACGATCGGGCGTATCCACCGGCGTCTCCACTCATTCGATGGCGTGCAGACCTTTGCGCTCAAGCAATATGTCGAGGACCTTTGTCGTGATTTCTCCATGATGCTGTCCGCGGCGCGCCCCGAGCGGGTCATCGCCGTCGAGGGGATTGAAATCGAACTGCCGGCCGCCACCGCCATTCCGCTCGGCTTCATCGCCAGCGAACTGATCACCAACGCCGCCAAATACGGCGCCGGCCGGATCATTGTCAGGTTGGAAGCAAATCCGGCCAAGGGCTACACGCTATCGGTGGCCAGCGATGGCTCAACCTTGCCGGAGGGGTTCGATCCGGCCGCTGGCAAAGGATTGGGAATGAAGATTATTCGATCCCTCGTCGAACGGATCGGCGGTGAATTGCGGGTTGGTCGCGGCAATAACAACCAAGGCGCGCGATTTACGGTGCTGTTCTCCTGATGGCTTACAAAACGAAGGCCGGGATGGAAAAAGTCATCGCGGCGGCTGCCAATCCTGCGCTGATTCCGCCGTCATCCCGGGCAGTACCGGCCGGCAGGAAAAGCAGAGCCGGCACAAGCAGGAAAGGCCGGGCCTCATTCGATCCAAAAGCGTTTCTCGCCCGTGTCGGCGACGGGCGAAACCTCGCCAGGTACCGCAAAGGCCAGATCGTCTTTTCCCAAGGGGACACATGCGACGCGGTGTTCTATATCCAGAAGGGCAAGGTGAAAGTCACCGTCGTTTCGGAGCAGGGCAAAGAAGCCGTCGTCGCAATCCTGGGAACGGAGGAATTCTTCGGCGAGGGATGTCTTGCCGGACAGGTGCAGCGGATGTCGACGGTCACGGCCATGACCGACGCCGTCATTGTCCGCCTGGAAAAGGCGGCCATTGTCCGGGTGATTCATCAGGAACCGGCATTTTCCGAGATGTTCATCGCTCATCTTCTGGGCCGGACCATCCGCGTCGAAGCCGACCTCGTCGATCAGTTGTTCAATTCGAGCGAGAAACGGCTTGCCCGCATGCTCCTGCTGCTGGCGAACTTCGGCAAGGAAACCAGGCCGGAGCCGGTTATCGCCAAAATCAGCCAGGAGACGCTTGCGGAGATGATCGGGACGACGCGGTCGCGCGTGAGTTTCTTCATGAACAAATTTCGCAAGCTCGGCTTCATTGAATACAACGGCGGCATGGAAAACGGTATCGAAGTCCACAGCTCATTGTTGAATGTCGTTCTGCACGAGCAGCCGCAAATCAAGACTTGAAATGGGCCCGGTTCGCCGACCGGCTCTTCGCAGAGCCGCAGCCTGTCCGATGTGAGCAATATTGCTCAGACTCCGGCGCGGCAATGGCCTTCAGTTGACATAATAAATTGGAGACAAGACCATGTCGCTGGGACTCATTCTCGTCATCCTCCTCATCATTTTCCTGCTCGGCGGGTTCAGCGGCCGGTTCGGCGGTTACGGTTATGGCTACGGACACGGCGGTATCGGTGTCATCGGCGTCATCTTGATCATCATTGTCGTTCTGATGCTGCTCGGGCGGATTTGACATAAATTCCCTCGCGCGGACGCCGTCTGAACCGGACCGTGCCATGCTCGGTCGCTCGCACCGGCGTTTTGCGCCGTACCAGGCCAAAGGAGCAATCGTGTTGACGGACGCAAAGGCGGCGCGATCGACGGTGGCGGACAAACCGACCGAAGGGGTGACGCCTGAGCCGTCGGTGCAGGACGTCATGCTCGCTGCCATTCCAAATTTGCGCGCGTTCGCGATGTCGTTGAGCGGCAGCGCCGACCGTGCCGACGACCTGGTGCAGGAAACCGTGATGCGCGCCATGGCCAACATCGACTCGTTCACGCCGGGGACGAATATGGCGGCGTGGCTTTTCACCATCCTGCGCAACCGATTTCGGTCGGAATATCGCAAGCGCCGCCGCGAAGTCGAAGACCCGGATGGCAGCTACCTGGCCAGCCTGAAACTGCCCCCCGAGCAGTTCGGCCGCTTGGAATTCAAGGAGCTCATCGAGGCGCTGGCGAAGTTGCCCCATGTTCAGCGCGAGGCACTGCTTCTGGTCGCCGCGTCGGGCTTCTCCTATGACGAGGCGGCGGCGATCTGCGGTATCGCGGTCGGGACGATAAAGAGCCGGGTCTCGCGCGCACGCCAGTTGCTCGCGGAGCTGCTCGTCCTCGACAGCCCGGCAAAATTCGCTTTGGACCGCGCGACCGCCTTGGTCGGAACCGGCTGGTAGAGATAAAGATCGGGCGACCGGGAAATTAGGCTCAATCCTGAACGGACCATGCCCTGTTTAATGCTTCGAGGATCCGCGGGCGGTCAGCCTCATTATGATACGCGCATAGGCAAAAGCGGCCGCGCTTCCAACCGGGAAGGCGGCCGCCATGTTTCAAGTCCGTCGGATGTCCTCAGTAGGGGCCGTAACCGCCTAAGATGCCGTTGATCACGCCGCCGACAAGGGGAACGCCGTAGCCGGGGCATCCACCGTAGCCATAGCCAGAGTCGTAGCCGGCGCAGCTGTCGTAGACCGGGCCGCCGCCGTAGTAGCCGCCACCGCCGTAGTAACCACCACCGCCGGATCGGACGACACGACCGCCGCCGGCGTAACCAGCCGATCCACGTCCGCCACGGGCGGGGCTGGCCATCGCGTGTCCGCCGCCACCATGTCCGGCAAAGGACGCTCCGCCGCCACCATGGCCGCCGCCTGGGTGGCCGGCAGCCAACGCATTCGTCGCCATTGGCACGCAACCCAGCGCGACCGCAGCCGCGAGGGCGATGAAAGTCTTTTTGTGCAGCACGTGAGTCTCCTATGTTTCAAACAAAAATTCGCTTGTGACTGCAATGACAACGCCCGATCGCGGCTAGGGTTGCAAGGCATGAAGGACACGTTCGCGTGTGAGACCGCGATGCGTTTCATCTTGGTTGGCCATGTCTTGTTGGTTGGCCATGTCTTGTGAGCAATTCTGCACAGACTTAGCGCGGCCATCGAACTAAGTTGACCGTGAGCATCATTCTCTAAAAGACGAATTACGCGACAGCTGAAGATTGTCAGCTGAAGGAATCTCTATCGCAGAAAGGCTCCTCCGATGTTCGATGCCGATAAATATCGCGCCCAAGCGAGCGAATTCGCCAAACGGGTGGGAATAGCGAACGCTGCCAACGAGCTGCAGGAATTTCAAAGGCTCGAACGAAGCTTCACCGAGCTCGCGGACAATGCGCAATGGGTGAGCGAGAATCGTGACAAGACGGTGCACGCCACCGAGCCTGCAGCCGCGTCGTTTACGCCAGATGCCCCGGCGCAGGGTGTCTCGCAGCAGTAAGGATGCCGATAGGGTCGCATCGCGGCGTCCACCGGAGATTCATCCAAAGCTGAGTGGTCGTCATCCTTTGTGGACGAAAAAGGGGCTCCGGCTGCCTGAGGCTGGGGGGCTTCGCGGGCAGCCGGAGCCGGTCCGGATTTCGGCGTGACGCCTGATCAAGACGCGGCGATTTTGCAGATCCGGGTGGGTTGGAGTCTGTTCAATATTGACCACCCCGTCGGGATCGTCGGGGACGAGATTTCGCCCAGTCAATCAGGCGGTATGGCCGTCGAACTCACCGGTCTTGGGGATATTCTTTGCCTGTTGCGGCGTCATTTTCGCGGTATCCTGACCGCCCGGCACGCCGCGAGGCCCGAGTATTCTCCGCGCGATCTCGTCCTCGGTTAATCGTTGTTCTTCTTCGCGAATCTGTCGCGGCATGTCAGGTCTCCAAGCGGACGTCCTTGAACGTCCGCGCGTCTTTTTCATTTATGAACGCAATGCTCTTTGGCGGCAGCCGTCTGAGCAAAATTGCTCATCTCAGTGTGTCATATTCGCGCTGCAATGTGCCGCAGGCAACGTTGGTCCGCCGAGCTTAGTCGATTTCCTCAAACCCCGCTCCATTATGCAGTAGCAAAGTCTATTGCAGCAACCAAGACACCAATTGATTCAGCCGAGTTTCAGGTTGGATGAAAATACCCTCCGTCTCGATCTTCTTTACATTCTTCCTGCCAAATTGGATTCTTTGAAATTCACGAGGTGATCCCGCCTCCGGCTTTGCATCGTGAAGCTCGGTCGATTGGTATTCTCTTCGCCCCCCGCAATTCGGGCACTTTACGGAAAATTCTCGCGGCATGCGCAGCGCGCTTTGCACCGGAATTTCACAAGAGCACGTCGGACAGCTCACGCAGCTCACGCCGGCGTTGACGATCTTTCGGAACACTGCCACGGCGGCCTACTCTCGTGCCTGCGGGGATTGAGCGGTTCCCCGCTCCATGATTTCTATGAGGCGCCCCAATTTTTCGTCGATCTGGCCAAGCCGATACGCGGCATATTCCACCGCATAGGCGCTGCGTTCGTCGGCCCCCGGCATTTGCTCGTAGCGAATGTTCGGCGTGAAGTCCTTGGCGAACAGCGCCTGATAGCGATCGCGAATCGTATTGGCTGTCGTGTCGTTCAGCCGCAGCTGGGCCATGGCGTGTCTCTTTGTTTGCTGGAATTGGCGACCGTGATCGCCATTTCGCGTGAGCGGAAAGTCGGCCGGCGCCACAGGCGTCTGTTGCCCTGCAGCTCTCGATGCCAGGCTGGCATCAATTTGAAATTGGCGATTGAGGGCTTCGGCCAAGATACGAAGCCCCCTTTGTGACCAATCGCTTACTTGAGGGCGGTCGAAACGCTGCTGAAGGTGTTCTTCAGGTTGGTGCCGAGGCCCTGGACGACGGCGATGATCGCAACCGAGATACCGGCGGCGATGAGACCATATTCGATGGCAGTCGCGGCCGTTTCGTCCTTGAAAAAGGAAAGTGTGAGATTCTTCATCGCTAACTCCTGTTGATCCCGCACGGGGACCTGTGACTCCCTACATAGTTATCGATTGCTCCATTACGAGTGCTGAACTGAAGAAAGCAAAAATAATACTATTATTCATAGTGCATCTAAGTTGTCACAAGTATTACATAAATATTATATGTAATACTCAGAGTGAGCAATTTTGCACAGCCTTCGCTTGGACAACGGGCTTCACTGGCGCTGAAGATTCGTCTCCTCGACATCGGCGCAGCGATTGGCGCGCTTCACCAACTGCCGATCGTCAGGCTCTTTTGTGGTGGAGCAGAATTTCAGGAAGCGGGAGATAGTCGTGACCGGCCGCTCGTTGCGGGCAACGCGTTGGTTGCTTTTGGGTGAGGGTAGACATGGAACCGTCATACTATCGAGAGCGCTCCCGGCCGGCAGACGCGTTGACCTTGCCCACCAGCCCGTTGCTCGTAGACCTCGACGATGGGCGCCTGCTCGCCCAGGCGATCGTGGATACGATCCGCGAACCCCTCCTGGTCCTCGATCAGGACCTGCGTGTCGTCACGGCGAACCGCGCTTTCTATCAGGCCTTCAGGATGAAGCTTCAGGACGTTCATGGCCGTCCGGTCTACGGGCTGGGCGACGGCCAATGGGATATCCCCGAGCTGCGGCTGCTGCTGGAAGGCGTGGCGCCTCAGCACGCCGCGATGGAGGCCTACGAAGTCGAGCGCGACTTTCCCGTTATCGGACGACGCGCGATGCTCCTGAATGCGCGCGAGGTGTTTTTTCAAAAAAGCTCCCGCAAGCTCATTCTCCTGGCCATCGAAGACGTCACCGACCGTCGCGCTGCCGAGCGGGAGATCGCCAATCTGCTGCAACAGAAGGAAACGCTGCTGCAGGAAATGCAGCATCGCATCGCCAACAGTCTGCAAATCATCGCCAGCATTCTTTCGCTGAAGGCACGCGCCGTGAAATCCGAAGAGGCGCGGTTGCATCTCGAGAACGCGCGGCAACGGGTCATGTCGGTGGCGGCAGTTCAGCAACAGCTGCTGGCTTCAGGCCACGGCGGTCGGATAGAGTTCGGCCCTTATCTCTCTCGATTGTGCGAGGCTCTGGCAGCTTCGATGACCGATGAGAGTCGTCCGATCTCATTGCAGGTCCAGGCGCATGCCGGCACGGTCTCATCGGCCGATGCGGGCAGTATCGGTTTCCTCGTCACGGAGCTCGTGATCAATGCGTTCAAGCACGCCTTTGTCGGCGACCGGGCCGCCGGCCGGCTTGTCGTTGCCTATGAGGTGTCCGATACGGGTTGGCGGCTTGCGGTTTCCGACAATGGGATTGGGACAGAGAACGTTCATCCGGATTTGGCCAGGACAACGTCCGGACTGGGCACGATCATCGTCGAGGCGCTCGCCAAACAGCTCGGCGCTCACGTGGACACCGTGACGAACTCTCAAGGCACGACCGTCTCCATTACTCATGGCTAGATCGGCCATGAAACGTCAGAGCGCGCCTATCTCGCGTCATAGTTCCGGCTTCGATCTTCTATTGCAATATCAAAAAGTAATACCCACATCCAGCAACAGGATTTGCATCTTCCGAAATTAGGTAAAGTCATGACGACAACAAATGCAATTTTGCGATTCACGCAGCGCGCATTGTGGATCTACATTGTAGAAGCGGCGATTGTTCTTGCCTTCGTCATCGCAATAGGCGTTCACGCGTAGGCTGCAGCGCCGGCTCACGGGATTTGACCCGCTGAACCGTCGCGGGGTCATGAGAACGGGAGCTCAAATGTTCACCGCAAAGAAATATCGCGCGAAGTCCAAGGAATACGGCGATCTCATCAAAGGATCGAAAGACCCGGGCCAGATTCGCAAATTGCAAGATTCGAAAGACAGTTTCAGCTCGCTTGCCGACAACGAGGAATTGCTGGCGAGCAAATTCGACAAGATGGTGCAAGTGCCGGCCGAACAGCTGCCCCGCCACGTCACCCTCGCCGATGAAGAAGAGCGCGTTCTTCGCTTCCTGGGCGCGGCCGTTATCATGCAGTGGAACACGTTGCCGGCGAAGCTGCAGCGCGAGCTCTTCGACACGGCCGGATCGATGGGTGAGCTCCTGAATACCGCGGCGTTGCGAGGCCAAATCGCCAGGTTTTTGCACAAGCACAAGGACGACGAGTCGGAAGCGTAATATTTCGCGACTGATGGCTTCCTAATCCCAAATCCGAACCGCCGCATTCTTCACCCAATGCGCGGTCGGGCCGTGCGGATCATTCCTCGATCCTGGATTGCTCCGGCTGGTTGCGATTGCCCACCGCGGTCTTTTGCGGTGCAATCCGGCGAGCGGCAATGGCCACCGAGAACGTGACCACCAGAAAACGCGCGACATGATGCGCGCCGACATAGACCGGATCGAGATGCAGCGCCAATGCCAGCACCATCATGGTGTCCTGCGCGCCCGGTGAGAAGGCGATCACGATATTGGCGATGGGAAACGGAAAGAAATAGGCCACGATGGCGATGAAGAACGCCGCGACCGCCATCGACACGGCGAACGAGCCGAGCGCGGCGCCGAGATAGCCGACCAGCATCCGCGCCGTGGTGTTGACGAAGCGCGAGCCGACCAGCGCGCCGAGCGCGATCACCGAGCTTGAGCCGATCCACCACGGCAGCACCGCATGAATGGTGCCGGTGCCGTGCAGCAGGCCCGATCCGGTCAGCGCGCCAAACATCAACCCGCCTGGGAATCGCAAATACAAGAACGCAACGGCGAAGCTGACCGCGACCACGACCAGCACGATCATTTGCCCGAGCACGGAGACATCGGCGGGGCCGCGCGCGACTGCGACCGCCGGCACGACGAGGCCGAACAGGGCGAGTCCGTTCGGCAGGCCGATGACGATCAACAACACGCGCATGGTCTGCACGATGGCGATGGCGCGCAGATCGCCGCCGAGTTCCGACGACAATGCGATCACCTGCGCCATGGCGCCGGGACTGGCGCCGAGCAGCGCGGAGAGCGGATCCCAGCCATGCACGACCCGCAAATAGCTCGAAGTCGCCAGCATCAAGACGACGGAGCACAGCATCAGCAGCGCGATGCTCACGGGCCACGTGATCACGCCGCGCAGCGTCTCCGGCGTCACCACGGCGCCGAGCAGAATGCCGACGATGACGTAGCAGACGCGCGCCAACGCGAGCGGCATCCGCACCGGCCGGCCCAACAGTGCCGCCGTGGCCACGGCCAAGACCGAGCCGGAGACGAGCCCCGCGGGCAGCGCCAGATAGGTAAATGTCAGCCCGCCGGCGAGCGCGATCGCGAGCGTCTCGGCGGTTTCAGTCAGTACG
>Ga0210395_10000430_pt1 | contig 33062 bp, 24 predicted proteins | sample IncBWH4OmetaG_FD_150861 | JGI IMG/M metagenome (GOLD analysis project Ga0210395, IMG submission 150861) | Forest soil microbial communities from Barre Woods Harvard Forest LTER site, Petersham, Massachusetts, United States - Inc-BW-H-4-O ... | reverse complement strand
GCTGACGTTCATCCTAACTCGATGAGCCCCGATCGCGGATTCCACCAAGTGCTGCGAAGAACTGATCCCGACTATCATCAATAGCCGATGCCATGACGTCCGCCGAGCCAGTCAGCATTGACAGCAGTGACACGCAGCCAGTCCAACCAGTCTGATGGCTGGCGCCAATGCCGGCGCCGTTGTCTCCGTGGAAGTATTCGTGAAACAGAATGAGGTCGCGCCAGTGCGCGTCGGTTTGAAACTTCTCGGTGCCGCCATATAGAGGACGCTTGCCGTCCGGTCCGCGATGAAAAATAGCGAAGACGCGGCGGGATATCTCCGCCGCGACTTGCAGCAGCGTTAGCCATCTGCCGGAACCCGTCGGACACTCAACCGTGAACCCATCACCGTAGTAGCGGTACAGATTGAGAAGCGCTCGTACTATCAGGAGGTTCATAGGCATCCAAACCGGCCCACGCCAATTCGAGTTGCCGCCGAAGCTGCCAGACTCCGATTCAGCCGGGTGATAGCCGACAAGATAGCTTCGCTCGCCAACCTGAAACTGGAAAGGGTGGTCACGATGGTGGCGCGACAGGGAGCGAATTCCAAACGGGCTTAGAAATTCCTCTTCATCGAGCATCCGGTGCAACACCCGTCGCAAACGCTCTTCATTCAGAACTGCGAGGAGAGTCCGGCCATTATGGCCTAGTTTATTTGGAAGCGCGATATGCTCAACCAGTTGAGGGAAACGAGTGAGGAAATCCGCCCCCCGCTCGACTGCATCGTGCACCCGCGCGAGTTCCTCTGGCTCGAAGACGGTTGCGGCACAGAGCGGCAGCAGACCGACCATTGAGCGCACCTTGAGCCGCTGCGCGGTCCCATCTGGCAGGCGCAGCACGTCGTAGAAGAAACCGTCTTCTTCGTCCCAAAGATCATCCTGTTGGTCGCCCATGCGACCAAGTGCTGAACCGATCCACATGGAATGCTCGAAGAATTTCAGCGCAAGGGGCTCATAGACCGGGTCGTGTCCTGCCAGCTCCACAGCAATCTGTAGCATTGTCTGGGCGTACAGTGCCATCCAGCCGGTCCCGTCGGCCTGATCCATACGACCTCCGGTCGGCAGCGGTGCGCTCCGATCGAACACCCCAATATTGTCTAGCCCGAGAAATCCGCCTTGAAAGACATTTCGTCCACTGAGATCCTTGCGATTGCTCCACCAGGTGAAGTTGGCAATCAGCTTTTGGAAAACATGCCCAAGGAATCTTGTATCACCAATGCCACCATTTCGCGCCTTGTCGACCTCATAGACGAAGAAGGCCGCCCAAGAATGCACAGGTGGATTAACATCGCCGAAGCCCCATTCATATGCAGGAAGTTGGCCATTTGGATGGATGTAGTCAGCGTGCAGCATGAGTTCGAGTTGTTGCTTGGCGAAGTCAGGATCAACCAGAACCAGAGCCAGGCAATGAAATCCCAGGTCCCAGTTGGCGTACCAGGGATACTCCCACTTGTCCGGCATCGAGATAACCTGGTCATTGAGCATATGAGCCCAGTCAGCGTTGCGGACCGCGACGTTGCTTTTGGATACTGGAAAGGCATGGTGTTCCGCCAGCCAGCGCGCGACATCGAAATGATAGTGTTGCTTGCTCCACAGCATGCCAGCGAGTGCCTGGCGGAAGATGCTTTGCCCGTCCTGATCGAGCTTGGGTGGCGTGATCGCGCTGTAGAATGCGTCAGCCTCCACCCGGCGCTTGGCGAAGATCTCGTCGAAGGCAGCGTCAAAAGCAGGATCATCCAGGCCGCCCCGCTGCAGCCGCAATCGCACAGTTGCAGAGCCAGCGGCCGGGATATCGAGCAGGTAGTATGCGGCAGCCTTGGTACCGGTCTTCGCCGGGTTGACCGCGGCAGTACGGCCGTGCAGCAGGAAGTCGTTGATGCCGTCCTTGACAAAGGCGGTTCTGTTGGCGGTACCGAAGATGCGCTGATCGTTCGTCTCGTTCTCGGTGAAAAGGAGTCGCGGTGACCCATCACATTTCAGTTGCCAAACACCAAGCTGCGGGTGGTTGGCGGTGATCGTGTCGTGATTGCCGGTCATAGCTGGCTTTTTCGCACCGGGCCTGTCGGTCCACAGGTTTCGGAACCACAGCGTTGGAAGCAGGTGTAGTGGCTTCGTCGTCGAACCGCGATTGTGTACTGTCAGCAGGATTAGAATGTCTTCCGGCGACGCCTTGCCATATTCGACGAGGACATCAAAATATTGATCATCGTTGAATATCCCGGAGTCGATCAGCTCGTACTCGAATTCTTGGCGCGAGCGAGCTCGATTGGTTCGAACCAGATCATCATATGGAAAGGTGTGCTGCGGATATTTGTAGAGATATTTGCAGTAAGAGTAAGTGGGCGTGGCATCGAGATAGAAATAATACTCCTTTACGTCTTCACCGTGATTGCCCTCGCCGTTGGTGAGGCCGAAGGCGCGTTCCTTCAGGATCGGATCAGAGCCGTTCCACAAGGCCAGCGCAAAGCACAGTAGCTGCTTGTCGTCACAAAATCCCGCGAGGCCGTCCTCACCCCAGCGATAGGCACGGCTACGGGCGTGGTCGTGCGGGAAATAATCCCATGCGGTGCCGTCCTCGCTGTAGTCCTCGCGGACGGTCCCCCATTGTCGCTCACTGAGATACGGGCCCCACTGTCGCCAGGGCGCTCCCTCACGAGCCTCAAGCAGCCGCGCACGCTCGCCGAGCCTTTGTTCAGGTTTCAAGGGATGAACCCGCATGCTTAAGAGTCATGGTCACAGATTGCATGTGGGCCGGGGGCTCCTCATCGCCTGCCTCAGTTGGATTCCTGTTGTGGGCGCCGGCAAGCGCGCATTGGGGGCACATCATGCCGTGCGCTCCCTCTAACGGCAACGGCCGCCTTTTCACGAGCATTGCCGCGGATGCGATGGCGAACTGAGCATAGGCGGCAGTGAAGTCCGAATTGATTGCGCCGAACACTTCGTCGCCTTTCGAGCCGGCCGGCCGTTGGGATGTGACTCGATCGGCGCCGATGCGCGAAGCGTGGCGTTCAGTGATATCCGATCTCTCCGCGTAATTTTCCCCGGAAGACCCAGTACGACCACGCGGTGTACATCAGGATCACCGGCAGCAGGCCCATCGTACCGATCAGTAGAAACGCCTGCGTCCCCGGTGCGGACGCTGCCTGCCACAAGGTGAAATGGTGCGGCACGATCATGGGCCACAGGCTGATGGCGATGCCGAGATACGACATCAGAAACAGCCCCATCCCCGCCAGGAACGAAGCCGCGTCACCGCCCCAGCCGCCCAGAGCACGCCACGCCGCCGTGCCCAGCAACGCCGTAACGATTGGCACCGGTGCCAACAGCAACAGGTTTGGCCAGCCGAACCAGCGCGCGGCGATCGCCGGATGCAGCAGCGGCGTCCAGATGCTGATGGCCAGGATCGCCGCCAGCACGCAGATCAGACAGACCCTCCCGGCCCGGCGTGCCCAGGCTTGCAGCGCGCCCTCGGTCTTGATTACCAGCCACCCGGCGCCCAGCAGGCCATAGCCCGCCAAAAGCGCCAGCCCGGTCAGTACGGAGAACGGTGTCAGCCAATCCCAGGAGCTGCCGGCGAAACTGCGATCCTGAACGGTGAAGCCCTGGATGAAAGCGCCCAGCAGCGCGCCTTGCGCGAAGGTCGCGACCGCCGAGCCGGCACAGAAGCCCTTCGCCCAGAGCCGTGTCAGCCATTGGTGCTCGAAGCGGAATTCGAAGGCGACGCCGCGAAATACCATCGCCAACAGCATCACAAGGACCGGGAAATAAACCGCGGGCACGATGATCGCGAAGGCCAGCGGGAATACCGCGAGCAGTGCCAGGCCCACCAGCACGAGCCAGGTTTCGTTGCCGTCCCAGGCGGGGGCGATGGCGTTCATCAACGCGGGCCGATCCACCGTCGGTGCGAACCCGTACAGGATGCCGATGCCAAGGTCGAAGCCATCCAGCAACACATAGAGAAACACACTCAGCGCGATAATGGCTGTCCAAATCGGCACCAGGTCGGGAATGCCACTGCTCATGACTGCTGGTCCACCAGAACGTTGAGGGTCGAATGGGCGTGAGCGATCGTGGCCGACGCATCGGACGGCGGTGCAAGTGGTCCCTGCCGTATGATCCGTGCCATCACCGCGATGCCGGCCGGATACATGGTCAGATAGACAGCCATGTAGGCGAGCAGCGACCAAGCGACGTCGGTCCCGGTCAGCGACGGAGTGACCGACTGCGCGGTGCGAAACAGGCCATAGACGGTCCAGGGCTGGCGTCCGACCTCGGTGACAGTCCAGCCGGCCAGAACGGCTACGAAACCAAGCGGTGCCGCGCATTGGCACAGGCGCAGGAACCAAACGGTCTCGAACAGCCGGCGCCGCAAGCTCAACCACCAGCCCAGCGCCACCACGCCCAGCATCGCGAAGCCGATGCCCACCATCAGCCGGAAGGCGAAGAACACCGGCCACACGGGCGGTTGCTCATCGCGCGGCCATTCCTTCAGCCCGCGCACCTCGCCGGTCAGCGAATGGGTCAGGATCAGGCTGCCGAGATAGGGAATGTCGATCGCGTCGTCAGTGCGCTGAGCGTCCTGGTCGGGAATGCCGAACAGTGTGAGCGGCGCGGGAGAGGCGGTGGTCCAGCGGCCTTCCATCGCGGCCAGCTTGGCCGGCTGGTATTCACGCGTGTTGAGACCCTGCATGTCGCCGAGTGCGATCTGCAGTGGCACGAACAGCGTGAGAAAGCCCAGCGCCATCGCCATCATGCGCCGCGCCTCGGCCGGGCAGTCGCCACGCCGCACCAGGTAGGCGCCGACACCCAGCACGACGAAGGCGGTGGTGACGTAGAACGCGCTGACATTGTGTGCCAGGCGATAGGGAAAGGATGGATTGAAGACGATTTCCATCCAATCGGTGGGAAAGAACCGTCCGTCGTGGAAGGTGTAGCCGGCGGGGGTCTGCATCCAACTGTTCGCCGACAGAATCCAGAAAGATGAGAGCAGCGTGCCGATTGCGACCATACAGGCGGATCCGAAATGCGCCCAGCGCGGCACCAAGGTACGGCCAAACAGCAGCACGCCGAGGAATGTCGCCTCCAGAAAGAAGGCCATCAGGTCTTCGTACGCCAGCATGGGCGAGATCACGTTGGCGGCCGCGTCGGAGAAGCGTGCCCAATTGGTGCCGAACTGGAATGGCATGATGATGCCGGTGACGACGCCCATGGCGAACGAGACCGCGAAGATGCGGATCCAGAAGCGCGAGATGCGCAGCCAGATCTCGTCACGCTGGAAGAAATACAGCCCCTCCAAAACCGCGATGAAGGAGGCGAGGCCGACGGTGAAGGCCGGCAACAGGATGTGCCAGCCGATCACCCAGGCCCATTGCAGACGTGACAGGAACAGCGGATCGAGATGCATGCTCGGGCTTCCTTTATGAGAGACCGTGTGCGGTCATGATCGAGGCAGCCAAATGATCATGCGGGGCCGATGCGAACAGCCGGCAAGCATTGCGTGGTCTGTACCGGTTGGTGAGAGCTGCGGGGGCGACCGGCGATCATGAAATCGCTGAACCAAGCCTGGTCCAGCCTCGGGCATCGAGCGAGAGCGGTTCGAACCGCCGGCCATCTGCAAGGATTCCGCTGCAGCACCCACTAGAGATCCAGCTCGACGGCGGTTTTCGGCGCTGAGCAGCAGATGAGCGCATTGCCTTCGGCTGGCGAGTCCAACGGCTCTGGCGCGTAGGCGAGTTCGCCTTCGATCAAGCCACTCTCGCAGCTGTGGCATACGCCCGTTCGGCAGGCCCAACGCACGGGAACGGCGCAGGCTTCCGCCAATTCGAGCAGGCTGCCGAAGCGGAAGTCCCATGGCACGGCGAGACCGCTTCGCAAGAACGTCACCATGGGTCCGCCGCCCGCAGGACCATCAGGACGATGAGGTAAGGCTGCGGCGACGCTGGCGATGCCTGGCGTTTTACTCGCAGTGGGCCCGAACACTTCGACGTGGACCCTGGGCCAGGGAATGCCCCATTTGGCCAAGCCTTTCTGGAAATCACTGAGGAAGCTGGACGGACCGCACAGATAGAAATCAGCGTCTTGCGGAATCCCGAGCTCGTCGAGCAGCTCAAGCGAAAGATGGCCTGGTCGATCGAAGTCCCGTCCGAGCATATCCCCCGGCGCAGGCCGACTGTAGGTTACGCAGCGACGGGACGCCGGGAGCGCAACGAGCACATCGTCCGCCTCCTTGGCAAACGAATGGTGCGCCCGGTCGCGGGCTGAATGCAGCCACCAAATCGGCCGAGACGCCCCGGCGCTTGTAGCAACCGCACCATGCAACATTGCCAACATCGGCGTGACGCCGACACCGGCGCTGATAAGGACGACGGGCGTTTCACCGGCCGCGAGCGTGAACGAGCCACGCGGAGCACTGATCTCCAAGCGACCGCCTGCCCGCACGCTTTGGTGGAGAAAGCCGCTTGCGAGGCCCTCGCTCTTGACGCCAATCCGATAGTTGAAGGTCCCGGGCGAACCGCACAGCGAGTAGCTTCGCGTGACGGCGGGAGCATCCGGGTCCGGTCGCACGCGGACCATGATGTATTGGCCGGGTAATGCCGATGGTAGCGGCGAACCATCTTCTTCAGCGAACTCGAATGATCGGACGTCCGCGCTCTCCTCGCGCGAAGCAACGACCACAACCGGGCGGAAGCCACGCCACGCAAGGGGCGCCGACGCGCCGAGGCCAAGGCCGGCATTGCCTGTTGTGCCTCCCGCTTCGACAGCGGTCAGCAGTGCCTGCATCGAGCCTTGCCAGTCCTTGCTGAGCGCCGGTATTCGGACTGCGCGGCGTAAGGCTTCGAGCGGGTGCTTCGCCGAATAGAGCAGCGCATCGATCTCGGCGACCGTCATGCGCTCGGGGCCGTCAGAGAGCTTCTCGATGCGATCGCCGGCGCCGATCTCACCTTCCTGTATGACGCGGAAATAAAAGCCGGGCCGATGGTGCGCAACCAGCAGCGCAGCAATCTCCGGGTGGTTCAGCCTGATGCCAACGCGGTAGCAGGTGTCGCGTGGCTGGCTGACCTCTACGACGGCGCTGCCGATCCTGAAGCGATCGCCGATGCAGACCTTGTTATCGGCGAGGCCCTCCACTGTGAGGTTCTCGCCAAAATTCCCGGCCACGAGATCCGGCCGCCCAAGGTACTTCGCCCAGTACCGGTAGGAATCGAGCTGGTATACCATAATCGCACGTTGCTCGCCGCCATGGCCGCGGAGGTCCCCTTGGCCGTCGCCATCGAGATTCAGCCGGCGAGCGAAAATCCGTTCGGTCACCGGCGTCTTCCAGACCCCCGTCCGAACAGTCCTGCCCTGCCACGCGACGTCCCGAGGAAGTCCGACGTTGACCGAAACGATCATGCCCACCATAGAACCTCCGGTGATGCATCTAGTCCGTCCCGGCCAACAGCGAACATCACTCTGGCTCGTCCCGGACAATCGAAATAGCGAAGCGTATCGGCGGTTGCCATGCTCAGCCTCCTTGCTGGTTCGCCGGGCGCGGCTTCCGGAGAAACAGCACAAGCGGGCTCACGATCAGCATTGCTATCATCATGACCTTGAATTGGTCGATGACCCCGACGAACGCCGCCTGGCCCGTGACCATATCGTTGAGCGTGGCAAGCCCCGGCCTGGTGACCGAGTCCGCGACATGAGCGGCAGCACGGTAGGGCGCGAGGTCCTTTGCGAGCGCGACGTGCATGGCCTGGGTATTGTCGTAGAAGAAGAAGAGAACCAATGCGACGCCGATCGAGCTACCATAGAGGCGCGACAGATTGAAGAGCGCCGTGCCTTCCGGGCGGAATGTCGGATCGAGCGTGCTAAAGGCCGTCTTGGTGAGCGTCGGCAGCAAGATGCCCAGGCCAGCGCCTTGGACGACGCCCGCAACGATAACGGGGCGCCAGTCCATCTCGGGTGAATAGCCGAGCATCCGCCAGTTGGCGTAGATGACGAGGGCCATTCCACCGGCCAGTAGCAGCCGATTGTCGATCCGCGCCGGAACAACGCAGGCCGCCAAGATCAGCGCTCCCACGAGCGCGATGCTGCGCGGAATCGCCATGTAGCCGGTGGTGTCGGCGGGGTATTTGAGGATTTCGTCCAGCATCGGCGATGTCAACGCAATGGTCGGCAGCAGGACAAAGCCGAACGCAAAATACATGATCGCGGCAAGAACGAAGTTGCGGTCTTTGAGCAGCGCCTTGTCGAGGAAATGAATCTTCATGGTCAGGATGTGCACGAGAAAGAAGTAGAACCCCAGCACCGAGGCGATCGCCTCTGCCCAGATCTCGGTCGAGTTGAACCACTCCAAGCGTTCGCCGCGGTCGAGCAGCATCTGCAACCCGATCATGCCGAGCGAGAGAGTTGTCCAGCCGAAGAAGTCGAAGGGAGGGTTCTGCTCGGTCCGCTTCTCCGGAAGCGAGAGCGACACTGCCAGGAAGATAAAACCCGCCATTGGCAGCGCGAGATAAAACATTGAGGGCCAGCCGTGATATTCGCTGAGCCAGCCGCCTATGCTGGGACCGCTGAGAATGCCGACGATTAAAGTCACGGCCACCGCCAGGTTGACACGAGCGTGTTGTGGAAGCGGCAAAATATCGAGCAGAATTGCCATCGACAGCGGAGCGAGGGGACCGCTTGCGCCACCTTGGACGATGCGGGCGGCGACGAATTGCAACGGAGTCGTCGCACGCGCCGCGAGTACAAGGCCGAGGGCGAAGATGGCGATCGACAGCAGATATATGGTCTTTCGGCCGTAGCGGCCCGCGAGCCAACGTGTCATCGGCATGGTGATGACGCTCGCCGCGATATACGACGTAAATACCCAACCGACCTCGTCGTCGGACATCGACAGCGTGCCTTGGAGATAGAGCAAGGCCGCATTGGGCAGCGAGAGGGCGACCGACTGCATGAAGCTCGCCATCAGCGTCGCGACAATGATTGTGCGATGGCCGTCGGTTGCGGGGCTCGATGCGACTGCAGCGCTCATTTGGCCACCGCCGTCGCGCACACGGCCTGAAGCGGATGGCGCCAGGTGCGGTGGCAGCCGGTGTCGACCTGCACGGTGACACTGATACCCGAGAAAAGCGGCCGGTTCGGATCAATCTTGTCAAGCTCGAGGCGTACTGGCAGACGCTGGACAACCTTGACCCAATTGCCGGTCGCGTTCTCGGGCGGCAGGACCGCGAAATCTGATCCAGTGCCCGGACTCATGCTGACGACATGGGCCTTGAGGGTGCGGCCCGGATATGCATCCACGTCGATTGCGGCCTCTTGACCCTGACGCATGTGGGTCAGGCCGGTCTCACGGAAATTCGCCTCGATCCAGATGCGTCGGGTCGACATCATAGAGAACACGGCGGCCCCGGGATTGACGTAGTCGCCGACCTGCAGGTCATCGACCCTCGCCACAATGCCATCGTCAGGCGCGTACACCGTCGCGTAGGACAGATCGAGCCGCGTCTGGTCGAGTTGGGCCTTGGCTGCGCGGACCGTCGGGTGACGATCGACCTCGATATTTGGATCGCCGTCCAACGCGGCCACGGTGTTGGCGATCTGTTGCGCAGTCGATGCAACGCGCTGACGGGCCACTTTGAGATTCATGTCGGCTTGATCATAGTCCTCGCGCGGCGTCCAACCGTCCGTGACGAGCGCTTTTCGTCGCGCATACTCACGCTCGTCGAAATCCTCGGTAGCGCTTGCCGATTGAAGCTCGGCCAGTTGCTGGCGGTAGGTGGCCTTGAGCCCATTGATCTGGAGACGTGCGCTGGCGAGCCGCGCCTCGGCCTGATCAACGGCAATCCGGTATGGTTCTGGATCAATTTGGAACAGGAGCTCGCCACGCTGTACCTGCTGATTGTCCTTGACCGCGATTTCGACCACCTGGCCGGCAACCCGGGCGTTGACGGACTCTTTCGCAGCACGGACGAAGGCATCGTCCGTGGAAACGTAAGGCTCCTCCGCCAGATAGTACGCAGTGCCGAAGGCAGCCAGCATAACCGGGAAGAGGATCAACAGCGGGCGACGTAGCCGCTGCCGCAGCGGCATCTTTGGCACCGCGGCGCGGTGGCGGGATGCGGGACGGTCTAGCGTTCGGCTCAACCTGGCGTCAATCTCGGCGAGTTGCCCCACGTTGGCTTCGTCGATCGTGGTGCCGGAAGTAATCGAGGTTGCGGCCGGCGCCAAATGGGGCTGCATGGCGGCCGTCATGTCATTAGTTCCACATAACATCGCGCAGTGACCTTTCACTCAGCCACGATGACAATTGCGAGAAAGCGCTCTCCTTCGACGTGTAGGTGATCCGGCGTGGGTTCTGAGTGCTGATCCGCGTGCAATCTGCCGCGGCCGGTTCCCAGCATTGCAATGACTTCAAAACTTAGAAAGCAGTGGCTGGGGTCGGTGTCTGGCGCCGATCCGAGCTCGACCGCCGCGCCAGTAACAGGTAACACCGTCGGCCCTCAATCCCATACCCATGATACACCTCAGATTGCCTGTTGAATCCTCCGCAATACCGGCGGCTTGGCCATGCGCTGTTGCTCGGCCGAAAACTAAGCCACCCTACGAGGGAATGAACACTCGCCGTTCGGCAGACACTCTTCCACACCGCGATCGGCCAGCAGTCCCACGATCGCTGTGTCCTTTGCCAGACGCACGAATTGGGTTCGAATCTGCGACACCGCAAATTCGCCACAAGCACATCCATTGGGCACAGACAGCCGTGGGGCCAGAAAAACACGCACGGCTACGCTCCAGTGGCTCGCGCAGCCTCTCGGAAGCTGGGGCTTGATCCCGCATTCAGCCGTGCACCGGAAGAGTGTCTCCCGAAAATCGGATATTCGCTCTCGTGCCGTCGGAGCATATCTTCGAACCGATCGACGCCACACGGTCCAATTGGTCCGCGTTGCATCAGCGCCCAGACTAAACTGCGGAGTTGGATGTAAAGAGCCCATTCCAAGCTCGTTTAATAAGACCGGCTCGACGAAGGCAGCCACCTCGCGGCGCGGGAACAGTCAGAGAGATCTTCGCCGCCGGGCAGCGTTCCAGTCGCTGCCTGATCGCATAACATTCTTTGCAAAGGAGTATGCGCGTGACCTTACCCGAGCAGGAGCGGCACTATGAAGACCGACAAATCCGTCTCGAACGGCGCTCACCTTTCTACTGGCGGGTTACATTTGACCACCCGCCTCTGAATATTTTTGGGCCGGAGACCATTCCCCAATTGAACGAGGTCATCACCGCGCTCGAGAGTGACGCCTTGGTAAAGGTTGTCGTGTTCGACAGCGCCGTTGAAGGCTTCTTTCTAACGCATTATGATTTCCTGGCCAAGCCCGAGGCAACGACAAGTTTGCCCCCTGGTCCAACGGGCTTGCAGGCACTTCCGGATATGCTGGCACGCCTGAGTCGTGCTCCAGTTGTGTCCATCGCCTCAATCCGCGGGCGTGCGACAGGCGTCGGAAGCGAGCTTTCGCTGGCGAGTGATTTGCGCTTTGCGAGTCGCGAAAAAGCTATCCTGTCGCAATGGGAGGTTGGTGCCGGCCTGGTCCCGGGCGGCGGACCGATGGCACGGCTACCCCGCCTCATGGGCCGGGGACGTGCGCTGGAAGTGCTGCTTGGGGCAGACGATATCCGAGGTGATCTCGCCGAGCTTTATGGTTACGTCAATCGCGCTCTGCCGGACGCGGAGCTCGACGCCTTTGTCGAGGCCCTCGCCGTGCGGATTGCTTCGTTCGATAAGCAGGCCATCGCGGAAACAAAACATCTGGTCGATGTTGCGAGCCTGCCGTCCGACGCGGAAATTGCGCCGGAGTGGGAGGCATTTATGACTTCTGTCAGCCGCCCTGCCAGCCGGACGAGGATAAAAGCCTTGATGGACCGTGGTTTCCATGCGGCCGGCGATGTTGAAGATCGACTTGGGTACTATGTCGGCCAGCTCGGCAATTGATGCGTCCCGTGATGGTTTTGTGTCGTGGGTTCTGTCAGCGATCACGCCTGATGGCAGCGCAGTGACAACGGAGACGGCGGCTGTCGGCGGAGTTAGATTGATAAGGGGACGAGCGGGCGAGGAGGAACCTCTTGCTCACGGCGACGGCCCAGCCTTAGAGTGGGGCAGTATTTGACAAAACCTGGCCGAGCGCGCCGCCAAGCTGAGAAATCAGGCCGCTCGGGTTGGGCGCAAATAACTGCCATTCGGCAGACGCTCTTTCGCGTTGTGATCGAGCGGCGGTTCCAAGCTCGCTCACGCCCATTTCCCGACGCGCAAAGTATTTCCGAAGCCGGGGGATCGCAAAGTCCACAAACGCACGGACTTTTCGCAGAGAGAGCCGACCATTCGGCAAGATCACATGTACTGGTAATGGCGGCTCTTCGTCCCCTGTGACTATAATATCGAGCTGCCCTTCGCGCACCTGCTCGGCAACCTGACATGAGAATACACGCGCGACGCCACGCCCTTCTACGGCCGAGGCAACCACGCCTCGAACGTTATTGATCACCAGCCGGGGCGTGAAACAGACAGTTCGTGGGACCGAGGAGCCTGGCAAAGGCCGAAAGCTCCAGGAGCCGACGCCAGAGTGGGTGTATGCAATGATCCGGTGCTTGACCAAATCACCCGGTTTCTCAATGCGCGGATGCTGCGCAAGGTAACTCGGCGCAGCCACTACTACCCGACGCACTTCACCGACACGTATTGCGACCAGAGTTGAGTCGGGGAGGTCGGCTATGCGGAGCGCGACATCGATGCCCTCGTCAATTAGTTTCATCGGCCTGTCGAGCAAATAAAGCCGAGCGGACACCGCTGGGTGAGCATCCATGAATGCTTCGAGAATCGGCCGCAGAATGGCTTCTCCCGGGATTTCGGGGGCCGTCAATGTCAGGTTGCCACGCGGCGAGGAGCGATCGCCAGCGGCCCTTATTTCCGCATCCTCCAGCTCGGTGAGGACGCGACGACAGGCGACCGCATACTGCTCGCCTGCCTCGCTCATTTTTATCGACCGTGTCGTCCGATGCAGCAGTTCGGCACCGACGCGTGCCTCGAGAAATGCGATGGCGCGGCTGACCGCCGCAGCGGAACGGCCGAGCTTTCGACCAGCGCCGGCTAGGCTGCCCTCGTCGAGGGTCGTGACGAAGACCTTCATGGCATCGATGCGGTCCACCGTTCTTCTCCTTCAGGAACCAAACGCGGCCGAAGCTTTTATCGGATCGGCCGCGAGATGCTTCTACAAATCGAGGCCGTTGAGGGTCGGAAGCGCAACGTCGACAACGAACACGCTTGCTGTGCCTGGCGTTGGCAGTTCCACGCGCTGAGATTGATCAGTGACAATCTCTCGATGCGGCCATTGTGTCATTGCGAACTCCCCGGAAGAAAATGTGAAGCTTCGGCGTTACACCCCATTGTCAGATGAGTAGGGCAGTGCATCGCTGGCGTCGTCTCATCGAACGCCGCACGATGTCTCACTCAGCGCCGATCGGACCTTCAGGTGCCGGAGCCGCTGGTAGGCCAGCCCAGCCGCCGCAGCCGGCACGCGGAGAGTCCGGCCGCCAAAGGCCGAAGGGACTAAGGGGCGCGGACGACTGCCTTGAAAAACGGCACGAACTGCAGGAGCTAGCATCACCCGTGCGGTCAGTTTTAGGATGCTCGCTTCGGTGGGGGGCAACCGCAGGGATGGCCACGCAAATCCGGTTTTCAACGGACGACCTGCCGCCGTCCGACCGTGTTCGATTCTGGTGTGACTATTTCGCGAAGCAGGCCCACAGCATCACGCCGAGCGAGATCCCGGACCCCGGTGCCTTTCGCGCCGAAGCGAGCGGATCGGTTGCAGGCGAATTTGCGCTGCTGGAAATCGAATCGGGACTCGAGAGGGTCCAACGCACCGCGGCCGACGTGGCCAAGGACAAGGCCGAGGCGTTCTTCATCCGCCGATTCCGACGGCCGGCGATCTGGAGGGTCGCCCCAGGCAGCATGCTGGTGGACCTCGTTCACGAGGCCGGCGATTTCTGCGTGACCTCGACCGAATGGCGATTCGACGCGGAATCCAAGGGCCCAGCCTCGTTCGACATGCTGGTCATCCCGCAGGCCGCGCTCTCGCCGCTTGTTGCGGGGGGACGATTGGCTCGCACGTTTCGGTTGCCCGGCGCCTCGCCCCTCGGCTCGCTCCTCGGCGCAGCCATGGATGCGGCGAAGGCGCAGACGCCACTCCTTGCCGACGAACTCGGCGAAGCGGTGCTGCGCAATCTCTGCGGCCTCGTGGCGCTGGCGTGTGGCGCCTCCGGCGAGGGCGACGAGCAGGGGCGGGATTCGCTGCGGTCGGCGCAGCTCGCGGCGGTCAAGCGCTACATTGATCTGCATCTCGCCGATCCCGGCCTGACCCCCGCCATCGTCGCAGCGGCGCTGGGCATCTCCGCGCGCCAACTACACCGGCTGTTCGAGCCGAGCGGTAGCACTTTCGCCCGATACGTTTTGCGCCAGCGGCTGCTCCAGTGCCGCGACACAATCGCCGGGGTAACGGGAACCGGCCGGTCGGTGGTCGACATCGCTTTCGGCTGGGGCTTCAACAGTATGGCGACATTCTATCGCGCGTTCGTAAGCGAGTTCGGCAACCCGCCGGCCGTGCTGCGGGGGCCGTCGCGCGAGTGAGCGGCCCCGCAAGGCGGAGGAGGAAAAAGCGTGAATGCGGAGCAGCAGGAACTTGTCCGGACGACCTTCGCCAGGCTGGCGGTGATGCCGGAGGTGGCCGGAGCGCTGTTCTACGAACGGCTATTCGGAGCCAATCCGAGTTTCCGGCCGCTATTCAAGAACGACATGCGCATTCAGGGCGTCAAGCTGATGACCATGCTCGCTATGGTCGTCTACAATTTGCCCGATCCGGGTCAGATTCTGCCTGCAATCCGTGATCTTGCCGTCCGTCATGTCGAGTATGGCGTCAAGCTCGCCGACTACGACGCGCTGCGGGAAGCGCTGCTCTGGACCGTCGAACAGGCGCTGGGGAAAGACTTCAGGCCGTCCGTCCGGGAGGCGTGGACGGTCTGCTACGACGAACTCGCCGATGAGATGAAGGCGGCGGTCGGCGTCTGACAACGATCTTCCGCTGGCGCTGAATGAGACGTCGCCTGGCGCTCCATGAGACGACCTCGCACCCACTTCTCCCCTAGTGTTTTGGCCATCGAAAACGGCGCGCCAAGGAGGCAGACCGTTCCCTATTGTCGATTTACGCCCTGCGCGCTCGGCAGATTGCCGCCTTGCTGCGGGGCCGTAGCGCAAAGCCGAGTTAGCGGCCCATAGGGCGGAGGATCAAACATCGTGAATGCGGAGCAGCGGGAACTTGTCCGGACGACCTTCGCCACGCTGGCGGTGATGCCGGAGGTGGCCGGGGCGCTGTTCTACGAGCGGCTATTCGCAGCCAACCCGAGTTTCCGGCCGCTATTCAAGAACGACATGCGCATTCAGGGCGTCAAGCTGATGACCATGCTCGCTATGGTCGTCTACAATTTGCCCGAGCCGGGTCAGGTTATGCCTGCGATCCGTGATCTCGCCGTCCGTCACGCCGAGTACGGCGTCAAGCTCGCCGACTACGCTGCGATGCGAGAGGCGCTGCTCTGGACTCTCGAACAGGCGCTGGGGGAAGACTTCAGGCCGTCCGTCCGGGACGCGTGGACGGTCTGTTACGACGAACTCGCCGATGAGATGGAGGCGGCAGCCGGCCTCTGACGATGTTCTCCGGCCTTGGCGCTGAATGAGGCGTCTCCCGGCACTCAACGTGACGACCTCGAAGCCGCTTCTAGGCAACCTTGCGTCGAATTCTTTGATCCAGCGGAACATCGATCAAAAGGAAACAGCGGACCGTCTCTTTTCGGCAATTGGTCGAACCATCGAGGCCAAATAAATCAGGACGTTTCATCATCGTCTCAGGCGATCACCCTGACAGGTGCCGGCGGGTCCAGAGCTCGGTGCAAATTCTCTCGCGAGGCGCAAGAATGTCTGCCGTGACGTAGGTATTTGCTCCGCCGGCACATCTCCTAATTTGAAGTGAGGCGCGAGGAAAGAAGAGCTCATGCACACGAGCAGCCATTTCATCAACGGCGAAAGCGTCACGTGCCCTGGCGCCGTGACCTGCCTGGTTTACCATCGACGCACCGGGCAGATGCAGGCCCGTCAGGAGCACGGTGATGGCGTAATCCTGGCGAAGGCTGTTGAGGAACTAGGTTGTTCGCGTTTGGGCCACAATGAACCCTCTCGCCGATCCCGGCATTTCCTCTAGGAACGGAAGAGACAAATCGATGGCCGACCTCACGCACGTCCTTCATGCCAAGGCAATCGACTTGGGGAGGCTCGCGATCCGCGCCACCACGACGGCGGGCAGCGGCCATCCGACGACCGCGCTATCGCTCGCGCATCTCGTCACGGTCCTGATGTACCGCGTGATGCGCTGGACGCCGGCCGATCCGGACAACCCGGGGTCCGACCGGCTGGTCCTGAGCGAGGGGCACGCGGTGCCGATCCTTTATGCCGCGTGCACCGATCTCGGCGTCGCGTTCGGGCCCGACGGCAAGCGCCGGCCGATGACGGAGCGCGACCTGATGACGCTCCGCGAGATCGGGTCGCCGATCGACGGCCATCCCAATCCGGTGCTTGGCTTTCCATTCTTCGACGCCGCGACCGGGTCGCTGGGCCAGGGCTTATCGGTGGCGGCGGGGCTCGCGTGCGCGGCGCGGGTTGACGGCGTGCCCAAGCGCATCTTCTGCGTCATCGGCGACGGCGAGTCGCGTGAAGGACAGATCTGGGAAGCGTTGGATTTCTGCGCCGATCACCGCCTCGGCGGGGTGGTCGCCATTTTCAACTGCAACACGCTGGGCCAGAGCGACTATGTCTCGTCGGCGCAGGACTGGGAGCATCTCGCGGCGAAGGCGGCAGCGTTCGGTGCACGGACCGAAATCATCGACGGCCACGATCCGGCGGCGATCGAACGTGCGCTCCGTACCGCGGAGGATCAGCGGCCGCTCGCGGTGATCGCCCGCACCGTCAAGGGATGGGGCGTGCCGAGCCTCGGCGGTCCCGGCCATCACGGCACGCCGGTGAAACCCGAGGCGCTGGCGGGCGTGTTCGGCGAGCTCGACGAGATGGCGCGGCACCTGGGCGTCACCGACATCGGGGCGCGGGACTTCGCCGCACTCAAGATCGAGCCGCCCGCCGCGGTGCCGACGGCGCGCGCCGCCCTACACGCGCCCGTGGGCTTCGACGCGGCGCTCGCCAAGCACCCGGCGTTGGCGTCGGCCAAGAAGCTTTCGCCGCGCCGCGCCTACGGCATGGCGCTCGCGGCGCTCGGCGACGCCAATGAGGCGGTGGTGGCGCTCGACGCCGACGTGAAGAATTCGACCTATGCCGAAACCTTCGCCAAGGCGCATCCCGACCGCTATTTCGAGGCGCGCATCGCCGAGCAGAACATGGTGTCCGCCGCGGCCGGATTGGCAGCCGCCGGCAAGATCGCGTTCGTCAGTACGTTTGGGCGCTTTCTCGAGCGCGCCTTCGACCAGATCGAGATGGCGATCATCGGCGGGGCGCGTATCAAGCTCGTCGGGACGCATGTCGGCGTGACGCTCGCGGCCGATGGGCCGAGCCAGATGGCTTTGGCGGACGTCGCCTTCACACGCGCGCTCGCACACGCTGTGGACGCCAAGGGCCGATCGCTCGTGGTGCTGACGCCGTCGGACGCCGTCAGCGCCTATAAGCTCGTGCTGGCCATGGCGGAGTATGACGGCCCGGCCTATCTGCGCGCGGTCCGCGGTGATCTGCCGATACTCTATCGCGAAGACGAGCCATTTCCGCTGCGCGGCTCGAAGGTGGTGCGCGGGGTGGTCGAAGCTCCCGCGGTTGTGCTGGCGGCGTCGGGCTATCTTGTCCATTCCTGTCTCGACGCGGCGGCGATGCTCGAGCAGCGCGGCATCGCCGCCGCGGTGGTCGACGCCTATGCCCTGCCGCTCGATGCCGAGCCAATCCTGGAAATGGCGCGGCACGCCCGCGCGGCGGTCCTCGCGGTCGAGGACAATTACGTGGGCGGGCTCGGCAGCGAGCTGGCCGAGGCGTCGGCCGCGCTTGCGACGCCGGTTACAGTGGAAAGCCTCGGGGTGCGGCACCTCCCGAAGAGCGGCCGCACCGCCGACGACGTGCTGGGATATGTCGGCCTGTCGGTGCCGGAGATCGCCGCCGCGGCGGAACGGCTGGCGCGCCGCAGCGGCGCCTAGCTGGCGCGGGGCGTGGGCGAAGGGACGATCGCCACCGATCTCTTCGCCGGTCCCGCGCTGCTCGCAGCGTCCATTGAAGCGACCCGGACTGTCCGGACGAGAGAGGCCGATCCGCATAAACGACCTCACACGACGCGTTGTCGCAAACCCTATACCGGACTTGCAACGCGATTTAGGAGAATCCAAATGAGCTTGATCGAACGCGCGATTGCGGCAAGCCGCAAGACAGCAGAGCACCATGATCCTTCGCTGGCAAACAAGCCAGCTCCGAAGGTTGCGATCCTCACTTGTATGGATCCCCGCATGAACCAACTGCTCGAATGGCTGGACATCAAACCCGCCGATGCGGATATGATTCGGAACGTCGGAACGGCAGCAACGGTAAATGTTGTGCGATCACTCATGTTTTCGATTCACGTTCTGGGCGTGCAAGAGGTCATGGTCATCGGGCACACTGGCTGCGGAATGGAGATGTTTTCGGAAGAAGAGTTCGAGAACCACCTCCACACACAATGCGGCGTGTGGGCAGTAGCTCCCGATAAGTTCCACTTCTATTCCGACGTGAACCGGGCGACACAAAGGCAGGTACTGAAACTCAGGTCGCACCCGTGGATTCCTTCGAAGGTGGTAATTCGTGGATTTGTTTTCGATTTGTCAACAGGAGAACTGAGAGAAGTAACGCAGAAGGACGACAAATAGTCGCCTTCGCACCTAATTTATGCAGGGAAAATCCGCAGCGTTTCAGCGCTGTATTTTGGGTGCGGAATCACCACACGCCGATTGAACGGTTGCGCCCTGCTAAAGCGGTGGCACATTCGTCATCTCGCTGAGATGATGGGCGACCGACGCTGGTTGCGGACACACGATCCTGATCATCACCCAAATCAGGGAATGATTCCATGTGCCCGTCATGCTGAGACGCCCTCCAAGCACCGGCGTTGCAGTCGGCATGGCAAGTCATAGGGAGGCCGGAAGGCTGATCCCGAAAGCGGTCCTTCGCTGACTAGGCCCGACGGGCCTTCGCCCTCATGGTAGCCAACTGAGTGCCACGTTGGAAACGCCGGAGACGGACATTGCACCAAGCATCGTGCCTCAACTCCTAACGCGCGGCGCCGGCCGCCCCGCCGGCTGGCGCCGCGGCAGTGCCCGTCGCAAAACGCCAATCATAGAAATCCCATGCGGTATTATTGACATAGTACATGAGCGGCAGCGCGAACCACAACATCGATCCTGCCACTACGGTCGTCTGCATGGATCCGGTCACGGTGTAGATAATCCCCCAGTGCCAAGCCGTTACCGCCGGCTTGTAGGTGATGTATTTTAGCGTCGTGCGCGACAGACTGCTCAAGACGCCAAACTCTTCGTTGTTCGAGCGCAGATTCGTATTGGGACGGAACGTGTCCCACAGATACTCGTTGCCGATATAGACACCGTAGGCGCCCACACCATCAGCCACTGCCATGGCTGCGCCGATCGTGGCGCCCATACCAGCGGCCATCGTGAACACTCCGAAACTATACAATCCCTGCGTGATCTTGAGAGTAATACCTTTCAATGCGGCATGGCCGAGCGACGCTTCGGCAACCATGGGAGCCGCTGCACCGTCTACCGGAATCGGCGCCGGCTGCGCGCGGCTCGGCGCGGCGCATAGCAGCGTCCCGCAGAAGATGAGGGACCGCAGCGCCGTTCCAGAGCCGGTGGTAGCCGCGGAGAATCGCATCATTTCTTCCCACAAACTCCGAGTTTGTACCCAACATTCGCGCGGGTGACCAACGCCGTTACATTCGCGCAGCACCGCTCTAGCCCGCCTCATTCCCCAAGGCAGGATTTCGCTGGCGGAACGCCACGGCACTTTCGACAGCCTGGGACTCACGCAAAGCATGACCGTGGACAACCCAGGAGCGCGCCGTGCGGATCGGCTCAACGAGATCCTCGTCCTATTGGTCCTCAGCCGCCGTTTGCGCCAATGCCGGTCGCGCCTCGATCGACAAGCACGGAAATCGGCCTCGCGGAACGCCCGATCAGGCTGGGCGATCCATCGTAATATTCCAGCCACGCACGTCCCCGGTCTGCTTGTCCACCGTCAGAAGATGTTCTCCGGCGACAGGCCAAGCATGACCTGACCGACCGTCTCGTAGTGCAGTATCCGTCCCTGGCCCTGTTGCGCGACCGTGTCAATATCGCGCAGACGGCGTTCGAACGGATTTTCCTCGAACACCGCCATCGAGCCGCAGTCGTGAAACAGCGTGTTGACGATCTCCCGTGACGATTGAATGGCCCAGGTCGAGGCGAGGCGCAGCCGGGTGCGCTGATCCGGGTCCATCGCGCCCTGTTCCTCGATCGTTTCCAACGCCTCGTCCGCCGCCGCGTGCAGGAAATACCGCGCGGACCGCCATCTCGCCTCGGATTGCGCCACGTGCGACTGGACGACGTTGTTCTCCACCATCGGTTTGCCCGCGCCGCGGCGAGTCTTTTCCCGCGGCAGGGCCAAAAACGCGTCCATCGTGCCCCGGGCTATACCAAGTGCCACGCCGCCGAACCCGATCGAATAGAGCTGGTTGCTGGTGAAACGATAAAGCGGGCTGTCGGTCCGGCGGTCGCGCGGATCGTCGCGATAGATGGCGCGCTCGTGCGGAATGAACAGATTGTCGACGGAATACTCGTTGCTGGCCGTACCGCGCAGCCCCAGCGTGTGCCAGATATCGTGGAATGTGGCGCTCGACTTGGGATACAGGAAGGTCTTGGTTTCCTTGGTGCCTGCCACCCGCAGATGCGCACCAAGCCAGGTCGCGTTCTGACTGCCGCTCATGAAGCGCCATTTGCCGGTGATGCGGTACCCGCCTTCAACCGGTGTGGCCTCGTACGGCGAACCGGGCGGCCCCCAGGCGACGATCCCGTCCGGCCTCCCGAAAATCTCCTGGGCAATGTTGGGATCGAGATACGCGCTTGTGGTCGAGCAGCCGTTGCTCTGAGACACCACCCAACCGGTCGAACCGTCCGCGCTGGCGAGCGCCTCGGTCACTTGGGCGAAGATCGATGGCTTCAGCTCCATTCCGCCAACGGACTTCGTCTTCAGCATAGTGAAGAACCCGCCATCGATCAGGGCTTTGACGACTGGCTTGATGAGTTCCCGGATTTCGTCGTTTTCGTCCGAGGCCGCGGCGATCAGGGGCATGAGATCGCGAGCCTTCTGGACCTGCGGATGGACGGTCGGCATGGTGTGTCTCCTGGTCCGCGAAAAGCGCGGTCCGGATCGATTACCAACGGGCCGGATGCCCTAGTCAAGCGATCGGCACACAGGGCGATGGGTCAGTTTGGTAGTCCAGATTGGATCGGCCGCGCCGGTTACTGCGAGGTCCTACTCGATTAGCGCCAGGACCGACCCCCACTGGTCCTAAGTCCCGTCGGGATGCTATCGCCCTATCTACGGCCCTCTGGGACGTGGCGTGCTGGTCCTTGCAGCTCGAACTCCCGGTTGTCGGGTGGCGCAGCATGCGATCAGTGGCGTTCGGCTTGCAGATCGTCGCCCGAGCCGTCGAGCCGAAGCGAGTTGACCGACTCAAGGGGAGAACGGAAACATGGTGACCGGTGTTTTCTCGGTCGGGACCACGACCACCACAGAATCGCTGTCGGTCAACCAGTTCTACGTGACGCCGCCCGCAACCCCTGGCAACGTTGGGGTGTGCCTATCTGGTGGCGGGTCGCGGGCACTGACGGCTGGCATGGGCCAGCTCCGCGCGCTGACCAAGCTCGTAGCGAACGGTCAGTCGCTGCTTGCGCAGGTGAAGGCGCTCTCCACGGTTTCCGGCGGATCATGGATTGGCGTGCCGTTCATCTATCTCCCACCGGGATCGCCGAGCGACGCAGCCTATCTCGGTCCGTGGATCGAGGACCAGAGCGCTCTGACCCCGGCGACCTTGGCGCAGCTACCGGCGGGAAATGCCGGTGTGCCAATCAGCTCTCCACTCTTCGCGCCTAAGCTTCTGGCCGTTCAGGCCTTGCTGCTGCATGCCGTCCTGCGTGTCCCGCCGGACATGTTGTGGCAGACCATCATCGGGCTGAACATCCTCGCCGATTACGGGCTGTACGCACCGACGATCCACCTCACGCCCACCGACACGTTTTCCTTCGACGCGGCGGTGGTGGCGACCCAGGTCACGAACCCAAACCTGAACCCGGCGATTGCCGGTGAGCCGATCGATCTTTATGCGGATATTCGCGATCCCAGCCGGACGCGCCGCCCGTTTCTCATCTGCAACTGTGCCATGTTCCTCAAGGAGCCGAGCACGACGCTGGAACTTCTCGCGCCGGTGCAGGTCACACCGTTCGTCACCGGCATCTTTGGCACTCCGGAGGGCGAGGAGGACGGGAACGGCCGCAAGCCAGGCGGCGGCGTCAACACGTTCGGCTTCAACTCGGCCTACGTTAGCGCGAGCAGCATCGCCGCCACTGTCGCGCAGACGCGCCAATGGTCTCTGACGGACGCGGTGGGGACGAGCAGCGCATTCTTTGCCGAAGTGTTGCAGAACCTGTTCCAGGGGTGGCGCCAGAACCCTGCGGATCTCGCGGTTCTCGTGGCGGCGAACGCCGATACGATCCAACACTGGATCAGGACCAAGCTACCAATCGAGGCGCGAGGCCCCGCGGTTGAGCTGCTACGCTTGAACGCGCAGCCGATGCTAGGTCAACCGCTGCTGCAGACTATGCTATCTGACCTACAAAAGATCATTCCGAGCTACCAATATTGGCCCGTTCTCGACCCGCAGCCCACCACGCAGCCGGTACCCAGTCAGTTCGCCGACGGTGGGAACCTGGAAAACACCGGCATCGCTGCATTGCTCGCGTATTCTGACATCGACAGTGTCATCGCCTTCGTCAACCCGATGACGGTGATGCAGCCCGGCGCCTACGGGGTCGCCGACGGGCAAGGCGGGTTCATACCTGAAACCACGCTCATCGTCGACGCCTGTATCCCGCCGCTGTTCGGCTATCAGCCTTATGAGTCGGGCGGCTTGGGCGAGAGCGTGGGCTACGTTCGCTACGGACAGGGTTCGTCCACCAAGTACCCGATGTACGCCAACAACCAGATCTTCGAGCCCGCGGCGTTCCCGACCCTGCTGCAGGGACTTTGGGCTGCGAGCGGCAGCGGGAGTTACGCGCGCCCCGCCATCTTTCCGCAGCGGCTTGCAGTGCGACCGAACGCATGGTTCGGCGTGACTTCCGCGCGTGAGGTCACCGTGGTCTGGTTCTATCTCAGCTTCGTCACCGAATGGGAGGCGCTGTTCGCCAACAACCCATCGGTCCGGGCCATCATCGAATTGGAGCGGTCGACCAATAGCTTTCCGAACTATAGCACTCTGAATACAAATCTGAGCGCCACGCAGATCAACCTGCTAGCCAACTTGACGGCCTGGAGCGTGAACGAGACGGAGAGGGTGAGCGGCCTATTCTCCTCCCTGTTCAAGACAGCGGGCTGATCAGGAATTCTGGCGCCAGGTCGCTGCCCACCTGTTCTTCACCGGTGCTATTGCTCGTCCTGATTGTCCGCAGCAGTGATCTTGCCAGCTAACCGGTCGAGCTTTACCGCCATGATGAAATCGTTCTCATGCAGACCTCTGATCTTCTTGGTGCGTAGCGAGATTGTGGCATAGCCCCAGCCAAAACTGATATCGGGATGATGGAATTCTGTTTCGGCAAGTTCACTGGCGCCGCGCACAAAGGCGAAGGCATCTGTGAAGTTCCTAAATCGGTAGGTGCGTTCGATCCGCCTCGCCTCATCCTGCAACAGCCATTCCGGCGCCTGCACGCGATACGCCTCCGCCTCGTCGGCGGTCAGCGGCGGTGTACCGCCGCGGCATGGCGTGCAAGTCTTTTCAGCCAGTACGCTGGTCATCGTAAATTCCTCCTTCAACCGTCCCTCCTGGCAGCACAGGGCGCATTCCGCCGATGCTTTCCATATCAGTGCGGCGGTAACACCGGGGGCCACGGCAATCCGCCCACCGTCCTTGAGATGTGTGGTCTCCGCCTCAGGATCGCAAATCCCGCTGCGCCAGCTCGTTGAGGCCGCATCAGGGCTTCTTCCGCAGAGGTCTTACCCGGACTATTGGCGTTCTTCCCAATACTCGACGGCAGCAGGAAATACAGTATCGCAACGCGTCGCCTGGGCCGGCCCGTCCAGAGTGTCTGCAGCCGCCCGCCAAACTGCATAGTGCGGGGCTGCCCGGTGCGCTTCCAGCGCGGCTTCGTTCCGGTAAACTTCAAAGAAGTAGTAGACGTTCGGGTCTTGCTGGTCGCGCAGAACGTTGAAGCGCAGGCAGCCTGGCTCATCCCGTTCAGAGCCCAGGGCATCCGCCTCGATCGCCTTGAGGAAACGTACGCGCTCCTCTGATTTGACCCGGACCTTCACCCACATAGCCAGCATATTTGCCTCCTGTCCCGGTATTGCCTGGTTGGCGGTCTATTGGGTTCCAGCGCCCCGAACACCATAGCCGGGCAGCGCGGGACTGCCTATGCTGGCCCAATCAAAGCACAGAGATGGGGGACGACATGAAGTTCGGCGGCGCAATGTTCTTTACGGAGTATTCCATGACCGCGCCGGAGCTGGCAGTCGCGCTGGAGGAGCGAGGCTATGACAGCGTCTGGGCGCCGGAGCATTCGCATATTCCGCTCTCGCGCAAGACGCCGTTCCCAGGCGGAGGCGAACTGCCCAAGCAATATGCCGATGCGATGGACCCGTTCGTGGTCCTGACTGCGGCGGGATCTGCAACAAAGACGATCAAACTCGGCACCGGCGTGTTGCTCGTGCAGCAGCGCGATACGATCCAGACCGCGAAACTCGTCGCCTCCATCGATCAGGTCAGCCAAGGCCGCTTTCTGTTTGGCGTAGGCGGAGGCTGGAACCAGGACGAGATGGAGAATCACGGGACGGTGTATGCCACGCGCTTCAAGCGGATGCGCGAGAGCATCGAGGCGATGAAGGAGATCTGGACAAAGCCGAAGGCCGAGTATCACGGCGAGTTCGTCAATTTCGATCCGATGATGGCCTGGCCGAAGCCGGTGCAGAAGCCCCATCCGCCAATCCATGTCGGCGGTGCCTTCCCACACGCTGCCCGGCGCGCGATCCGCTACGGCGACGGCTGGATCCCGACGGCGCGCGGCGATCTCGCCGCCCAGCTTCCCGAATTCCAGAAAATGGCGCGCGAGGCAGGACGCGATCCAGCGTCGCTCGAGGTCACATCGTTCGGCCTCGCCGAGGACCTGGACCGTCTCAAGCGATTGAAGGATCTCGGCGTGGGGCGCGTCGTACCGATGTTCCCGCCCGAGAAATCGGACAAGGTGTTGCCCATCATCGACCGTTGGACCAAGCTCATGCAGCAGGTCAACGGCTAACCCAGGGTCATCGACGACTGCGTGATCTGCGGAGGCTAAATGTCGCGTTGCTCAGGGCGACGCGCATCCGATCGAGGGCAGCCAGGGTTGGCATTCCAATCACGGGCAAATCTATTCAAGCGCCAATGCTGGCCGCGCCTCATCAGCAAACAGGCCCGCCTCATCGAGGATTTGGCGTAACATTTCGAGTTGCCCCGGATCGTCAATCGGCAGGAGTGGTGGCCGCACGTGTCCGCCAGACTGGCCGAGCATGTTCATGCAAGCCTTGATCTGCGCCTGCGGTGAGCCGAATGTGCCGCTCCAATCTGGACGGATCAACCTCGTCATCAAGGCCACGTAGCGACTGGCCGCACTTTGAGCGGCCATAAAGTCATTGCGCCAGAACGCTTCGTAGAATGCCACTGCGGATTCCGCGCCGAGGCCACCGCCATCGACATTGCCATCGCCGCCGAGGTCCCGCAGTACAGATAGGCCAAGACGGTCGATGAATCCGCCGAATATGCGGACGCGGTCGCCGACCTTTTCGAGCGTCTTGAAAGCCTGAATTCTGTTCACCGTGCTGTCTTTGATCGCAACAACGCCGCGGATTTCTGCCAGCTCGATCGCTGTCTCCCAGGTTATCTCGACGCCGACGCCACGTGCCCAATTGTATACCATGATCGGCAAATCAACGCTGTCGGAGATCGCCGAGAAAAATGCGATGATCTCGCGTGGTGTCGGTGCAGCATAGGGCGGAGGTGTGGATAGCATTCCATCCGCACCGATTTCACGCGCATGCAGCCCAAGCGCTATTGTTTGTGACGGCGTGAACGTGGTGCAGCCGATTACTACCGGGATCTTGCCCCCGAGCTCCTCCACCGCAATTTCGGCCACGCGCTGACGTTCGGTTTCGGTTTGAGAGAACCATTCGCCGGTAGTTCCGTTGACCAGTACGCCGTGGATGCCCTGGTCGTAATACAGGCGCAGGACGCTGCGCAATGCGCGCTCGTTGAGTGTGCCGACCTCAGTGAACGGCGTCGGAGCTGCAATCCAGTAGCCCTTCCAATCGACTGAATCGCGATCCATCTGCGATCTCCTTGCGAACTCTTTACACGTCGAGTGTAGCCTGAGAACGTGCGTGTTGCATGCAAACCTACAACTGGGGTCGGAACTGCACGGGCAACCTCTGCGGCAACACAATTGGGGTGGAGCCCGGATGACCGATAGCACCCCTGCCGTTCCGGATGACTGTCTCGGCCTGCCGGGGTGGGTCTATTCCAACCTCAGCTTTTTTGCGGTCGAGCGCGAACGGATCTTCGCCCGCTCCTGGCAGGTCGTCTGCCATTTGAACGATATTCCCGGGGTCGGCGATTTCCATACCTTCGAGTTCATCGGTGAGAGCATTGTCGTGATCCGCGGCCGCGACGGTGTGCCGCGCGCCTTCAGTAATGTCTGTCTGCATCGCGCCGCAACGCTGCTCGACAGACCCGCCGGCCAGTGCAGCCGCATCGTCTGTCCCTACCACGCCTGGACCTACGACCTGGAAGGCAGGCTCGTCAGCGTTCCCTTGCGCGAGACCTATCCGGGCCTCCGCTTGGGCAAACAGAGCCTGCCGCCGGTCGAGCTCGAGGTATTCAAGGGTTTCGTCTTCGTTCGGCTGGAGGGCGGTGGGCCCAGCGTGGCCGAGATGATGACACCCTACGCCGACGAACTCGAGCCGTACCGTTTCGAAGCGCTGCAGCCCTCCGGCCGCGTGACGCTGCGCGCCCGAAGCGTCAACTGGAAGACCATCGGCGACAATTATTCTGATGGCCTGCACATCACCGTGGCTCATCCGGGCCTGGCCCGGCTGTTCGGTCTCGGCTACGGATTCGAGTCCGCGTCCTGGGTGGACAAAATGTGGGGCCGGCTGCGCGACGAGCCGTCGGACAACCTCTCTGAACGCGCGTACCAGGCGCTGCTGCCCGACGTTGAGCGCCTGCCGGCCGCGCGAAAGCGGCTGTGGGCCTATTACAAGCTCTGGCCGAACATCGCCTTCGACGTCTATCCGGACCAGGTGGACTTCATGCAGTGGATCCCGGTTTCGCCGACGGAAACCCTGATCCGCGAGATAGCCTATGTCTTGCCGGATACGCGGCGCGAGATGAAGGCTGCGCGCTATCTGAACTGGCGCATCAACCGCCGGGTCAACGCCGAGGACACCGAGCTGGTGGCGCGCGTACAGCAGGGTATGGCCTCGCGCTGGTTCGAACCAGGCCCGCTGAGCGAAACCGAGGTCTGCCTGCGCGGTTTCGCCCGTAGGTTGCGTGCCCTGATTCCCGAGGCCCGCCTATGCCACCCGCCTGCCGATTGGGACACCTGAGCGCTCGCCCGCGCCGCCTTCATCCGCGCGGCATTTTCGATCGAGGGGAATAGGAGTTCATCAGCGACCGGGCTCCTTGTGCGCACCTGAAGGGGTGTATCGCGGCCTGCCCTGCTATCGAATGCACGGTTCTCTTTCTGTTCGCGCCCTGATAACGTCACGACATGCCGCAGCGCAAGATTATCCATGTCGACATGGACGCGTTCTATGCGTCGGTCGAACAACGCGACAACCCGCAGCTTCTGGGCCGTCCCGTCGCGGTGGGTCACGGAGCCAAGCGGGGCGTGGTGGCGGCAGCGAGCTACGAGGCCCGCGCGTTCGGTGTGCGTTCGGCAATGCCCTCGACCACGGCCATGCGGCAATGTGCGGAGCTGATTTTCGTGCCGCCGCGTTTCGAGGTCTACCGCACCGTCTCGCGCGAGATCCACGCTATCTTCGCCCATTACACCGCGCTGATCGAACCGCTTTCGCTCGACGAAGCGTATCTCGACGTGACGCTGGACCTGCGAGGGCTGCAGACCGCGTCTGCCACCGCGAAAGCGATTCGCGCTCAGATTCTCAAGGAGACGGGTCTGACTGCGTCAGCAGGTATCTCCTACAACAAGTTCCTCGCCAAGCTGGCATCCAGCCAGCGCAAGCCGAATGGGCAATTCGTCATCACTCCGGAAATGGGGCCCGACTTCATTGCGTCGCTCCCAGTTGCGAGGTTTCATGGCGTCGGACCTGCCACTGCGGCAAAGATGGGGCGACTCGGCATTCGAACGGGAGCGGATCTTAGAGCGAAGTCGCTTGCCTTTCTGCAGCGGCATTTCGGCAAATCGGCCGCCTGGTATCTTGGCATCGCCAACGGCGAAGACGATCGACAGGTTGTTGCCGATCGTCAGCGAAAATCCTCCGGCTCCGAAACCACCTTCGAACGCGACCTGACCACGCCTGATGAAATCGAAGCGGGCGTCGAGGCCATGGCTGCCGATGTGTGGGCCTGGTGCGAGAAGACACAAGCCTTCGGCCGGACCGTGACAGTGAAGGTGAAGTTCGCCGACTTCCGCCAGGTCACTCGAAGCCGCAGTTTCTCGAGCGTTATCGCGCAACACAACCTCCTGCGGCAGGCAAGCGTTGATCTCGTGCGCACGCTGCTGCCCGCAGCCAAGGGCGTCCGGTTGCTTGGCGTCACCGTGTCGAATTTTGATCTGGGGCCGATCGGTGCCGTCGATGAACTGCCGCTGTTTGACGCCCCGGCGATCATCCCACCTGACGCGACCTCGGGCGTCACACCATCAGGTATGCGCTGATGGTGCGCCGTGTAAACATATCCAAGAAACGTTCGACTCCCGCGTTGATCAATGCGCGCGGTTGGGTAAGCACTCGGGCATTTTATCGTGCTGCTGTTCTGACCGATGACAACGACGCCAGCCGACGATCGACGCCGTCACGCAACCGATACCAACCACCTATCGCGGGTAGGAACCAGGGGTTGCCGAAATATAGAGGATGGGTGGGAAATTCTTCGCTGTCGAACGCGCATTGCTGGTTAGCCACGCCGGCAATCTTACGCGCGGTCTGCCAACCGAGATAAGTCATCATAGCCACGCCGCTGCCGTTGCAGCCCAGCAGATAATGCATGCCACTCTGCTGTCCCATGTGCGGCAGCGCGTCCAGCGTAAACGCCACGTTGCCCGTCCATGCATGCGTAATCTTCGTCCCAAGCAACTGCGGAAAACGGTCGGTCATGAAACGGTAGAGGATTGGCGCACTCTGCTGCGGTGTTACGGGGGTGAACCGTGCGCGACCACCGAAGATCATGCGCTTACCGTCCGGTGACATCCGGTAGTAGCACAGCACGCGGCGTGTATCGGCCAAGGTGCGTCGCTTGGGGATAAGCGATGCGGCGAGGTTCGGCGGCAGTTCCTCTGTTGCGATGATATGGCTGGCCAACGGCACGACGCGCCGCTTCAACTCGGGTGTGATGTCGCGGGTGTAGCCGTTGGTCGCGATGACCACCTCGTCCGCCTGCACAGCGCCCCTCGCGGTGGCCACCAGCCAACGACCGTTACGTTCGGTGATCCTGGTGACCGCCGCGCGTGCGCAGACCGGGACCCCGCGGGCGCGACAGGCATCTAGCAGGCCTTTGTAGTACAGCGCCGGGTGAAGATTGGCTGAGCGTTCGACTACCATGCCGCCATAGTAGTAGTCGCTTGCCATCTCCTCGCGCTGGTATTCGCGTGGAACCATATAGGCCTCAGAGCGTGCGGCACCATTAAGCAATGCGATCTTCTTCGCCTGGGCGGTGAAATGCGCCGGCGTCCAGGCCCCGACAAAACGACCGGTCTTCTGCCAATGGCAGTTGATGCCCTCCTCTGTGATCAGGCGCTCGATCAACCCGAAAGCATCGGCGCCATCCGCCAGCACCACCTGTGTCCGCTCGGACGCAGGGTCTACCGACCTGCCGGAAAAGCTCTTGCCGATGTTCACGCCACCGCTGACGCCGCCGCCGTTGCGTGTGCTGGCACCGAAACCAAGTTCGGCGGCCTCGAGAACCACACAGTCGACACCGTGCTTCGCAGCCTCCAGCGCTGTGGACAGTCCGGCGTAGCCACCACCGACGATGACCACGCGCGCACGCGCCGGCACGTCCAGGGGATCCTCTGCTGTCGGCGTATAGGCTTCCCACCAGTAAGGCATCGCTTTGAAGTGAGAATGGTAAATGTCGGCGCGGGGCATCGCTTAGGTTTCCTTCAGCGGACACACTGTGCCGCGGGCGACTGGCGGTGACCACTCACCCGATGAGCGATCCCCTCGGTGGGCCACCGGTCATACCGAATTGTTCATGACCAAACATAGCGCCCAGGCGATGGGGCATCATGCCATCAGGGGGCTGAATCAGCGATCGGCCGGACCAGGTGTAGACCTTCTCCAGCGTTCCACCCATGAGCTTTGCCCTGTCCCTGTCCGGCAGGCGACTGGTGGTGCGAAACGGCGCGACACCCTGCTTGTAACTCAGCATTCCACTCGTTCGTGTCCAGGCTGCCACTATCACACTACGTTGGCCAATCTACCCTTTACGACCAGGTGTTGAAATGGCAGATCGCCATATGCGCTCCTTGCACCAGGAAGATACCTCGCGGCCCACCCCGGCCGAGGACGCCATCAGACCAAGGGCCTTCACATGAGAACCGGTGCCGATTACCGCATCGCACTACGCGACGGCCGGAGGTCTTCGTGATGGGCGAGGGCCAAGTCGATGACGTGACGACCCACCCCGCGACAAGGGCGATGGTCGAGCAATACGTCGCCTGGTACGACCGACATTTTGATCCCGCCTGGGCCGACACGTTGCTCTCACCACCTGATGCGGACGGAAACCGCCTGCCTTGGGCCTTCGAGCTACCGAAGACGAGCACGGCTGTGATAGCGGTCGGTCTCGCGATTCAAAAAACGATCTTTCTCAGTGCTGGCAACGTCACCCACACTCCGCTCTATGGCCACCTAATCGCGCTCGGCGTGTTGACCGCGGCCGAAACGCGTAACGCAGGCCCGCATTACGCTGCCAACGCGATGGCCTACCGCGACACGATCGCCCGCAGCGGGCGTTTTTTGACCTTTTGTGGCGGCGCTCCGGTCATCGGCCAGCGGATGCGGCCCAATCCCAGGGACAGGGTCTCCGTCAAACGGGTGAGCGAGAACGACAAGGGCATGGTGGTGCGCGGCCGGCTCGGCATGCATACGAGCCCAGCCTATGCCGAGGACGTATATGTCGGTGCGCTGACAGGACTCGAGATCGACAAGCACCCGATCGGATTCATCGTTTCGGTCAACGCCCCTGGCGTGACCGTCTTGTGCCGCAGGTCCGCGACCCGCGACCGCGACCCGTACACCTGGCCGCTGTCCGTCCGGTACGACGAGCTCGACGGCCAGATGTGGCTCGACGACGTGTTCATCCCGTGGGAGCGCGTCTTCGCCGTCGATCCGGAGCCGGAGGCAATCCCGCGTTGGCTGCGGTGGCATCACCTCCGCGGCTGGCTCGCGAAGGCCGAATTTACCCTCGGTCTGGGCTTGGCATTGACGGACGCGATGGGGTTGAAACAGAACAACGCGACCGTCGAATACCTCGTCGATCTCATAGCCGAGGTGCAGATCGTGCGCTCCTGTCTCACCGCCGCCGAGCATGATCCGGAGTTCACCCCGACAGGCTACTGCCTACCCAATCACGCCCATCTCGCGGCCGGCGGCCTCTCGCTTCTCAAGGCTCGCCAGCTCATGTCCGAAATCTTGCGCGTCATTCCCGGATCATCGCTGGTGGTGGCACCGGCCGACAGCGACCTCAACATGCCAGAATTGGCGGCGGGCCTCGAAGAAGCGTTCGGCGGCGGTGGATACTCGGCGCGGCAGCGCGCGGCGCTGCTGCGGCTGGCGTGGGACCACGTCTCTTCTTCGCTTGATTCTCGCGAGTCGGCCTTTGAGCTGCATGCCAGTGGAGGCACGCCCGGTTGGCGTTCATGGCTGCGCCGTAGCTTCAAAGACTACAACCGCCTCGCCAACGCGGTGCTTCAGGCGATCGACTTCGCGATGCCGGCGATCGACGTGGCCAGCATTGGTACCGCTCCGGTCGCGCCGCGGCGGGCCAGTCCATTGCCACCGGCCGATAAGAGTTGAGATCGTGCGAAGCATGACAAAGTTCGTGATCATCCGCGCCGGCGTTGGTGGGGGTCATCTGGCGCCGCAGGAAGCTTGGCGCGACGAGCCATGCACCGGAGGGGGGGCCGCCTCTTCACCAGTGCTGCGATGCGGCAGCCTGTGACGCCGCCACTGACGCCAGCCCACTGGCCGCCGGTAGCTTTGCGATGGCGACGATGCTCAGGAGGCACTTGGACCACCGAATTGACCGCCGTGGGCGCCCAAACCGCAAACCGAATCAATGATTTCAGTCAGTTGCGCCTGACTGGGCGGAATAATCCGGTCCCCAGCCACCGCACCGCTGAAAACCCCCAAAAATCCCCGCGTGTTAGCCCCGGTTAAGCCCGCCGGAGGCCGCGT
>Ga0210395_10000429_pt1 | contig 33102 bp, 13 predicted proteins | sample IncBWH4OmetaG_FD_150861 | JGI IMG/M metagenome (GOLD analysis project Ga0210395, IMG submission 150861) | Forest soil microbial communities from Barre Woods Harvard Forest LTER site, Petersham, Massachusetts, United States - Inc-BW-H-4-O ... | reverse complement strand
GTCTCGAAGTAACCGCGCAGGCGATAAAGCGCGGCGATGCGCTCGACGTCGCTCTGCACGAAGGCGCTCCACAACGGGCCGCTTTCCTTGGACTGCAAATCCTTCTTGAGATCGGCGTCCTTGAGCTTGTGGTTACCCTCGAAGGCGACGCGGACGACGGTCGGGTTCTCGACGACCGACACGAACACGGCGTCGCCGTCGTGCGAGATTTTCACGTTCTGGAACAGCCCGGTGGCGTACAGCCGTTTCAGCACCGCATCGAGCGCGGCAGCATCGAGCTTGCCGCCTGCGGGGTGAAAATACGCGCGGATGATATCGGTGCCGACATGCCGATTGCCGGTCACAGTGATCGCGGAATCCTTCGTGTCCGCCGCGGCCGCATCGGCGCACGCTGCGATCAGAAGGAATATCGACAGGATTACCGAAAGAATGGCGGCAAAACCCCGGCCGTCCATTGCCATACCCCACGGCCAACAGGCCGAGCGCCATCACAGCCGGTTGCGGCGGCGGGATCGTGACCGATTGTGTCGGAATCTGAGGTATTGTTGGGGCGTTTGCCGTAATGGTTTACATCTCGTCATTCCGGAAGCCGCCAACGGGTCCGGCCCGAAGTGGCGGGCCCGATGACAAGCTCCGCGGCTATCCGGAATCCACAACCACAGCCCTCAAATGTGCTGCACCGATCGTGGTTATGGATTCCGGGTTCGGCCCTTTGGGCCGCCCCGGAATGACGCTTAACCTTGCAGCGCCCGCGTGGTGTCGTCGAACAATTCCTCGACCGAATAGCGCCGCGGAATGATCTTCATCTCCAGCGCGTAGCTCGACATCAGCTCGAGTGCGGGCTTCACCGCATCGAAGCCGAACGGCAGCGTGTCGATGGCGCCGGGCTTGGGCAGGCCGGCGGCTTTCTTGCTGTCGTGCAGCATGCGGAACACTTCGCGCACCGCGCCGGGATCGGATTTCACCACGTCGTTCTTCACCACCACCATGTGGTTGATCGGCACGGTGTTGTATTTCTTGTACCACTCCTTAGCGGCGTCGTCGGGATTGGCAATAACGCTTTTCAGCCGCGGATCGGGCGGCAGCACGGTGCCAAAGATCGCGGCGTCGAGCTCGCCGTCGAGCACCATCTTGGTCATGTCCTTGCCGTCGGCGGCGCGCTCGACGCCGGGCGGGTCCTTGAATTCGGGAATGTGGGCATCCTCGAACGTCACCCATTTCACTTTGCTGTTGTCGAGGCCGTAGTCTTTCCACAAAATCCCGCGCAGCCAGCAGCCGGTGGTCTGGGCGAACGAACGAACGCCGATGCGGCGGCCCTCGAGCGTGTCCGGTGTCACGGTGCCGCGCTCGGAATTGTAAAGCATGGTGCCGTGCTGGAAGCGGCCCACCATGGTGGCGGGCAACAGCGTAATCGGCTTGCCGTAGGCCTTGCCTTGCAGATAGCTGACGATCGCCATCTCGCAGACGTCGAACTTCTGCTCGCGCACCATCATGCTAAAGGCCTTGTAGACCGGATTGACCTCGGTGAGGTTGAGCTTGACGCGGTCGGATTTGATCTGGCCGGATTTCAGCGCCTGGGTCTGCGGATAGGTCCCGAAACAGGCATTGATGGTGTCGATTTTTTCTGCGGTCATCGCACTCATATGGGCTTACCTCCGAAGCTCGCTTGATCTTATGGTGTCGCTGAGAGTTAAACCAGTCTCCGCCACGCAGGGGAAGCATGACAAGCATGACCACGAACGATCCGCGCATTGCCGGCGACCGGCTCGCGGGTTTCATCGTCCGCGCCCTTGTGGCGGCCGGCCTGCCGGCGCAGGACGCGGAAACCGTCGCCGGCCTCATGGTCGAGGCCGACCTGCGCGGCAGCGATACTCACGGCGTAATCCGGCTGCCGCTCTATGTGCGCCGCATCCGCTCAGGCGGCGTCAATGCCAAGCCGAATATCCGCGTGGTCAGCGACCGGCCCTCGGCGGCGCTGATCGACGGCGACAATGCCATGGGCCACCTGGTGATGCGCCGCGCCGCGCATCTCGCCATCGAAAAGGCCAAGGCGACCGGCATCGGCTGGGTCGGCGCGCGCATGAGTAATCACGCCGGCCCCGCGGCGCTCTACGTCACCTTGCCGCTGCACCACGACATGATCGGGCTCTATTTCGCGGTCGGCAGCAACAACCACTTGCCGCCGTGGGGCGGCAGCGAAAGCCTGCTCGGCACCAACCCGATGGCGATTGCGGTGCCGGCCCAGGACGAGCCCGCCATCGTGCTCGACATGGCGCCGACCGTCGCCGCCTTCGGCAAGGTGCGGCTCAAGGCGCAGCGCGGCGAACAGATGCCGGTCGGCTGGATGATCGACAAGGAAGGCAAGCCGCTGACCGATCCGAAGCGCGCCGATGAGGGCCATTTGCTGCCGATCGGCGATTACAAGGGTTACGGCCTGAGCCTGATCATCGGCCTCCTCGCCGGCGCGCTCAATCGCGCCGCGCTTGGCCGCGACGTGATCGACTTCGTCAAGGAGACCGGCAAGGCGACCAACACCGGCCAAGCGATCGCTGCGATTTCGATCGACGCTTTCATGCCGGCGGCGGAATTCAAGCGCAGCGTCGATCAGGTGATCCGCGATATCCGCGGCTCGAAGCGACTGCCTGGCGTCGAGCGCATCTTTCTGCCGGGCGAACAGAGCCACGCCAAATATTTGGAGCGCCGCACCCACGGCGTGCCTATGCCAAAGGCGCTGCGCGACAGCCTCGATGGGCTGGCGCGCGATCTCAACATCGTGCCGCTGGAATAGATCATGGCGTCGCGCACACCCGTCGGCGTCATCGGCGTCGGTCTCATGGGCGAGGTTTACGCTCACCGCCTGGTCGCGGCGGGATTTACGGTGATCGGCTTTGACATTGATCCGGCGAAAAGCGCGCGTTTGGCAAATCTCGGCGCGCAGGCCGGTACGCTTGCCGATATCGCGCAAAAATGCGAGCCGATCGTGGTCGCCGTGTTCAACACCGAGCAGGTCGAGGATGTGGTCGAGCGCGCGCTCATCCCGGCCGCGTCCGGCAAGATCGTGCTCGTCACCTCGACCTGCGATCCCGACCGCATCGCGGCGCTGGGCGCGCGGGTCGGCGACCGCTTACGCTTTCTGGAGACGCCCGTGTCCGGCACCAGCGAACAAGTCCGCCAGGGCGACGGCGTCGGCTTGATCGGCGGCGATCAAAAAATCGCCGCCGACGCCGCGCCGGTGCTCGACGCGCTGTTCGCGAAGAGCTTTCATATCGGCAAGGTCGGCGACGGCGGCCGCGCCAAGCTCGCGGTCAATCTCATCCTCGGCCTCAACCGCCTGGCGCTCGCCGAAGGGCTGGTCTTTGCCGCGCGCCTCGGGCTCGATCCGGCGGCGTTCCTCGACGTCGCCCGCGGCTCGGCCGCGGCCTCGCAGGTCATGGACACCAAGGGACCGAAAATGATCGGCGGCGATTTCGCGCCGGAGGGCCGCGTCCGCCAGACGCTCAAGGACACCCAGCTCATGCTCGACCAGGCGCGCAAGGCCGGCCAGCAATTGCCGCTTCTGCAAATTCACGCCGACGTGCTCGAGTCTTGCGTCCGTCACGGCGACAGCGAGCAGGACAACAGCATCGTCATCGAGGAAATCCGCCGCCGCGTTTTGTGATCGGGGGTTTCTCACGCCCCTGGAACGACCGGCCGCGTTCGGTTCTTATTGTGACGGGTTTTCTGCTAGTGCCGGCTTCGATATTGAGGTGAAAAATGCGCGCAGCCTATTTGGTGGTGACAATCGCGCTGCTCGCCGGCCTGGCCGGCTGCGGCCAGGGCCCCAAGGGCGATCAAGGCCCGCCCGGACCGCAAGGCCCGAAGGGCGATGCCGGTCCGGCGGGTCCAACCGGTCCGCAGGGCCCGCGCGGTCTGGCGGGGCCGCAGGGCGAACAAGGACCGCCCAGTCCAAGCGTGCGCGTGGTGCGCTCGGCATGCCTGAACGGCGACTGCACGATCCAATGCCGCGACAACGAAGTCCTCGTCATCGCCTATTGCGGGCCCAACCGGAACGCCGCGACGTTGCTGGCCGAACGTGGCGCTTCGTGCGGCGTGGCGGCCAACGCGGAGAACGGCCCGCTGACCGTCGTTTGCGTCGGCGCGCCGCAATAGGCGCGGCCCGCGCGACATGCCGCGGGCGAATGCTCATTCCAGGCTATCGGCTTGATTGATGTGGCGGGCGCACAAGGATTCGAACCTCGGACCCGCTGATTAAGAGGCGCCAGAAATACCCGCTGTCACAAAGCTCATTCCGACATGTTCATGCTTTTGCCGACTATTGATCCAGCTTGGGAAACTCTGCTTGTCGGAATGGGGCGTAACCAACCTGCTCCCACCCGTCGGCATTTCCTGGGAGACCCGTCACCTTATGCGGCGTGTGGAACAATTGTAGCGGACGACCGCTACCGTCGATCCGCACACACGATAAGCGATCCCGCGCTATGGAATCCGCAGTTCCGACTTACGGCCACTGGTTCAGCCGCTGCGCCTTCCGTCCCAAGCATACGCCTCTCATCGGGCTGCGGCCCAGGTTCCCATGAACGGGATGAAGTCATGCGGTCGGGCGATTGAGATGGCGCTTCACAATGCGCGCTGCTGACCTTTCGCCAAGATCGAAAGTGTCGCCAAGAAACTCGGACGCGAGGTGAACAGGCGCCGAAGAAAAGCGGCAAACCCCATCTGGGGCGATTTTCCTGTAAGTGCGCAAGGACTCCTTGCGGACCTGTTATGCCGAATTCTGATGGCCCGTGAGGACTTGAGCCGCGAGTGCGCCTTGAGCAGGAGTTGTCAGCGACGCTGCCGGGTCTGGACTGCCGCTGTCAGTAGAGGCCTGCGGTGGGAAGGTCGACGCCATGTAGTTGCCCATCAGCGTCAGGTTCTGCTGCCACGTGTTTGGCGGCGGTGCGGCCGGACTGGGCATGGCGCCGCCTGCTGCGCCGACATTCACCAGGCCGGAATTCTGCGTGGAGACATTCGCCACCGGGTTGCTGCTCGATAGTCCCGCATTGGCGTCAACAAACCCGTCGCCATCGCTTGGTGGCGTCGCATCGGGCATAGCGGCGGTACCTGCCGCAAACCCGCTTCCGCCACTTGATGCTGCCTGATCTGGCACAACGGGGGCGGTGGCGACCCCAAATGCGCTATCGCTCATACTGTAGGCCATCACCAGCCCAGCGGTAACTTCCGGCGGAGCCTGCTCGGCCGTTGCCGATGGCGTCCCCGGAGATGCGCTCGAACTGTTGATGTTGAGCACGCCCGCCTGGGTGGCCGCGGAGTTGGCGCCGACACTATCAGGACCGATGCCACCGGCTACCGTCGGTGCGGGCGGAAGCGGATCAGTGATCAGCGTTCCGCCATGGCCGTCACTCGAAAGCGCGAAGTCGGACGACAGATACTGACCGAACAGAACAAGATTCGCGGTATCGGTACCGTCGCTGACCGTCAGCGTGGTGCCCAAATCGTTGCCTTGGACCGAATACGCCAGCGTCGTCGACGCCCCAAAGAAAATATCCGCGAGATCGATTTGGTCGCCGCCGCCAAACCCCGAAATCTGCCCGCTGAAGCTCGACGAGTTGTCGAGATCGAGCGTTCCGGTCGCTGCGGCAAACGTCACCTGCTGGTCGCTCGGCCCGCTAACCTCGACCGTCATTCCGTCATCGACCACGAACCCAGCGGCATTCGCATCGCCAGAAGTCACGTCGTCGACCGGCTGTACGCTACCGTTCGCGAAGGTCAACGAACCCATCGCGGGACACTCCTCTTACAACAAACCAACAATATCAGTACCTTAAACGCCATACCAGCACAGGTTTACGAGTTTTCCACCGTAACTTTCGCGTGTTCTCTCGACCAAAGTCAGTGTCCGCCGCATGCCACCGCGCGCGGCAGGAATTTCATCCGAATGATCGTCAAGCCCGCGCGTCCCTTTCGGGGAACTCGGTACCATTCTCCGCGGTTTATCGTTCACGTAGGGCCTCTTGCTTATACCTCAGAAGCGGGGACAGCAGATACGTGATGATCCGTCGCGAACCGGTCTTGATTTCGACCGTCACGGCCATTCCGGGCGACAGGTCGACGAGCCTGTCTTCCACCTGCATTTGCGTGCGGGCAAGCACCACGCGCGCGGCATAGACCAGTTCCTGGTTGGCCGGTTCGCTCGTTTCATCACTTGCATCGTCTTGAGCAGCGCGAGATTTGTCCGCCGGCTTGTCGCGTGTAATGGCATCCGGAGAAACGCTCACGACTTTGCCACCGATGAGCCCATAGCGGCTGAAATTGAAAGCGTCGACCTTGATCTCGGCATCTTGCCCGGCATGGATGAAGCCGACGTCGCGATTGTTCACCGTCGCTTCGATCTCGAGAGGACTCCCCACCGGCACGATGACGAGCAGGGTCTGTGCCGGCGTCACGACGCCGCCGATCGTATGCACCGCAAGTTGCTGAACTGTGCCGTCCTCGGGCGCCGTGAGGATCTGCATAGCGGCCCGGTGCCGCGCTTTGACAAGGTCTTCACTCAGGCCTTTGGCCTTGCGTTCGGCCTCGACGAGCTCGGTGTAGCGTTCGCGCCGGAATTCCGCGTTAGTTTGAGCCCGCTGTTCGACAATTCCCGCCAATGCTGCCGTTATCTCATCGTACTTTCTTTTTTGCACGTCCAGCTCATGCTGCTCCTCGACATACGGCTGCAGCAGTTCCAAATAGGCGGCTTTGGACCCGGTCTTGTGGTCGTATAGCAGCTTGCGAATGTCCAAACGCTCCTGGAACACCGGCAGCGATGCTTCCAGCTTGCCTACGGTCGCTGCGATGGTTTCGCGTTCGGCCGCCTTCTGCTCGCTTTGCCGATCGAGAACTGCGAGCTTCGCCCTTTGCTCCGCGGTTTGATCGAGAAGGAATTTGCTCTGCAGCATCACCAGATCGGTCGACGCGTCCGGTGGCGGCTTGAAATTCGTTAGCGGATCGCCGTCGGACAATTCCGCCTGCAGCCGCGCCACGTCGAGCTGGGCGGCAATGAGATCGCTTTCGTCATGTTTCCATTCCGCGTCATCACCGATTGAATCAAGCTCAATCACGACATCGCCAGCCTTGACCGCCTGGCCGTCATGGACATTGATCGCGCGCACCACGCCAGTCTCCAACGGCTGAATGACCTTGGTTCGGCCACTTGGAATGATCTTGCCCTTTGCCGACGCCACAATATCGATCCGACCCAAACAAGCCCATGTGACCGCGAGAATGAACAGAGTCATGATGATGTAAGCGACAGTGCGGCCGATGGGTGATGGCGGCGTCTCTACGATTTCCAGGGCAGCAGGCAGGAAAGAAAGCCCCTCGTTATCGACGTGCTTCTTTCTGCGCAACAAGGCGCTGATATTGTCAATGAACTTCATGGATACCCGCCTGCAGCCGATACAACGTGGCGTAACGTCCGCCGGTCTTGATCAGCTCCTCGTGAGTGCCGTCCTCGACGAGCCGGCCTCGATCGATTGTGATAATGCGATCAGAGCGGCGGACCGTGGACAGGCGGTGGGCGACAATGATGACTGTCCGACCTTTGGCGATCTCCTTCATGTTCTCTTGTATGATGCGCTCGCTCTCGTAATCCAGCGCGCTTGTCGCTTCGTCGAAAATCAGAACGCGCGGATTGGTGATCAAAGCGCGGGCGATGCCGATACGCTGCCGTTGACCGCCGGAGAGACTATCGCCGCGTTCGCCAACCGTCGTGTCATAGCCTTCCGGCAGCTCAAGAATGAAATCATGCGCACCGGCGAGCTTGGCCGCGGCGACGATGCGCTCGATGGGGAGGCTCGGATCGGCCATTGCGATATTGTCGCGAATCGAGCGATTGAACAGCATGCTCTCTTGCAGGACGACGCCGATCTGCCGGCGCAGCCAGGCGGTGTCGACGCCGGCCAGATCGACGCCGTCCACCAGAACGCGGCCGCTCTCAGGCACATAGAGCCGCTGGATCAATTTCGTCAGCGTACTCTTGCCCGAGCCGGATGGTCCGACGACACCGACGGTTTGGCCGGGCGCGATCTGAAAATTTACGTCGTGCAATATCTCCGGGCCATCGATGCGGTAGCGAAAAGTGACGTGCTCGAAGGCGATCTCGCCGCGGATCGCCGGCAGCGCCGCGCGGGTCGTGTTGAAGGTCGGTTCGGCCGGCGTGTTGAGAATGTCACCGAGCCGCGCGATCGACAGCCGCGCCTGGTGGAAGTCCTGCCAAACCTGGGCAAGTCGCAATACCGGTGCGCTGACTCGCCCGGCCAGCATATTGAACGCTACAAGCTCGCCGACCGTCAGATCACCCTCGATGACCAGCTTTGCACCGAAGTAAAGAACGCCGGCGGTCACAAGCTTGCTGACGAGTTGCACCGTCTGGCTTGCGGCATTGCCCAGCCGCAGCACGCGAAAGCTCGCCGCCACATAGCCGGCGAGTTGCTCTTCCCAGCGCCGCTGCATCTGCGGCTCGACCGCCATGGCCTTGAGCGTTTCCACGCCGGTGATGCTTTCGACGAGAAAGGCCTGATTTTCCGCGCCGCGCCGGAATTTCTCATCAAGGCGGGTACGGAACAGCGGCGTCGCGCCGGCCGAGATGCCGATGTAAAACGGAAAAGCAGCGATAACGATAAAGCTTAACAAGGGCGAGTAGAAGAACATCACCGCCAAAAACACGAACGTGAAGAGCAAGTCGATAACGAGGGTGAGCGCTGAACTGGTCAGGAAATTGCGAATGTTTTCCAGCTCACGTACGCGAGCCACGGAATCACCAACGCGGCGCGCCCGGAAATAGGCGATTGGCAAAGCCATCAGGTGCCGAAACAGCCGAGCGCCCAGCTCGACGTCGATACGATTGGTCGTATGCGCGAACAGAAAGGTGCGGAGAATCCCGAGTACGGTCTCGAACACCGAAATGGTGACAAGCCCGATGATGAGCACATCGAGCGTGGTCAAGCTGCGGTGGACGAGGACTTTGTCGATAACGACCTGAAAGAATAATGGCGAAATAAGCGCGAACAGCTGCAGGAAAAACGAGGCGACGAACACCTCCGCCAGAATCCCGCGATACTTGTGGATCGCGTGGAGGAACCACGTGATATTGAATTCCCGCGTCAGACTGTCGAGCGAAACCCGCCGCGCGATCAGTATGATCCGGCCGCTCCAACGCTCTTCGAAATCCGCGCGCGTCAGCAGCTGAGGGCGGCCGGCTCGCGGATCCTGGATGAGGGCTTTGTTGTCGGCGACCTTGCCAAGGACGATGAAGCTGCCGTCGCGGCACTCGGCGAGTGCCGGCAGCGGTGTTTGGACGAGTCGCATCCAGTCCATCGTGATCGCACGCGCCTTGAGGTTGAATTCCTTGGCGCAGCGTAGAATTTCAACGGACCCGAACGACCCGGCCACGCGGTGTTTGATCTGGGCGGGGTCGGCCGCAATTTCGTAAAAGCGGAGAATCAACCCAAACGACGCCATACTGACGTCGCTGGCGGTGAGCTCGACCGCCGCTGCCGCGCCCGTGTTTACCCCCGCGCCCGGCATCTAGGTTCTTGCCAAAGTCATGAGCTCGGCCCCGGCGGCATCGAAGACATAGTTCCAGTCGCCCTCCGCCCGCGGCCGAAACAGCCGCAGCGACGGATACCATGGGCTGTCGGCACGATCGGATAACCAGAGCCAATGGGCGTTATGTCCGAGCAGGACCCAAACCGGCTTGCCGAGCGCGCCGCCAAGATGCGCCACCGCGCTGTCGGTCATGATCACGAGATCGAGTTGCGCGACCGCCGCGGCGGTGTCGGCAAAGTCCTTCAGATGCGGATCAAGATCGATGATCGGCCCGCCGCGCGGCAGGGATTTCAACTCTGCGGCTGGAGGACCTTTTTGCAAGCTGTAAAGCTGGACTCCCGGCAACGCAAAAGCTTGAAAAAACTGCAGCAATCGCTGCGCCCGGCGGTGGTTCTTGCCGAAAGTGACGCTCCCCGACCAGACGATGCCGACTTTATAGCGATTGCCCGCTTGCGCGAACAAATTCGCGAATTTCTTCAGGCGATCGCGCGGCGGCAGCAGATAAGGCAGGTTCGGAATCGAGGCCAGGTCGGGCGTAAAAAGGCCAGGGAGACTGCAGATGTAACAATGCATGTCTGCCGGCGGCAGCGCTGCGCCGCGCGCAATGAAGCGATCGGCTGCGCCCATAGTTTCGATTAGTGGGATCAGCTCCGGCCGGCACTCGATGATGAGCTCGCCGCCAAGCGCCTTTACCCGCGCAAAATACCGCGCGACCCACAACATGTCGCCGAACCCCTGCTCGGTCACGAGCAGGAGACGTTTGCCCGGATAAGGCTGCCCGTCCCATTCGACTCCAGGAAGCGCTCGAGCCGGCAACTGACCCGTGACTTTGCGGATTTCATAGTCGGCCCAGCCTTGGCGGTAGTTGGCGAGATAAAGATAAGCGAGCGCCCGGTCCCACCGCGCCATGTGATAATCCCGGTTGAGCTCGATCGCGCGCGTAAAGGCAAGCACCGCGTCGCCGTATTGGCCGGCCTCCGAGAGCGACGTTCCGAGATTGTGGTGCAAGAGCGGATCGCGCCCGCTCGATAGCGCAATGGCGCGCCTGTGACAGGTGATTGCCGCTCTGAGATGATTGAGCTGCGTCAGCGCATTGCCCAGATTGGTCCACACACCGGTTGCCGCCGGATCGCAAGCCAGCGCGTCACGGTAGCACCACACTGCATCGAGATGCCGCTTCATCGCCGCGAACATGACGCCGCGAGCATTGCGCAATGAGGAATTCGCCGGATCCCTGGCGATGGCGTCACGCAACAGTACTTCGGCCGCAGCGAATTGGCCGGCGTCGTGCAGGCGCGCGGCCTCGCGAAAAACATCGCCCGACGCCGGCCCGCGGGGGGCCGCCGCTGACGCAGCTTCGGATCGATCTACAACGCCTACACTCTCACGCATTCACAACTGCACTTGTTTCAATCGCTCCTAATGATGCCAGGCAGCGGCAATGGCCGCTTGCAGTGTTGGATCGTTCGGCGCCTGGATGTTGCCGGGCGCGGTAGGGTTGAAGCCGTGATTGTCGGCTGAATAAGTCGCCATGGCCTGCACCAGAGTAGACACCTGGCTGTCGATTTCGAGACCTCCGGCGGTGATCTCCTGCAGGTCGTTGCCCGCATTCGAGAACCAGCCGCTCACCGTGACGTGGCTGTTGGTCCCCATGATGTCGATCTGCAGGTTGTTGCCTGACTTGATGAACCACAGGTTTTCGTCGGAAACGCCGGCGCCAAAATCCAATTCATTGCTCGGACTGGTGGCGCCCGACGCACCGTTGACGATGGTCGTGGTGCCGTCACCGCGGCCGAACTGATAGAAGCCGCCGGTGCTGTTATCGATAAGCCGATCGGTGCCGCTGCCGGCGATCAACGTTGCGCCGGTGCCGTTGGCCGTCAGTGTGTCGGTGCCGCTGCCGGCAGTGAGCGTGTCATTGCTGCCGCTGGCAACGACATTCGTGATCCCGACGAGCGCGTCGCTGGCGCTCGCGCCATTGATGGCTGCGGTTCCGGTCGCGAGATTGACTGCCAGAGAATTCGCCGCATAAGTCGCGATCGTCTTGCCGGATCCCGCCTCGAGCGTATCGCCGGCGGCAGTGCCGACCAGCGTCGTCGTCCCGCTGCCGCCGATCAACGTGTCGCCGCTGCCGGTCGCCGACAGCGTCGCGGTGCCAGAGCCGCCGATCAGCGTGTCGCCGCTGCCGGTGGCGGACAATGTATCGGTGCCGCCATCGGCGATCAAAGTATCGTCGTTGCCGGTGACAACCACATTGGTGATGCCGACCAGACTGTCGGTTACACTCGTCCCATTGACCGTCGCGGTGTCGGTGGCGAGATCGATCGTCAAGCCGTTGCCGGCGTAGACCACCGTCGTGTGGTTTGAGTCGCCGTCCAACGTGTTGCCGCCGACGGTGGTCACGAATGTGTCGTTGCTGCCACTCGTGACTTGCAAGTCATCATCCCCGGCGCTTGCGGTATACAATGTGTCGTTGCTGCCGCTTGCGGCGAGAGTCTCGGCTGTCCCGCCGGCAATGAGTGTATCGGTGCCGCCGGTCACGGCCACGTCGGTGATGCCGACGAGCGTATCGCTGGTGGTGCCATGGCTGGCATCGCCGGCACCGAGATCGACGATGAGATTGCTCAGCGCATAGGTCGCAACTGTCTGGCCACTGCCGCCTTGCAGCGTGTTACCGTTGGCGTTGCCGACCAGCGTCGTCGTCCCCGTCCCGCCCACAAGCAGGTCGCTGGAGCTCGTGGTCGTCAGCGTGCCGACACCGCTGCCACCGATCAGCGTTTCGCTCCTGCCCTTGGCCGTAAGCGCGTCTGTGCCCGCGCCGCCGGTCACGGTATCGCCGGTGCCGCTGACAGCGACATCGGTGATGCCGACGAGCGTGTCGTTGACGCCAGTCCCGTTGATCCCGGCGGTGCCAGTCGCCAGATTGACGGCGACGTTGGCGGTCGCGTACTGCGCCACTGTCGCGCCCGCACCGGCGGTCAAGGTGTTGCCGCCGGCATTGCTGATCAAGGTCGAGGTGCCGCTGCCGCCTTGCAGGACATCGTTGCTGCCGGTCGCCGTCAGCGTCGCGGTGCCCAAGCCGCCGATCAGCGTGCCGTTGCTGCCGGTAAGCGACAATGTGTCGGTGCCGCCGTCTGCGATCAGCGTGTTGTTGTTGCCGCTGACGACCACGTCGATAATCCCGACGAGACTGTCGCTGATGCCGCTGCCGTTCACGCCGGCCGTACCCGTGGCAAGGTTCACGGTCATGCCGCTGGCGCTGTAGGATGCGACCGCACGGCCGGTCCCCGCCTGAAGCGTATTGCCTCCGGCATTGCTGATCAGCGTCGTGGCGGCACTGCCGCCCTGCAGGACGTCGCCGCTGCCGGTCGCCGACAATGTCGATACGGCAGCACCGCCGGTCAGGGTGTCATTGTTGCCGATGGCCGACAGCGTGTCCGTCGTGCCGTCGGTGATCAGCGTATCGTTGTTGCCGGTCACGCTGACGCGGGTGATCCCGATCAGGGTGTCGCTGACGCCGGAACCATTGACCGTAGCGGTGCCGGTCGCGAGATCGACGGTCAGGTTGTTGGCCGCGTAGCTCGCGGTCGCCGCACCGGTGCCTGCCTCGAGCGTATTGCCGCCGGCATTGCTGACGAATGTGTCGGCGCCCGTCCCGCCGATCAGCGTATTGCCGCTGCCGTTCGCCGCAAGCACCTCCGCGCCGGTCCCGGCGATCAGCGTGTCGTCATTGCCGGTCACGCTGGCGCGCTTGATGCCGGTGAGCGTATCGCCGAGACTCGCGCCGTTGATTTTGGCGCTGCCGGTTGCGAGGTTCACTGTAGCGTTGCTCAGGGCGTATGACGCGACCGTCAGCGTCCCGGTCGACTTGAGCGTGTTGCCGCTGGCATTGCTTTCCAGGATATCCGCGGTCCCGCTCGAGGACAGGGTATCGAGACCGCTGCCGGCGATGAGCGTGTTGTTGCTGCCGCTTGACGACAGCGTTTCCGTACCGGCCCCGCCGACGATGGTGTCGCCGGTGCCGAGAACCTTCGCGGCGTTGATCCCGAGCAGCGTATCGCTGACGCTCGAGCCGTTCACTGTCGCCGTGTCCGACGCCAGATTGACCGCGACATTATTGATTGCATAGGCCGCGACCGTGCCGGTGCCGGCCGTGCCGTTCAACGCAGAACCTGCGGCATTGCCGAACAGCGTGTCCTTTGTGCCGCTGGCCAGGAGCGAGTCGGCACCGCTGCCCGCAATCAGACTGTCAAAGGAACCGCTTGCCGACAGCGTCTGCACGCCGCTGCCGCCTACGATCGTGTCATGGCTTGCGGAAACCGCCGCCGCCGTGATCCCCACCAGCACGTCGCTCGTGCCGCTGCCGTTGACCGCCGCCGTGCCGGCCGCGAGATTAACGGTGACGTTATTGTTCGTGTAAAGTGCGATGGTCGAGCCGCCGCCGGCCTCCAACGTGTTGCCGTTCGCATTGCTGATCAGCGTCGTCGTACCGCTGCCGCCCAACAGCGTGTCGCCGCTGCCCAAGGCCGCCGCCGCCGAGATGCCGAGCAATGTATCGCTGACGCTTGAGCCGTTGACCGTCGCCGTATCTGCCGAGAGATCGACCGTGACATCATTGATCGCGTAGGCCGCGACCGTGCCGGTGCCCGCGGTGCCGACCAACGTGCTGCCCGCGGCGTTGCCGAACAGCGTGTCATTGCTGCCGCTTGCCATCAGCGTGTCGGCGCCAGTACCGGCAACGATCGTGTCGTTGCTTGCGGACACCGTCGCCGCCGCTATGGCCAGGAGCGTGTCGCTGGTCGCCGACCCATTGACCGCCACCGTGCCGGTGGCGAGATTGACCGTGACATTATTGAGCGCATAAGCCGCGACCGTGCCGATGCCCGCAGTGCCGTCCAGCGTGTTGCCGCTGGCATTGCTGAACAGGGTGTCGGTTCCGGTCCCGGCAATCAGGGTGTCCGTGATGCCGGCGGCGGTCAGCGTGTCGTTGTTGCTGTCGCCGATCAAGGTGTCGTCGGCTCCGGAAACGACCGCCACGGTGATGCCGTTGAGCGAGTCGCTTGCGAAGGTTCCGTTGACCGCGGCGAAGCCATTGCCGAGATCCACGTCGAGATCGTCCAGATCGTACTCCGCGATCGTGAGGCCCGGGCCGGCATCCAGCTCATTGCCGCTGGCATTGCTGATCAACGTCGAGGTGCCATCCCCTCCGATCAACGTTTCGCTCGAACCTTGGGCCGTCAGCGTGTTGGCACCGCTGCCGCCGAGCAACACGTCGTGATCGCCACTGGCGCTCAGAACGTCTGCACCGCTGCCGCCGACCAGGAGGTCATACAAACCGCTCGTTGTCAGCATGTTAGCGCCGCTACCGGCGAATAGACGGTTGCGGTATCCAGACGACGTCAGCGTGTCATTGCCGCTGCCGCCCATCAATGTGTCGGAACCGCCGGACGACGAGAGCATGTTGTCGCCGCTGCCCGCGATCAGCGTGTTGCCGCTACCATCTGAAGTCAGCGTATCGGCTCCGCTACCGCCGATAAGCGTATCACCGCTGCCATCGGACGAAAGCGTGTTGGCGCCACTACCCGCCATCAGAACATTGTTCAGAACTTGGTTCGTGCCGTTACCTGTTGAGGACAGAATGTCCGCTCCACTGCCGCCAAGCAGCGTATCGTCGGTTCCGCTCGTCGTGAGCGTCTCGTTTCCGTCGCCGGAGATTAGCGTGTCGTCCGATCCGCTCGTCGACAACGTATTGGCGCCGCTGCCGGCGATCAGGGTGTTATCCTGACCGCTCGAAGACAGAACGTCCGCGCCGCTGCCGCCGAGCAGAGTGTTGCTCGTTCCGCTCGTCGACAGGGAGTCCACGCCGCCGCCGCCGAACAGCGTATCGCCGGTTCCGCTCGTCGACAACGTATTGGCGCCGCTGCCGGCAACCAGGGAGTTGTTCTGGCCGGTCGATACGAGAACGTTGAGACCACTGCCCGCAAGCAACGTGTCGGCCGTGCCGCTCGACGAGAGCAGGTCCGCTCCCGCGCCGCCGATCAGCGTATTGCCATGTCCGCTTGACGAGAGAACGTCGTTGCCGCTGCCCGCCACGACGGTGTCGGCGCTGCCGGATACCGTTATGTTGGAAATCCCGAGCAACGTGTCGCTGACGCCCGTGCCATCGACGGTCGCCATACCGGTGGCAAGATTGACGGTGACGGCATCCATCGCGTAAGCCGCCACCGTGGCGATGCCACTCGATCCATCGAGCGTGCTGCCGGCGGCACTCCCGAACAGTGTGTCCGAGATACCCCTCGACAGGAGCGTGTCGGTACCGCTCCCAGCCATCAGCGTATCGTTCATGCCGGCCGCAACGACTGCGGTGATGCCAACGAGCGTGTCGCTAACGCCCGAGCCGTTGACCGTTGCCGTACCGGCCGCGAGATCGACAACGACGTCGTCGAGCGCGTAAGACGCAACCGTCCCGCCGGTTCCGGTCTCCAACGTGTTGCCCGCCGCATCGCTCAGCAGCGTCGTGTTACCTGTTCCGCCGATCAATGTGTCGCTGCTGGATTCCCCAATCAACGTCGAAATTCCGGGACCGCCGATCAACGTGTCGTCGGCGCCAAAGGCCGCTGCTGCGGTGATACCGATGAGCGTATCGCTGACGCCTGCGCCGTTGACGGTCGCACTATCGCTTGCGAGGTCGACAGTGACGTCGTCGCGCGTATAGACCGCAACTGTCCCTATTCCGGCGGTCCCGTCCAAGGTGGCGCCGCCTGTGTTACCAATCAGGCTGTCGTCGCTGCCGAGCGCGATCAGGGTGTCGGCGCCGACGCCGGCTTCGACTGTGTCGTTGTTGCCGGAAACAGCCGCAACGCTTACCCCGACGAGCTTGTCATGGCTCGACGCGCCATTGACCGATGCGGTGCCAGCGCCGAGATCGACTACAAGGTTATTCGTGGCATAGGAGACCAGCACCGAGGCCACGCCGGCGATCAGGGTATTGCCGCTGCCGTCGCTGATCAGAGTGTCGTTGGCGCCGGATGCCTCCGCCACGTCGATGCCGATCAGCGTATCGTTGACGCCCGATCCATTGACGCTGGCGGTGCCGGCAACGAGGTCGACGGTGACGTTGTCGCCCGTATAAGCGGCTACTACGCCGATACTGGCCGAGCCGTTCAGCGTGTTGCCGTTGGCGTTACTGAACAGGGTGTCGAGACCGCTTGCCGCATAGACCGTGTCGTCTTGACCTTGTGCCGACAGCACATCCGTCGCGCCGTCGCCGACCAGAACGTCGTCGGCCCCGGAAACTACCGCATCATGGAAGCCGTTGACGGTGTCGAATACCGCCGAGCCGTTGATCTGGGCGGACGTGGTGGACAGATTGACGATCACATTGTCAATCGCATAAGCCGCGACCGCGTCAGTTCCTGCTGTCGCATCCAGCGTGCTGCCGGCGGCATTGCCGAACAGGGTGTCACCCGTCCCGCTCGACAATAGGGTGTCGATCCCGCTGCCGGCGATCAGCGTATTGTTGGAGCCGCTCGACGCTAGGACATCGGAGCCGGCATCTCCCGTCAGAGTATCGTGGCTGCCGGACACGGTCGCCGTCGTGATTCCAAGTATCTCGTCGGAGACGCTCGAGCCATTGATCGCCGCGGTACCGGCGCCAAGATTGACCGCAACGTCGTCAAGCCCGTAGGCCGCGACCGTGCCGAGGCCGGCCGTGCCGTCGAGCGTGCTACCCGACGCATTGCCGATCAGCGTATCGCCGCTGCCGCTCGACGACAGCGTATCGGCCCCACTTCCGGCAATGAGCGTATTGCCGACGCCGGTGGAAGACAGCACCTCGGTCCCGCTGCCACCGATGACGGTATCATCGGTGCCCGAAACGACAACGTTGGTGATGCCGACGAGCGTGTCGCTGACGCTCGAACCGTTCTGTGCCGCCGTGCCGGTGGCAAGATCGATCGTGGCATCGTTGGCCGAATAGACCACCGTCGTCAGGCCTGTGCCGCCGATCAGCGTATCGCCGTCGAGATTGCCGATAAGCGCCGTCGCACCGGAACCGCCGATCAGGGTATCGTTGCTACCGAGGGCCTCCGCTCCGCTGATACCGATAAGCGTGTCGGTCACGCCCGATCCGTTGACGCCCGCCGTACCGGCCGCCAGATTGATGGTCACGTTGTCCATCGTATAGGCCGCGACGGTCCCGCTGCCGCCGCTGCCGTCAAGCGTGCTGCCGCCGGCGTTGCCGATCAATGTATCACCCGTGCCGCCCGCCATCAGCGTCTCGACGCCGCTGCCCGCGATCAAGGTGTCGGCTGCTCCGGTGACCGCGGCGACCGAGAATCCGATCAGCGTGTCGTCGCCACTGCCACCCGATCCGGCGAACTCCGCCGTGCCGGCCTCCAGATCGACGACGACATCGTCCGAAGTATAGACGGCGGTCGTTACGCCGGTTCCGGCCACCAACGTGTTGCCGCTGGCGTCGCTGAACAGCGTCGTGGCGCCGGCCCCGCCGGTCAGCGTATCGTCACTGCCAAGCACGGACGCCGCCGTGATGCCGATGAGAGTATCGCTGATGCCGCTGTCATTCACCGTCGCCGTGCCGGCGGACAGGTCGATGGCGACATCGTCGTCGGAATAGACCGCGATCGTACCGGTCGCGGCGCTGCCATCCAGCGTGTTGCCGTTGGCATTGCTGAACAGCTGATCGGCCACGCCGTTGGCGATAAGCGTGTCCGACGAACCGTCGGCCGTCAAAGAATCGGTACCGCTGTTGCCGATCACCGTGTCGTTGACACCGGACACGACAGCATCGTTGATCCCAACCAGCGTGTCGCTGATGCCGGACCCATTTACGGTCGCGGTGCCGGCCCCGAGATCGACGGCGACGTTGTCCAGACCATAGGCGGCCGTGACTTGTCCGCTGCCCGCAATCAAGGTGTTGCCGGCAGCGTTGCTGAGCAGCGTCGAGCCGTCGGTTCCGATCAGCGTATCGCTGCTGCCTAATGCTGCAACGGTGGTAATGCCGATCAGCGTGTCGCTGGTCCCGGAGCCGTTCAGGCTTGCAGTGCCAGCCGCAAGGTCGACCGTGACATTGTCGATCGCGTACGCCGCCGTTGTGTCGGCGCCTTCGCTGCCGTCGAGCGTGCTGCCGTTGGCATTGCCGAACAGCGTGTCGCCGCCGCCGGCCGACGTCAGCGTGTCGGGGCCACTCCCGGCGATCAACGTGTTCGACGAGCCGCCGGACATGAGATCGTCCGTCCCGGCGCCGCCGGTGACAGTATCGGCGGTGCCAAAGACCGCAACCGACGTGATGCCGGTCAAGGTGTCGCTGACACCCGAACCATTGATCGTCGCGGTGCCGCTCGTGAGGTCGACCGCGACGTCGTCCGCCAGGTAGGCGGCCGTGCTTTGGCCCGTCCCGCCGATCAGCGTGTTGCCGTCGGCGCTGCTGACGAGCGTCGTTGCTCCCACGCCGCCGATCAGGGTGTTGCCGCCGCCGTCGCTGATCAGCATCGACGTATCGGGCCCGGCGATCAATGTGTCGTCGGTGCCGAGCGCATCGGCCGCATCGATGCCGATCAGCGTGTCGCTGACACCCGATCCATTGACGCCCGCCGTGTTGGCCGTGAAATCCACGGTGACGTCGTTGATTGTGTACGCGGCGACCACCGCGGTGCCGGCGCTGCCGTCCAAGGTGCTGCCTGCGGCATTGCCGATCAGCGTGTCGCCGTCGCCGCTGGACGTGAGCGTGTCGATCCCGCTGCCTGCGATCAGCGTGTTGTCAAAGCCGCTCGAGGACAGAATGTCGGTGCCGCTACCGCCTGTCACCGTGTCGTTGGTCCCCGTCACCACCACGTCGGTGATGCCGACCAGCGTGTCGCCGGCGCTGGCGCCGCTCACGATCGCGGTGCCGGCCGACAAATCGACCGCGATGTCGTCCTGACCGTAGAGCGCGTCGGTTTGGCCTGTCCCGGCCACCAAAGTGTTGCCGGCAGCATTGCTGATCAGCGTCGACGCACCCGACCCGCCGATCAGCGTGTCGCCGCTGCCGAGCGCCGCAATGGTATTGATTCCGATCAGCGTATCGCTCGCGCTCGAGCCATTCAGGCTCGCGGTGCCGGTCGCGAGGTCGACCGCGACATTATTGGTGGTATAGGCCGCGAGTGCGCCGCTGCCGTCCAGCGTGCTCCCCGCGGCATTGCCGATCAGCGTGTCGCCCGCACCGGTCGAGATGAGCGTGTCGGCCGCGCTGCCGGCAATCAGCGTATTGTTCGTCCCGCTCGACGACAGCACGTCGGTACCACTGCCGCCCTGCAATGTATCGCCGGTGCCGCTCGTCGTCAGCGAGTCCGTTCCAGTGCCGGCGATCAGCGTGTTGTTCTGGCCGCTCGACACCAACAGGTCGTCGCCGCTGCCAGCCATGAGAGTATCGCCGGTGCCGCCGCTGACCAAGGTGTCGGCGCCGCCGCCGGCGATCAAAGTATTGTCCTGACCGCCCGACATCAGCACATCCGTGCCGTTGTCGCCGATCACCGTGTCGTCGCTGCCGAATACGATGGCCGAGCTGATGCCGATGAGCGTGTCGCTTGAGCTCGATCCGTTGACATAGGCCGTGCCGGTGGCGAGATCGACCACGGCATCGTCGAGCGTATAGGCGGCAATGGCGCCGGTGCCGCCGCTGCCGATGAGCGTGCTGCCGGCCGCATTGCCGACCAGCGTGTCGTCGGTCCCGGTCGTCGTCAGCGTGTCGGCGCCGTTGCCGGCGAACAGGGTGTTGTCCAGACCGGACGACCGCAGAATATCGGCGCCGCCACCGCCAACCAGCAGATCGTTCGTACCGCTCGACATCAGGGTGTCGGCGCCGCTGCCGGCGATCAACGTATTGTCCGAACCGGTCGACGACAGCGTCTCCACCCCGCTGCCGCCAACGATCGTGTCGGAGTTGCCGCCGACTGTCGCCGCAGAGAAGCCGATCAAACTGTCGCTGGCACCGGAATCCGGGCTCGTCGCCAAGCCGGTCGCAAGGTCGACGGTGACGTCGTCGAACACATAGGACAGCACGGCGTTGGTCGCGCTTAGCGCTGCTTGCAGGACGCCGCCGCCGACGCCGCCGATCACCGTATCGCTGCTTCCGCTGACCGTCAGCGTGTACGCGCCCAATCCTGCGATCAAGGTATCGTTCGCTCCGGTGGCGCTCAGCGTTTCCTGGCCAAAGCCACCCGTCACTGTGTCGTCGGCACCGGCGACGATCACATTCATGATGCCGTTCAATCGATCCGCGGCATTGGTGCCGGTGACGCCCGCGCTTCCTGTGGTGAGATCGACCGAAAAATCGTTTTCCGCATAGAACAGGACGGTCGACGCATCGCCGGTCAGCGTATCGCCCGTGCCGCTGCCGATCAGCGTGTCGTCATTGCCGGAAACGCTGGCGGACATGATGCCGATCAGCGTGTCGCCCGAGCTCGCGCCGTTGATGATCGCCGTGCCGGCCGCCAAATTGACGGTCAGATCGTTGGCCGAATAAGCGGCGATCGGATTCGCGGCGCTTTCCGCAATCAAGGTATTGCCGCTGGCATTGCTGATGAGTGTCGAGTTGGCGGTGGTGATCAACGTGTCGTCGGTGCCGAGCGCATCGATAATACTGATACCGTCGAGTTGATCGCTGATGCCCGAACCATTGACTCCGGCGGTCCCGGAAAAGCCGCTCACATCGATGGTCATGTTGTCCAGGGTATAAGCCGCGGTGACTGGTCCGCTGCTGATGACTCCGAAGGGCTGGCTGAGCTGCAGTGTGCTGCCGAGCCCGTTGCCGAACAGCGTGTCATTCGTCCCGTCGGAGGTCAGCGTCTCCACGCCGCTGCCGGCGATCAACGTATTATCCGATCCGCTCGACATCAGGTCCGTGCCAGCGCTACCGATCATCGTATCGTCACTGCCGGTAACCAGCGCCGCGCTAATGTCGTTGAGCGCGTCGAACGTGGATGAGCCATTGACGCGCGCGATCCCGGCCGGAAGATCGACCGTCACGTCGTTGAGGGCGTAGGCCGCGACCGTCGCGCCCGCGCCGCCCACCAGCGTGTTGCCGCCGGCATTGCTGAACAAGGTCGATGCGCCACCGCCGCCGATCAACGTATCGGCGCTGCCCAGCGCCGTCACCGTGTTGATGCCGATCAACGTGTCGGCGGCGCTGGTGCCGTTCACGCTCGCCGTTTCGGTGGCGAGATTGACGGTGACGTTATCGACCGCATAGGCCGCGACCGTGCCGGGGCCGGCGCTGCCGTCGAGCGTGCTGCCGCCGCCGTTGCCGATGAGCGTATTGGCAGTGCCGGTGGACGCCAGCGTGTTGGCGCCGCTGCCGGCAAGCAATGTGTCGCCAGTCCCGCTGGTCGAGAGCGTATCCGCTCCGCTGCCGCCGAACAGCGTGTTGTTCGTACCGGTTGACGACAGCGTGTCGATGCCGCTGCCCGCAACGATCGTGTCGTTCCGGCTGGAAACCGTCGCGGCGACAATGCCGACGAGCGTATCGCTAATGCCGGACCCGTTGACGCTCGCGGTCTCGGTCGAAAGATCGACGGCGACGTCGTCGCGCGTGTAAGCCGCAACGGTCACGCCCGATCCAGCCACCAGCGTATTGCCGGCGCCGTTGCTGATGAGCGTGGTGCTGCCGAACCCGCCGATCAGCGTATCGTTGCTGCCGAGCGCCGCGGCCGTGGTGATGCCGAGGAGCGTATCGCCGACGCTCGACCCATTGGCGATCGCTGTGCCGGTTGCGAGATCGACCGCGACATTATCGATTGAATAGACCGCGGCCGTGCCGACGCCGGCCGTGCCGTCGAGCGTGCTGCCGGCGGCGCTGCCGAACAAGGTGTCGTCAGTGCCGCTCGACACCAAAGTGTCGGCGCCGTCGCCCGCGATCAACGTGTTGTCGGAGCCGCTCGACAATAACGTCGCGCCGGCGCCGTCGCCGACCAGCGTGTCGCCGGATTCGCTCGTCAGCAGCGTATCCGCGCCGGCACCAGCGATGAGGACGTTACCGGTGTCCGGACCAAAGAAGCCACTGGCCGACAACACGTCGGCGCCACTGGCTCCGATAAGGGTGCTATCTGAACCCGTCACCAAAAGCGTATCAGCGCCGCTTCCCGCAATGAGGGTATTGCCCGAATTGTAGTTGGTCGCCAACAGCGTGTCCGCACCGGTTCCACCGATGACGATGTTGTCGGAGGCGTTTGACGACAAAGTCTCGTTGCCACTGCCGCCGATCAGCGTATCTTGCTGGCCTGAGACCGTGGCCATGTTGATGCCGACCAGCGTGTCGCTGGTGCTCGATCCATTCACCGTCGCAGTCCCGGTCGCAAGATCGACCGTGACGTTGTTGATCGTGTAATCGGCGGCCGATCCTCCGGTCCCGCCTAGGAGCGTATTGCCTCCGGCGTTGCCGATCAGCGTGCTGCCGCCGCCACCTATCAAGGTGTCATTGACGCCGCCGGCAATCAGCGTTGCCGGCGACGCACCGGCAATCAAGGTATCATTGTCGCCGAGCGCTTCGACGATGCCGATGCCAATAAGCGTATCGCTGATACCCGAGCCGTTGACGGTCGCGGTGCCGGCATTGAGATCGACGGTGACGTTATCCTGGGTGTAAGCCGCGACCGTTCCGTAGCTGCCTTGAAGGGTGCTACCGACCGCGTTGCCGAACAGCGTATCGGTGCCGGCCGAAACCAGCAGATCGGCTCCGGTTCCGGCCACCAGCGAGTTGCCGCCTCCACCGGAAAGAAGTGTGTCGCTGCCGGCACCGCCGATCAGCGTGTCATTGCCAAAACCGCCGCCGACTGAAAGCGTGTCGCCCTGACCATCGCCGATCAGCGTGTCACTGGTTCCGGCGGCAATAAGAGTGCCGGCCCCGCTGCCAGCGATGCCGACATCATGCGCGCCCGATAAAGTGACCGCCGTGACGCCGATCAACGTGTCGCTCAGGCTCGAGCCGTTGACGCTCGCCGTGCCGGCGCCAAGATTGACCGTCACATCGTCGACCGCATAGACCACGTTGGCGTTGCCGAAGCGTGGATTATTGATGATCGTGTTGCCCGCGGCGTCGCTCATCAGCGTGGTTTCGCCGGCCTCGCCGATCAGCGTCTCGTTTTGGCCACCGGCGATCAGAGTAACATTTGAGAGGCTCGGAGTTCCCGAGCCGCCACCAAACGTCACGCCGACGTAATCCGACAGCGTGTCGTTTGCGCCCAAGACCTCGAGCGTCGTAATGCCGCTGATGATGTCGCTGACGCTCGAGCCGTTGACGTTCGCCCCGAACAGATTGACCGCGACGTTGTCGACCGCGTAAGCCGCGACGACGCCGAAATTGTAGTCGAAGTAAGGGCTCGGTACGCTTGTCAGCGTGCTGCCGCCCGCATCGCCGAACAGAGTGTTGTAGAAACCGTAAGAGGTGAGCGTGTTCGCTCCCGAAACGGCAATCAATGTATTGTAGCTGCCTTGACTGGTCAGCGTATCGTCGCCGTCTTGCCCGATCAATGTGTCCTGAAGGCCGTAGACGGTCGCAGCATGGATCGACAACAGCGTATCGCTGAAATCCTGCCCGAACACCGCTGCCTGATCGATGACGCTAGGATCGATCGGTGGCGGCTGCGGAGGTGGTGACGGTGTCTGTTGAAACTGCTGCAGGTTAAGCGTCGGCGTGCCGTTGTCGACATAGTTCTTCACATTGGCACTGGCGTTCACATGGATGTAAGCCGGGACGTCGTTCATCCCGAAGTTGCCCTGCGTGAAGCCGAGAATGAAGCCTTGAGGGATAGTGAGGAAATTCTCGGTCGACCCTTCCCCCGGCAGTCCTGGCAGCGACCCCGAGACCGGCATGACATTCGCCGCCGTAAGTTGCTGACCATTGACGGAGAGCGAGGCGATATCAGAGGGGTTGACGATGACGATCGTCGGCATGTCGAAAAACGGCGAGCTGTAGTGCGGCAATAAAATGCCCGGCTCCGCCGCGAAGCCTGTGAGCTCGAATAGCTTTTGAGCAAGCCCCAGAGCGTTCAGGTTTTCGACGCTGGCGACGGTCGCCGCAGGATCGTTGACCTCTAAAATGTTGAAAGACGCGCCCGGGCTCGTGGTAATGTTCAGGTTATCCTTGGTACTGCCATTGGCCCACACGACATCGATGGCGTTCGTGTTCGCGTTGAGATTATTGAGATCGACGGGACTTTGGTTCGCGCCGAAATTATTGATGTCGAACGTCGTTTTGTAGTCGTTGCCGATCATGATCTCGCTGTTGGCGCCCGACGTCGCGAGCGTGTCGGCGCCCATCGCGTTCTTCGACGCATTGTCGGTTGCAACCATGACATCGCCCGAACCGTTGCCATTGAGCGTGTCCGTGCCGTCGGGGGCGATCAGCGTCTCGTTGGCGAAGCCGTCGGTTACGGTGTCGTTGTAGCCGGCGACAATGATGTCGGGATCATGCCCTACTGTGTAGTTGAAATTATTCGGCAGCTGGATTTCTGTGGCATTGGGTTTCAGCGGAATGCCGAACCACTGCACCGGATTGATGACCCCGGTATCCAGATTGACGATACGGTCGTTGAAACTCGGATCGAGGATTATGGTTTTTGAGATCGTAAAAGTCGAAGGATTTTGATGAGCCACCTGATTGAACTCGGCCGCAAAACCCGTGCTAGTGGCATATTGTTGGAGGATGCTTTGCAGATTTGGCGACGGAAGCGCTTGAAGGAAGATGAGGTTCTGCCCGAGGTTCTGCCCGCTGAACTCGTAGGTGTTCGACTGGCTATCGTCGCCCCAGATGATATTCGCGGTGCCCCGGTATTGGTTCGAGTTGACGACGAACGTCCCGTTAGCCGCGTCGCCGATCATGAGATTGTAGCCAGAGCCGGCATTGAGCGTGTTAGTACCGTCGCTCGGCGGCAGCGTGCCGCCCGGACCACCGACCAGAACGTCGATGTTGCCTTGGCTCCTCCCGGTATATCCATTGAGGACGTTGTTGCCATTGCCGCCATAGGCGAAATCGTTGCCGGGCCCGGCGTTCAACGTGTCGTCACCGTCTTGACCGATGAGCAGATTGTTGGTTGGGCGATCTGTTGGACCGCCTAGATTGGCCGGAATTTGGTATGAGGTGAGCGTGTTACCGCTGTGTCCACCCTCTCCATTCGGCCCATTCACTCCGACTTCCTGCACATAATCGATTGGCTGGTTGGCCGTCAGCGTCTGCTGCAGCATTTGGATCTGCGGTTTGATGGCATTGGCTAGTGAGGGAACACCCCTTGCGCTGTCCAGCTTGGCGAGTTTGATCGTGTTATATTGAGTAAAAACATCGGCGACGGCCTTCTCCACGTCTTGGAGGCTCGCTTGTAATCCGGTAAGGCCGAACTCGTTGGCCTCGGCTGCGCTCCGCGATCCTGGATTTACCGCGTAATATTCGAGAAAAAGCCATGCTTCCGCTCGAGCGATCGCGGGATCAGTATTTTTTAAGCCGGCGCTAAGCGTTTTTCCTTGAAAGCCCGGTTGAATCCGACCGGCGTAGAGCGCATCCACGAGCGCAATACGTTCCTTCGATTGTGAAACATCGCCACCGGCAAATGTATTCAGCAACCGCGTAAGATTTGGCTCGTAACCAGGATATCCCGGAATGCCATCCAATGTGTTGTCCAAAAGCTGCGTCGCTTGCGCTTGAGTTAGCGTCAAGTTTTGCAATGCGATTATCTGCTCCTGAGGAATACCTGGCGGCGTATAATTACCCGTGACAATTTGGGTAAAGTGGACGTTGCCACTCCCGCCCGGGCCTGTGGGGCCAAAAGTGCCATTTTTCCAAGCTTGTATAACAGGGAGTGCTGATTGAAGAACGGGATTGTTCGCTCCTAAAACGCTCGATAACAACGTAACTATTTGAGCATATGATTGTTTCGTGAGATCGAGCCCGTAACCAATCGTCGGCAAACTCTGATTATTAGCTGAGGCGATAATCCCATTCTGCGTCCCGTTAGTGAATAGAGGATTATTCTCCAAGGGGGCGATGAAATTGTCGCGCGCCGTAATATAGTCTTGCCCAGAAAGTACGTTCAGATCGTTGATGGGCATAATGGCTTCCTTCCATTTATCTGCCTATCGACCGAGAAAGTGGCAAACGAGGTGCATATTTGCTGCTGAGTGGAGTTGCAGAACGTAGAGATTGACACTGCCGTCAATCTCTCGTGGCGCAGCGTTACCTGCTTCGGCCGCATTAATTGCCAGAACGAATGGCTGACCGGCCACAGCGACTGCGTTAAGAAGGAAATAAGCATTGGCAGATCGCTTGCCGCTCGGCATGGCGACATTTTCAGCACTGTTAGCGGCTTCGAGTTTTTCGTTATCGAGTGAAATCTCTTGACCGGGAATACCTTTGAGAATCTTGGGATCGAGGCGGTGGTCGGCCGGCGAAGACGGCAGGGGCATGTTCGAAATAATGAGTCTGTTCACCGATAAATCGCCAAAAGCTGTGTTCCTGACTTCGAAAGTGCGACGATACAGAAAGACTGTGCGGCCACCGATATTTGCGGGAGCATATTCAAGCCGTTCTAATGCAACCTCCGGAGCGTCGGGACTACCAACGAGCTTTAGTGTCCACGGCAGCTCCAAATCTGATGCCAAAAACAGATCGGGTTGGCTCGTAAACCCAGGGTAATCCGCCCTCCGCTCCTTGCCGATGGAAAAGGCCTTGTTCAGCGAATCCAGCACGGGCTGGCACACCGCCGGCTTGAATTGCGACACCGCCGTGTACAAACCTGCAGGCCGCTCACCCGCCCAGTATATTGACTCAATACGCTCGCCCGCGCGGGCGGTGGAGAGCGCGCCGATGACCAGCGCAGTGATGAGAGGTTTGCACCAGCGCGCCGATACAAGGAGAATGGATGAAGCCGTTACGTGCTCAACGGCTAGGCTGTCATGACAGCGACCGGGCGGCCGGGTATGCCGCAACCGAAAACACCCTAGACGGCGCTCAACCCACCACCGACGCATAACCGATACCCCAATCCTACTGGACCGAGCTCGCTACATCGTCATCCGCTCCCGCTGTTACTCGCCGGCGGGTGCGGATTGAATTGTACGCTGGAACACTACGACACTATTCCGACGACGCACCGTCGATACCGTCGACGAAGCCGCGGATGCTCGAAAGTTCTAGTTCGGAACTCGCCAAATCGCCCCCAAGTTCGCTTGTTTTTCGTCGTTGTACCGAGCGCAAATTATCACGCCCAGGTAGCACTTTAACGACAGCACCTAGGGGTTGCACGAAAATACTGGCAGTTGTGCACAGAAATTGAATGTGAGTTCCCGCGAGAGCTGTGGCGCGGCAGTGGCGAACCCGGAGGCTTTCACCCCGCAGCACGAAGACCAGGGAAGAAAAAAACATTCACAAAAATGGAAATCGGCGATCAAGTTGCTGGCAAACGTATTTTCCAACAATACCGAAATATTCGCGCCATAGTGGATGACAGGACACGTCGCAGTAAAATTCACTAGCTGGTGCACAGGTGAGCCGAAATCGACTTAGCGTTGAGACCGTTACGCCGGCTACTGTGCGCCTGCCCGAAAGGGCTCGGAGCGGCAGACGATGTTCACGCCGGTCCCCATACTAATGTCTGGTGTCGTCCGGCAGGTTCTCACCTCCAACGCCGCATCGTACCAAACCTCGATCGAATCGATGTTTCCGCCGCCGTTGAGGAAGATATTTCCAAGACTTTTTCCCTGCAAAAACACCGTCGTATAAGGTGTTATCAAATCTGAAACCTTGTCTATGTGTCCGACGATGCGGACCTCGTAGCCGGGATGGCCATCGCCCCATCCCTGAACGGCTTGAACCGCCGGGATGGAACAGTCGAACGGATTATCTTGCAAGCTTTTGCTGTCGAAAATTCCATTTTTGCGCTGCAAAGCAGCCACGACAGCTCGACCGGGATCCTGGCCCTCCGTCAAATACGGCCCCATGTGCGGTAGGTCCATCACGAAAAACCGACGGATGGAGAAGTAACCGAGCTCGGGAGCACACGTGATCTGCACAAAACTCCACGCCTCGTCCGCATGCGCCGGGTGAAACGCCGAGGAAAATACCAACAACAGCGCAGCTAAAAAACATCCGCTGCAGCGTGTCAACAAGCTCACAAGGCATGTCCTCGACCTGTTCGAGTATACGCGCATTCACCACCTCTCGCGTCGCACCGTCCAGGCACTAAATCGAAGCCGTAAATCAGTCCGCAGTTCTGACGTATTGAAGTTTCTCAGCAATTGTATCGGGCATGAGACGGTTTCGATGTTACCTTAAAATCTTGAAGCCACAGCCATAATAATTCTTACAAATGTTAACACAACCTTCCCCATCTATCACGAAACGAAGGCAAATTCGCAGGGCGGTCGCTTTGGCCGAGCTGCAAAATCCAATTCATGAAAAATGGAAGTTGTTGGAAGTCAGGTTCGTGGCGAGCGTGTTTTCAATAATATTCGCGTCATGTTGGATGACCGTGTTGGCCCCCACTTGCATTGCCGGTCGAGCTGAACGCTACCGATTGCAGTACTCTTTCGTAGTCGTCAGGGAGTCATTTCCTGAAAGAGTTGGAATTCCCTTAGACGAGTCATAGTTCGCCGCAATGCTGGTTTCCGCCGGCCAACTGACAGAAAAAAACGTCACCCGTCACGGCGAGATGATGACGCGGAATGATGCTTGTGTGGTCTTGGTCAGATAAAGCTCCGCGGTCGTAATAAGCCGCAAGATATCGTCTGTCACACTCTTTAGCGATGCCCGGGCTGCACGATGATCATTTCAAATTCGAGCTTCGCGCGGCGCGCTTTCTCTTTGAAATAAGCGAGTCGTTTCATATCGCCTTTCAAAAACCGGGAAGCTCCCTCGCGAGCCCAAATTTCGTGGCGGCGTTTAGGTTGGTCGTAATCCTGGAAGCAGCAAGTCCTTCCCGTAGCAATGGCGCCTTACGGCAGCTGACTAATCTTCATGATCGGGCGAACAAAAGCAGCCATTTTGTCGGAATGCCGGCTGACCGCCCTGTCGGAATGAAACCGGCGACCGGGGTTAAGTCCTTGATTGATGTGGTGGGCGCACAAGGATTCGAACCTTGGACCCGCTGATTAAGAGTCAGCTGCTCTACCAACTGAGCTATGCGCCCTAACCGGAGAACGACACGTGGTTAGGCACTTCCACCATTTTGTCGCGGCGCCAATCGGCGCTCAGACAAAGAAGCCGCCCCGACGGGGAGCGCCACCCTAGCGCAGATATAGCGAGGGGGTTCGGAGGGGGCAAGCGCGCCGGCCGGCGGCTGGCAAATCGCGCGGAACGCGCTTGCGATGTCGTTACGCGACATGCCGTTTGTCTTGCCGGAGAAATGTCTCGACCGATGCCGGATTGACGGTCCGGAACATTGTCCCATCGATCCGGCCGGCGCCGTTAACCCACGATGAATGTTTGCGGATTCTCTCCGATCGCAAAAACCGCGCTGTCCCGCCAGATTCGCGTTTTTTCCCGGGATGTTGCCGAAGTATCACAGGAATCGGCTCGCCGGTTTGCTAGTGTGAATCTCCTTTCGCTGGCGCGACGGGCCACGAACCGGGGGACAATCCGATGAAAAAGCTTCTCGTAGCAGGCGCGATGCTCGCCTCCTTTGCCGCGATCCAATCGGCCAGCGCGGCCGACTTGGCACTCAAGGCTCCGCCGCCGCCGGCTCCCGTCTATAGCTGGACCGGCTGGTACGCCGGCGTGAACATCGGTGGCAGCTTCGGCCGGGCGGCAGACACTTCGACTTACGGTGCGCCCGCGGTGCCATTCGCCTCGACCTCGTCAAATCTCGATGGGGTGATCGGCGGTGGACAGATTGGCTACAACTGGCAGGTCAACAACAACTGGGTGCTCGGGCTTGAGGCTGACATCCAGGGCAGCAGCGAGCGAGGCACAGCGACGAGCAACGCCGGCATCGCCGGCTTTTGCGGCGTCATTGCCCTGTTTCCATGCACGACCGCCGGTACCCTTGTCGACCAGGAAAAGCTGCCCTGGTTCGGCACGGTCCGCGGTCGGGTCGGCGTCCTGGCAACTCCCACTTGGCTGTTCTACGCCACCGGCGGTCTCGCCTATGGCGAAATCAGGAGCAACGAGACCCTCACCGTTGCCGGCGGTCCCTTCCCCGGCGGCGTCTTGGCCAACAGCTTCAACACCACCAGGGCCGGCTGGACCGCTGGCGGCGGCGTCGAAGGTGTCGTGAGCGGCAATTGGACGGCGAAGCTCGAATATCTCTATATGGACTACGGCACGATCAATAACACTTGGGCGGGAGTGGCTCCGTTGTTCAGCCCGATCGGTCTGAGCACGCATGTCACCGACAACGTGGTGCGCGTCGGCCTGAACTACCATTTCCACTAAACGAAAAGCATTCCGCCAAGACAAAGGGCCGCTCCTCGGAGCGGCCCTTTTTAGTTCGATGAGCGAAATTTATCACCCGACTTCGGTCGCGTGGATACGGCGATCGCCAACGGTCAAGCCAGCCAGCCGACCCGCGTTTTATCCTGGAATGTTGCCGAAGTATCACAGAAATCGGCTCGCCGGTTTGCTAGTGTGAATTTCCTTTCGCTGGCGCGACGGGCCACGAACCGGGGGACAATCCAATGAAAAAACTTCTCATGGCAGGCGCGATGCTCGCTGCCGCGATCCAATCGGCCAGCGCGGCCGACTTGGCGCTCAAGGCCCCTCCGCCTCCGGTGGTGGTGGATGAGTGGACCGGCTGGTATGTCGGCTTGAATCTTGGCGGCAGCTGGGGACGATCGAGGACGTCTTATAACGATCCTGACCCCGCCTTTGTGCCGTTCACGACTTCGCAGAACATGGACGGCGTGCTCGGCGGCGCCCAGATCGGCTACAATTGGCAGTTCAACAGGACCTGGCTGCTCGGCCTCGAGGCCGATTTCCAGGGCACCGGCCAGCGCGGCTCAGCGACCTTTCCGCCGATTACGGAAATATTGGGCGTGCCCGGGATCGCGGCCACTACACTCACCACGACGGGGACCCTGACGCAAAAGATGCCGTGGTTCGGCACCGTGCGGGCGCGGCTTGGCGTCGAGCCCAGCGAACATTGGTTGCTCTATGCGACCGGCGGTCTGGCCTATGCGCAGATCAAGAGCACCGCCGCCACCAGCCTCGTCGCTATGACCCCGGGCGGTACGTTCACAGCGGCGACGTCCTCGAGCGTCAACAACGACCGCGCCGGATGGACGGGCGGCTTTGGCGCGGAGTGGATGTTTGCCAAGAATTGGAGCGCGAAACTCGAATATCTCTACATGGACTACGGCCACATCAATGACGGCTTCACCGGCGTCGGCACCCTCGCCGTACTGGGAATCAATTCGCACGTGACCGACAACGTCGTGCGGGCCGGCGTGAATCTTCACTTCCACTAAAAAGCTTTCCGCTACGACAAAGGGCCGCTCTCGCGAGCGGCCCTTTGTATTTGATGACCGGGAGGATTCTCACCCCACGTCGGTCGAGTGGAGGCGGCGTTCGTCCGATTGGCCCCGCAGCTGCCGGGCCATCAGCTTGTTGAGGGCAGCGAGATAGGCCTTCGCCGAGGCGACCAAGGTGTCGGGATCGGCGCCTTTAGCCGTTACCGCCCGCCCCTGCTCCGACAAGCGCACCGAAACTTCGGCTTGTGCGTCGGTGCCCGCCGTCACGGCGTGCACCTGATAGAGTTCCAGCACCGCCTCGTGCGGCACCATCGCCTTGATGCAATTGAACACCGCGTCGACCGGCCCGTTGCCCTCGCACTCTTCGAGCATCGTCTTGCCGTTGACGTCGAGCTTCATGGTGGCGCGCTGCGGCCCACGGGTGCCGGCGATCACCGAGAGCGAGACGAGCTTGATGTGGTCCTGGAAGGTCGCGATCTCCTCGTCGACCAGCGCCTCGAGGTCTTCGTCGTAGACGTGCTTCTTGCGGTCGGCCAACGCCTTGAAGCGCACGAAGGCGTCTTCGAGCTGGTTGCCGGCGAGCTTGTAGCCGAGCTCCTCGAGCTTGTGCACGAAGGCATGACGGCCGGAATGCTTGCCCATGACGAGCGACGTCTGCTTCACGCCGACGTCCTCGGGCATCATGATCTCGTAGGTCTGGGTATGTTTGAGCATGCCGTCCTGATGGATGCCGCTCTCGTGGGCGAAGGCGTTCCGGCCGACGATCGCCTTGTTGTATTGCACCGGGAACGAGGTCACGGCCGCAACGAGCTTCGACGCCCGGGTCAGCATCGTCGCATCGACATTGGTCCAGAACGGCATCACGTCGTTGCGCACCCGCATCGCCATCACCGCTTCTTCCAGCGAAGCATTGCCGGCGCGCTCGCCGATGCCGTTGATGGTGCACTCGATCTGGCGGGCGCCGGCGCGTACGCCGGCGAGCGAATTCGCCACCGCCATGCCGAGATCGTCATGGCAATGCACCGAGAACACCGCCTGGTCGGAATTCGGCACCCGCTCGCGCAC
>Ga0210395_10000425_pt1 | contig 33231 bp, 24 predicted proteins | sample IncBWH4OmetaG_FD_150861 | JGI IMG/M metagenome (GOLD analysis project Ga0210395, IMG submission 150861) | Forest soil microbial communities from Barre Woods Harvard Forest LTER site, Petersham, Massachusetts, United States - Inc-BW-H-4-O ... | reverse complement strand
ATCGCGTGTCATCCAGACGCGCGCGCAATTGGCGCTTGAATTCCGCGAGGGCGAATGCGGCGACATCTGCGCGCAGCACTTCCCGTTGCAGTCCTGAGATTAGCCCTTGTTCGATCCTGTCCCGGGTGGACCACCAGCTCATTGGCGCACATTCCGCGATTCTGATGTAGCGGGCATCCGTACTTTGCCCACCCCGCTCTCCCGCGTCCAGAAATCAGCACAATGTTGGAGCCACAGAGACCGCACTTCAAAAACCCGGAGAGAGGGTATCGTGCCGTGTAGGAGTTAGCCTGGCAATGCATCTCTGTGTTATTTGGTAGTATGCCGTAAATGAAACCAGCTAAGTTGCAAGAAACCAAGTCAACGATTCGCTTCAGCCCCAAGTTGTTTCGGCCCAAGGCAAACGAAAAGACTGTATCGTGGACACTAACCCTGCCCAAGAACGCGAGTGCGAAGCTTCCATCACGAGGCAGGACGATGGTGGAGGGAACGATCAATAGCTTCCCTTTTCGAGCCGCTCTCGAACCAAACGGCAAAGGAAGTCACTGGCTCAGGGTTAACAAAACCATGCGCGATGCCGCAGGCGCAGATGCTGTAGACACGGTAACGGTGGAGATTACGCGGGCCGGAGAAGAACCGGAGAGCAGGGTGCCAATGGATCTACGCAAAGCACTTGCAGCCACCCCGCTGGCGCAGGCGGGGTGGATGGACATCACACCAATGGCGCGCCGGGACTGGATTTTCTCGATAAGCTCAGCCAAGCAACCGGAAACGCGCAGGCGCCGGATCAAGAAAGCGTGCGACATGCTTGCCTCTGGAAAGCGACGATTATGTTGTTTTCCCGGTATAAAGTGGCTTATGAAAAAAAACGCAAAATCATGCGGAATGTGGCTTCCGTTGCCGAACTCAAAAAATCGTTTTTTCGCCGAGATCGACAAGTCCTGACTTACGCGCAAATCGGACAAGGTGAAGTGTCACTTCATCTCCGAAAATGCAAACCAGGACTTAGCAAGCCAGAATGTCCCAACGAGCCTTTTGACTCGGAATAACTTCCGGTGAGTCGTGATCCGGAAGTAATCTCAAAGACGGCGAGGCGGACCACAGATTCAATAGGTCGGCTGCGGTCGCTCTATGTCACCTCCGCCAGTAATTTCCGATCTCGATACTTGCCAGTGGATTTGCTCAGTGATGCCCACCACCGCCTCCGCCGGCACCGGCGCTACCACCACTTCCACCGCCGCTATGCCCTCCACCGCCACTGGCTCCTCCCCCACCCCCGAAGTGCCCGCCGCCACCAACGTGTCCTCCGCCGACGCTGCCTCCACCATAATGACCAACCACCACACCGTGAGTGTTTCCACCTACTGCGGAGTGACCTACAAAGTTCTGCGAATGGTAATCGAAGCGAATTGCAGTCACATTTTTCGCGGCTGCGGGGTGCTCCTTCGGCAGTACGCTACGCGGCACCATAGACTCGACCAGCCGGGCTTCAATCAGGGGCTGCCAGACACCTGAAGCATGCTCGACGGCGCGATCGACACCGCGCTGCATGCTGCTAGGCGCATTACCGACGACGTGCACGCCCTTGGCCGGTGCAGCTTCTATTCCAGCGTGCAAGGTGCCTTTCTCTATCGCCAGGATCAAAACACCCGACTTGGCGGTGCCCAGAGGATGGCCTTCGCGATCTCCTCGATGACTCGGCACAATGCCAATCTGATGACGACCAGCTTTCACAAAATGGCAAGGGTGCCGATGGCGTCGGCCCACGATCCACGTGTTGTAAACGTTGTAGCACTCCGGACGATAGGTTCCCCGGTGCGTAAGTGGATCGAAGGAATAGCACGGATCATTGGAAGTCAACTGCGGAGAGGCTGGTGAAGGCCAACTCCCGGCGAAACACGGGCCATATTGCGGCACGGATTGTGCGCCACCGTTTTGGACTGCAGCCGCAACTTGCCATGCTTGCATGGGGCAACGCGTGAGCATGGTGCTGTTCACGAGAATGGCGCCGCTACCGGTCTCGGGTGCGTCTTGGGCTTTCGCTATTTGCGGAATAGGCTCGGGCGTCGTCTCTGCCACCATCACCAATCGGGGAACCTCGGCAGACTGATCAAATTTGATTGGTTCGATCGCCACTCCAGATGGGGATGGAGCGAGTTGCGCTGGCTCGTTCGGTTGCCAGCATTTTCCATCAGGCGCGCAGTCGAAGAACTTACCGGTTTCGACCAGTCCCGCGAGGCCGGGTATGGGCTCTGGCAGGCCGGACTGTATCAACCCCTCGGCGATGAGCTTTTGCCGCGTGGCTAAGCGCTGGTCGACCCATTGATCCCATTCGTCTTTCAGAACACTACGGTGCATCTCGGGCGCTCCCACGGTGCCGGAGGCCCACTGCGGTGTCTCGCGCTCACTGGCCGGTTCCGTGGGTGTCAGAGGAATCAGTCTGTGGTCAACGTAGACTGCCGATTGTCCGGGCTGAAGAACCAATCTGCCGCTTTTGGTTACCAGCGGATGGGTTCCCTCGATTTGTTGGATGACCACGCCATCCAAGGCGCACTGCACGCGAGTGGTTTCGCTGCCGACGATCCTTATCTTCATCACCGGAGTTTCCAAATCCAGCAGGCCGCCGGAGGAATGCGAGATAGTGACGGTTCCAGTCAGCAAATCAATGTAGGTGGCGAACCCCCGTTCGGTAGTCCACAAGGTGTCGAACTCCAGCACGGAGTGTTCCGCAAGGAAAACCAACGATCCATCTTCAAATTCAACTTCGGTGCGGCCTTGTTCGGTCACCAGAGTGTAGCCATTTTGTAGGACTTGCCCGGCATTTGCGGCAATCCACTCTCGCCCCAGATTGGGATCACCGTCTTTTCCCGGCGAGAATTTCACATCGCCTTGAACATAGTTCACCCACACCATTTCCGGGGCCGATTGGTTTTGTGCGCTCACTTGTCTCGGATTTAAAGCCAGAATCAGGAACAGACCGACTAGGTAGGACAGCATCTTTGGAGCCCATCGCATGGCAGAACCTCCAAACGACCCTTCACCCTGCTACTAGTTACGACGTAATAAGCGTTGCTTTGGGTGCAGTTATTTTGCAGCGTTGCCCGCCACCCTTAGACATGGGAGCATTCTCGCGGGAAGATTTGGGCCGACTTTTTAACTTATTGTCCCCAGTGTTCAAGGACCCGCGAAACATAGGAATCTACACCGACGAAACCGTCTGATTTTAATTGTGGCTTGGCTAAGTCCCGATATTAACGCCAATCGGAGACTTGATTCTCATTGTCCGCACAACTAACCAGGCCACCTCGAGTGTAAGTCAAACGTTCAGCTCCAGTGCGTCGCGGCCTTCGTATTATCGTGCGCCGTCTAAGACGACCAAACATATCCCGTCCCAGTGGGAATGCGGCCGCGTTCAAATGCCTTGAACCACCCACGTCGTCAAGTGCAGCGTCAGCTTTTGCGGACAGCCGAACTGGCCAGACTATCGGCATCTTTGTGATCGCCACCGACGATAATGATCCTCGATCGCGTGCTCATGGACCCTCCCGAGTGTCGCTCTTCTTGGGTCGACATAAGACCACAATCGATCTTGGGGCCAATAGGTATTTCGTCCCCTCTAAAGGGATTCCGTCGTCCGAGAAATCATCTGGACTGGGTAGAGCGGTGTCCACGATTCTCTTCCACTCCTGTGCTGTTCCCTCCTGCACATTGAACTCCAACTCTTCCCAGTACGCATTGATCATTGCGTAGATGTCGTCATCACCCTGAAAAGCACCGTGCAGGCAGAATGCCAGGCTGTGCGAATCATGGGACAAATCGACCGTGGGGCCGACGCCGTACCAGGAAACATCCTCCCGCCAGAACCTGCTCCGGCTCAACGAGGGATGATTTCTTCGGAACGCAATCATCTTCTTGAAGAACTGGAAAATGTCCTTATTGGATTGGAGTTGACTCCAATCCATCCATCCAATTTCGTTATCCTGGTTATAGGGATTGTTGTTGCCAAATTGCGTATTCAGGAACTCGTCTCCGGCCCGAAACATCGGCGTACCGTTAGACAGGAAGAGCAGGCAGCAGAAATTTTTAACCTGCTTCCGGCGCAACGCGCGGATCTCGGGGGAGAGAGCTTCATCCCCTTCTTGTCCACAATTCCAACTGTAGTTCGCGTCCGTACCGTCCTGATTATTATTCCCGTTTTTCCAATTGCGCTTGCGGTCATAAGAGACAAGATCGTAGAGTGTGAAGCCGTCGTGGGACGCCACATAATTCACGCTCTGGTACGCGTGATAAGCCTCGGCGCGGCTGTCTGGAAACAAATCATCGCTGCCATAGATACGCCGCATCACTTCAGGAACCATCCCATTGTCGCCCTTAACAAAACGGCGAATGCCGTCGCGAAACCGTCCGTTCCACTGCAGCCAAGTCAGGCCTGGAAATCCGCGCCCAAGCTGATAAGCGGCGATGTCCCAGGGCTCCGCGATCAGACGCACCCGTCCTAATTCCGGATCCGCGGCGATTTCACTAAAGATGGGCGCTTCTCCCCAATTGAGCGACCCATCGGCGTTGCGGCTGAACACCGACGCCAGATCAAAGCGGAAGCCGTCGATGTGCATACCTCGCTTCCAATAGCGCAAGCTGTCGATCACCATCTTGCGCACTTGAGCCTGGCCGAAATTCAAGGTATTGCCTGTACCCGAGTAGTTGGCGTAGGGGTTTGCCGGATCGGAGGACATCATGTAATAGCTGGCGCTGTCCAGACCCTTGAAGCTGTAGATCGGCCCTTTGTAGTCGCCCTCGCAAGTGTGGTTGTACACGACGTCCAGCACCACGCCGATATCGGCCTGATGAAAAGCCTTCACCATATTCTTGAATTCAAGACGCTGCTCATCAGCACGGTGTGTGCTCGCGTACTGAGCATGCGGCGCGAAGAAATTCAAAGGCATATAGCCCCAGTAGTCGCCTTCTTGAGGATCACGCTGAAAAACCGGCATCAGTTCTACAACCGTCACCCCGAGCTCCTTTAGATAGGGAATTTTTTCCACGAGACCGGCGTATGTGCCGGCACGGGATGGGTCGACACCTGAGTTTGGGTTCTTCGTGAATCCTTTCACGTGAAGTTCGTAGATGACTGCATCCGACTCATGATACGGAGACCGATCCCCCGACCAGTCAAATGTCGATCGGTGATCAAACAGCACTCCCAAAGGCGCGCTGCCTGCATTGGATCCTTCTCGCATGGCCAAGTTCCGATCAAAACCGGGTGGGAAGAAAATGCACTTCGCGTACGGATCGAGGAGAACCTTCTGCGGGTCGAAGCTATGGAGTTGAGGAATGGTCTGTCCCGAGACGGAGTATGCATAGTAGCGAGCCCCAGTAATCTTTGCGACTGGGACGCGGCAGTGCCAAATCTGCCCCGACTTGTTGTGCAAGAAATCCAATTGAAGCCTCAGAAGAGGATTCACTAGATCGGCTGGAGAATAGAGCAATAGAGTGACGCTCTCCGCATGTTCCGAGTGAACGGCAAAATTGAACGCTTGCTCCTCTTCGATCCACTTGACACCAAGTGGCAATGGGTTGCCCTCCGCTTCCTCCCATGTCGGACGCCTGGTAGGTGGCGCCGCCACGGAATGGGAAGTGTCGGCTAAGTTGGCGTGCACTTCGAGGTTTGAATTGTTCACAGGTGTCTCTTTTTTCATGCGCATCCACTTGCTATGTCAAATATCCGCATTCCCGTGATCAGCCGAAGCTCGTCGCACCTTTGCGGTCCACTTGCGCTCTGACGGATGTCGCAGGACTGACTGAGCGCTTGGAACTCTCCGTCAAATCCTGCAGCCGTTGAAAAGCCTGAGGGGATAGCATGCCTTCTGGGACACGCCAACGCCAGTTCCCATCGGCACGACCGGGCACGTTCATGCGAGCTTCGCTTCCCAAGTTGAGCAGATCCTGCAACGGAGCAATGGCGAGCGCCGCGGGTGACGACCATGCCAGCCGCATCAACTCCGGAGCCGCATCCGCACTGCTTCCCGGCGCACGCTTGAGGTAGCTCCACAAGTTCTGCCGCTGGTAGTCGGGCAATTCCTCATACCATTGTCGAGTTGTGGCGTTGTCATGCGTGCCGGTATAGGCGACTGTATTGTGGACAAAGCTCCGCGGGAGATATGGATTGTCTGCATGACCATCGAACGCGAATTGCAGGACGCGCATCCCCGGCAGCCGAAACTGGTCGCGCAGGGCTTGCACGTCGGCTGTAATCACACCCAAATCTTCCGCAATGAATGGTAGATAACCCAGCTCTGTTTGCACCGCTTGAAAAAAGCTGGCTCCCGGGCCTGCCACCCACTGCCCGGACTGAGCGGTTGGCGCTCCGGCTGTAACGTGCCACGCAGCTGCGAACCCGCGGAAGTGATCTAAGCGAATCACATCGACGTGAGCCAGCAGAGCCCGGAACCGATCGATGCACCACCGATAACCAGTCGAACGCACGGCATCCCAGTTGTAAACGGGATTGCCCCACAATTGACCTTGTGCGCTGAAATAATCGGGAGGAACTCCGGCGACGAATTGTGGCCGATGCTGCTCATCGAGCAGGAATAGCTCCGGGTTCGCCCAAACATCACTGGAATCCGGGGAAACAAAGAAAGGCAGATCGCCGATCAAGCTCACGCCCTTGGCATGGGCATGCTCCTTGAGTTGATCGGCCTGGCGGAACAGCAGGAATTGCGCCAAGCGAACCTGATCAATTTGACTTGCTAACTCTCGCCGCGCCTCGGCGAGAGCACTCGGGCTGCGTCGAACCAGCTCTGCTGGCCACTCCAGATAATAAGCTTGGCGATACTTTTCTTTCAGTGCCCGGAACAGAGCATAGTCTTCCAGCCAATGCGCTTGCCTAGCGCAGAACTCGTCGTAGGCAGGCCGCAGGTCCTTGTCTCTGAACTCCCCGGCTTTGAAATTTGCCCCCGCTGTTCCGAGCAACCGCCATTTGAACGGAATAACGGATATGTAATCAACCGCGTCCGCGGAAAACCGAGATTCACTATCGCTCGCCTGTAACAGCCCGTCAGAAATGAGAGAGCCGGGACTGATCAACAGCTCGTTGCCGGCAAACGACGACATTGATTGATAGGGCGAGTTTCCGTAGCCGGTCGGACCCAGCGGGAGGGCCTGCCACCACCTCTGGCCAGCATCGTGGAGACGATCAATCCACGAGAACGCGGACGATCCCAAATCGCCGATGCCATACGCCGAGGGCAGAGACGTGACGTGCAGCAGCAAGCCCGAAGCGCGATATTCGAGCGGAAACGGCGGAACATTCGTGAGCTCGCCGTTGCCGCTCATCGCCGGACGCCCTGCTCGGGAACAACTGCGGACGAACCTAGCGCATTATTCACCATCTCCTGCGCCTCGCTAAGGATCGCGTTCAGATGGGTCTGGCTCTTGAAACTCTCGGCATAGATCTTATAGATGTTCTCGGTACCGGAGGGACGCGCTGCAAACCAACCGCTCTCGGCCACAACCTTCAAGCCGCCGATTGGGGCATCGTTGCCCGGGGCTTTGGTCAGCTTGGCGGTGATTGGCTCGCCGGCCAGGTCTGACTCCTTTACCGCTTGCGGGGTGAGTTTCCCCAACTTTGCTTTCTGCTCGGGCGTAGCGGGCGCGTCGATCCGCGTGTAGTACGGGATGCCGAACTCCGCCGTCAGTTCGCTGTAGTGTTCTCCGGGATTCATGCCGGTGCGCGCGGTAATCTCCGCCGCCAGCAAGTCCATGATCGGCCCGTCCTTGTCGGTCGTCCATACTGTGCCGTCAAGACGAAGAAAACTCGCTCCAGCGCTTTCTTCTCCGCCGAAACAGTACGAGCCGTCGACCAGGCCGGGCACAAACCACTTGAAACCCACCGGCACTTCGCGGAGCTGGCGGCCGAGCTTTTTGACGACCCGGTCTATCATGCCGCTGCTCACCAGAGTCTTTCCCACCGCAACTGTGTTACTCCACTGGGGCCGGTGCTTGAGCAAATAACGGATGGCAACGGCAAGGTAATGATTCGGGTTCATCAAACCCGCAACCGGAGTTACGATCCCGTGCCGATCAGCGTCGGTATCGTTCCCGAAAGCCACCTGGTACTGATCTTTCAGACCGACCAGCCTGGCCATCGCATAAGGACTCGAGCAATCCATGCGAATTTTGCCGTCGTGGTCAACGGTCATAAACGAAAATGTCGGGTCGACTATTGGATTGGTGACGACGATGTCCAGCCCGTAAATCGAGTTGATCGGTTCCCAATAAGGCAGCGAGGACCCTCCTAATGGGTCAACGCCAAGTTTAAGGTGAGCGCCGCGAATCGCATCCATGTCAACGACATTTTTTAGATCACGAACATACGGCAGGACGAAATCTTCCTGGTGAGTGGAGGCGGACCGGACCGCCTTGGCAAACGGGATTCGCTTGACCCCCGCATTCTTTGCTCTCAACAATTCGTTCGCGCGATTCTCTACCCAGCGGGTCACGTCGGTATCAGCCGGGCCGCCGTTGGGCGGGTTGTACTTGAAGCCTCCATCCTCCGGCGGATTGTGCGATGGCGTAATCACGATGCCGTCGGCCGGATGTTCCTGGCGGCTACGGTTGTAAACCAGAATTGCTCGCGAGATGACCGGCGTCGGAGTTATCCCGTCGTCTTGCTGAATGATCGTGTCCACGTTGTTTGCCGCCAGTACCTCGAGGGCGGTGCGCTGCGCGTGCTCCGAGACTGCGTGGGTGTCTTTCCCCATATAGAGCGGGCCGTCGGTACCCTGCTCGTGCCGGTATTCGCAGATCGCCTGGGTAATTGCGATGATGTGCGCTTCGTTAAATGTGCCGCGCAGGGGCGAGCCACGGTGTCCGCTGGTGCCGAAGCTGACTAGCTGGTTTGGATCATCCAAGTCGGGACGCCGCTCGAAATATTCCTTCTCCAGGCGAGCCACGTCCACCAGCAACTCCTTCGGCGCTGGTTTGCCTGCCAGCGGCGAAATGTTAGGTTCACCGGTCGGCGTTCCTAGAGTACTGGGCATGGTTCCACCTTCCAAATCTCGCTTGCGTATTCCGCAATCGAGCGATCGCTCGAAAACTTCCCGGAGCTGGCGACGTTCAAGATTGCTTTCTGCGCCCATGCGCCGGGTTCGGCATAGAGCGTGCCGAGCCGTTCCTGTGCCTGGCAATACGAGGTCAGATCCGCCAGATGCATATAGTGATCGCCCTGGGTCAGAAGCGTATCGCGCAAGGGAGCGAACACTCCTGGTTCGTTGCGGCTGAAGTGGTCAGAGAAAATCAGGTCCAGAGCGGCTCGCGTCTCCGGCTCATTTTCATAATGCCAGTGCGGGTCGTACCAGGCCCGGCTGTTCTCGACCTGCTCCACGGTGAGCCCGAACAGGAACATGTTCTCTTCTCCGGCTTCCTCCCCCATTTCAATGGTCGCACCGTCGCGGGTTCCGACGGTTAAGGCTCCGTTCATCATAAATTTCATGTTACTCGTTCCGCTGGCCTCGTAGCCGGCGGTCGAGATCTGGTTGGAGACATCGCTGGCTGGAATGAGCCGCTCCGCCAATGAAACGTTGTACTCAGGGAGAAAGATGACGTTGAGCCGGCCGCGCGCCGCCGGGTCGGCGTCAATCGTGCCAGCCAGGTTGTTGATGAACTTTATGATGAGCTTGGCCAGCTTATAAGCTGGCGCCGCTTTACCAGCGAAAAAAAATGTCCGCGGCACTATCTTCATGCCGGGATTTTCCCGCAGCCGGTTATAAACAATCACAATCCGCAGCGCATTCATCAATTGCCTTTTGTATTCGTGAATACGCTTGATGTGGCAGTCGAAGATGGTATCGGGGTCCACGATACGCCCGGACGTTGACTTGAGCCAATTCGCAAACTGCTCTTTGGCCTCTCGCTTTGACTTGAGGAAGCGTTCGCGAGCATTGGAATCCTCCGCGAATGGCTTGAGCTGTTTGAGCAGGCTAAGATCCTTGATCCAGCGATCTCCGATGATTTGCGTGATTTCGCGGGCCAGTGGGGGATTGGCCTCGAGCAACCAGCGCCGGGGCGTCACTCCGTTTGTCTTGTTGCTAAAACGCTCGGGAAACATTTCCGCTAGATCCTTGACCGTCGTGGTTCGCAGTAGCTTGGAGTGGACAGCTGACACTCCGTTGGTGCTATGCGAGCCAACAATGGCAAGGTTGGCCATCCGGATTTTGCGCGGGCTGCCTTCTTCCACCAGGCTCGTGCGCTGCACGCGCCCCTCGTCGCCCGGGAAGCGAACGCGAACTTCATCGAGCAGCCGACGGTTAATCTCGTAGATGAGCTCCAGGTGCCGAGGAAGCAGTGTCTCAAACCATGCCACTGGCCATTTCTCCAGAGCCTCAGGCAGTAAGGTATGATTTGTGTATCCTAGCGTCTTCTTCGTCAGGTCCCAGGCCTGATCCCATCCCAAATGCACATCGTCGAGCAAGATTCGCATCAGTTCGGGGACGGACATGGAAGGATGCGTGTCGTTGAGTTGAATTGCGGCTTTCTCCGGAAACGTTTCCCAATCCGAGTTGTGGCGCTGGAAACGGCGCACCAGGTCGGCCATGGAACACGCGACCAAGAAATACTCCTGCAGAAAGCGCAGCCCCTGCCCCTTCGCCGTAGAATCGTCGGGATACAGCACCCGAGTTAGCGACTCCGCTTCGAGAGTTTCGCCGAGTGCACCCACGAAGTCTCCGGTGCCAAACCTCTCAAAATCGAAATAATCCGGCGCCGCCGCCGCCCAGAGCCGGAGGGTGTTGATCGTCTTTCCACCATAGCCCACCACCGGACGATCAAACGGAATACCGATCAGGCTTGAAGGTCGGTTGGGGATGACTCGAAAATTACCCTCTCGCAACTGGAATGAGACGGCCAGCCTGATTTCCACTTGCTCGTGAAGCCGAGCAATCTCCCAGGGGTCACCGTAGCGGAGCCAGTTGTCCGGATTCTCTTTTTGCCAGCCATTCACGATCGATTGCTTGAACATGCCGTACTCATAGCGGAGACCATAGCCGGTGCCCGGGAGTTGCATGGTCGCCATCGAGTCGAGAAAGCACGCCGCGAGGCGGCCTAAGCCGCCATTGCCCAGACCAGCATCGGGTTCCTGCTCAATCAACTCCAGCCAGTCGATCCCATGTTCTTGAGCTGCATCCGGTAAAAGCGGATCTAGCAACAGGTTGGTGATGTTGTTGGCCAACGAACGTCCGATCAAAAACTCCATGGACAGGTAATAGATGCGCTTGGCATTTTCTCGCTCATAAGTATTCTTGGTCAGCACCCAACGCTGCGCGAGAGTGTCTCGGACGGAATGGGAGAACGCCTCAAAGCGCTCACGCGCACTCGCTGCTTTTGGATCGATCGCTCTGTCAAAAACCAGGTGCCGTTCGTAAAAAGCGTTTTCCGTCCCGATAAACGGCGTACCGCCGCACCCGTACTGTTGCAGAACATCTGAAACATCAGTTGTGCTGGTGGTCATGGGAACGACTTTTGCGGAGCTTGGGCTCGCCACGCGATTGGTGCTCATAAGATGGTCCTCGGTTTTCTAGGTTGTGGAACCGTTTGTGTTCAATGTTCAAAGCCACGCCTGTCAAGAGTACAGATCCTGGTCTGGCCGAGGTCAAGTCCTGACGCGAAAAGGCACGCACGCATGGCCTTTCGGCCGCGAGCCAATCAGCCTCTTTATGACTCCTTCGATTTACGGTAATACCTGATAAGGTTGTTGGTGGAACTGTCGTGCGCAAGCTGCGGTTCTGTTTTGCTCTCCAGTTCAGGGATGATGCGTTGCGCGAGGACTTTCCCCAGTTCGACGCCCCATTGGTCGAAGGAATCGATATTCCAGATTACGCCCTGAGTAAACACGGAGTGTTCGTACAGCGCCACTAGCTTTCCGAGAGTTTCCGGCGTGAGTTTTTCAGCCAGGATCGTATTGGACGGACGGTTGCCCTCGAAAACCCGGTGCGGAACGAGCCACTTCGGAGTGCCTTCCGCCTCGACTTGTGCCGGAGTCTTGCCGAAGGCCAGCGCCTCAGTTTGTGCGCAAACATTGGCAACCAGCATGTCGTGATGCCGCCCGAGTGGATTGAGAGACTTCGAAAACGCGATGAAGTCGCAGGGAATGAGTCTCGTTCCCTGGTGAATTAACTGGTAGAAGGAGTGTTGGCCATTAGTTCCAGGTTCTCCCCAATAAATTGGACCCGTGTCGTGCGCAACCTTTTTCCCCTCAAGCGTGACGTGCTTGCCGTTGCTTTCCATCGTCAGTTGCTGGAGGTAAGCCGGGAAGCGTTTCAGGTATTGTTCGTAGGGCAAGATCGCGACCGTCTGCGCCCCGAAAAAGTCATTGTACCAGATCGCCAGAAGACCCATCAGCACCGGCAGATTTTGCTGGAATGGGGCAGTGCGAAAATGTTCGTCCATCTGATGGAAACCGTTCAACATCGCCTGAAAATTCTCAGGGCCAATCGCGACCATGGTTGACAGGCCAATGGCGGAATCCATGGAGTAGCGTCCGCCAACCCAGTCCCAGAACTCGAACATGTTGGCGGTATCGATCCCGAACTTCGCAACCTCGGCCGCATTTGTCGAGACCGCCACAAAATGCTTCGCAACCGATTCTTCGTCCCCGCCCAGTCCAGCGAGAGACCACTCGCGAGCCGTGTGAGCGTTTGTCATCGTTTCCAGGGTTGTGAAGGTCTTCGAAGAGATGACGAAAAGCGTTTCCGACGGGTCGAGGTCACGGACCGCCTCCGCGAAATCAGTGCCATCAACGTTGGATACGAAGCGGAACGTCATGGCTCGGTCGCTGTAGTACCTCAGCGCCTCGTAGGCCATGACCGGACCCAGGTCGGAGCCGCCGATGCCCATGTTGATCACGTTGCGAATACGCTTGCCGGTGTGTCCCTTCCATTCACCACTGCGCACGCGGTTGGAAAAATCCGCCATCCGGTCGAGCACGGCATGCACCTTGGGCATCACGTTTTCACCATCGACGGCGATGGATTCGCCTCGCGGTGCACGGAGGGCGACGTGCAAGACGGCGCGTTTTTCGGTGATATTGATTTTCTCCCCGAGGAACATGGCATCGATTCGTGCTCTCAGGCCAGACTCTTCCGCCAGTTGAAGAAGGAGTCGGAGCGTTTCATCGGTGACGCGGTTTTTGGAGTAATCGAGGTAAAGGCCGACGGCCCCGACCGCCAAACGCTCACCGCGCTTCGGATCGTCAGCAAAAAGCTGCCGCAGATTCAGCTTTGAAGCCGTTTTGTAATGCGCCGCTAGCGCGCTCCACGCTGTCTGTCTGGTCCCGGGCCGCTTCGTCAGTGCTTGGATCTGTTCTGCCATATGCATACTCCTTAGGTCTTCCCGCGTTTTACGCTCAAGAGCGTCATACGTTCGATTCAGCTGACTGCCTTCAGGGTGCTGCTTTTGTGGCGCTCCGCATGGCTTGCTATGAAATCGCGTGCGCCGCCTCCACAATATGTCTTGCCGAAATGCCGAAGGCGTCAACGAGCTCATCCGGCTTGCCGGAGTGCGGCATCTCCCGCACCGCGATGAGCTTCGACGTGGCAGGGGCGACGCCGGTCTCGGCGAGGGCGGACAGGACGGCCTCGCCTATTCCCCCTTCCGCCCAGTGATCTTCCACGGTGATGAGCCGACCGCCTGTGGCGGCAATCTCCTTGGCGAGCTCTTTTCCGTCGATGGGTTTGACGCAATAAAGGTCGATCACCCGCACGGCTGTGCCTTCTGCCTTCAACTGATCAGCGGCCTTTAGCGCCTCGTGTAAGGTGACTCCCGCGCCAATCACCGTTACTTTATCTTCCGGGCTCTGTCGGAGGACCTTGAATCCAGGGACCGGGAATTTCTCGTCCTTCGAGTAGAGGATCGGAAATTTCGGCCGGGACGTTCGCAGATAGTTGATGCCTGCACGCCCCGCCATGGTTTCCGTAAGCCTCTCCGCGGAGATGGCATCGCTTGGGTAAAGGACGGTCGAGGAATGAACGGCGCGAAACATCGCAATATCCTCCAGCGCCATCTGCGATGGACCGTCCTCGCCGATCGAAACGCCGCAATGCGATCCGCACAGGTTGATGTTGCTCCGGCTGATGGCTGCCATGCGTACCTGGTCGTAGGCACGGGCCATGAAACACGCAAAGGTATCAAGGAAAGGCACCTTGCCGCGCGCGGCGAGTCCTACGCCCGCGCTCACGATATTCTGCTCGGCGATGTAGCCCTGATAGAAATGATCCGGGAAGGCGTCGCCAAATATTTCCGAGAAAGTCGAGTTCTTCACGTCGCCCGAAATAGCCACGATGTGCGGATTCACCGCGCCCAGTCGCTTGAGGGCAAATCCGTAGGCCTCGCGCGTCGCGACAGGCTTTGAAGGATCGTAATCCGGCGGCGCGGGAGCCGGGAAATTCGGAGGTTTAGGCAATGACATCCTGGCATAAGACTTGCCGGGGTCAGGGGGCAGGTCGATTGCCGGTCCGATTTCCTTGATCGCAGCAGCGAGCTGATCTTTCGGAATCGCCTTGCCATGCCAATGCTCCTTGCCGGCGATGAAGCTTACTCCATGACCTTTGATCGTCCGCGCGAGGATTGCCTGCGGTCGGCCATCCGTCGCCTTGGCGTGATCGAGGGCGGCGAGCAGGGCGGCGACATCGTGGCCATCGATGATTTCTGTCGCCCAGCCTTCCGAGTCGAATTTCTTGCGGTAAGTTTCCATGTCGTGCCGGTACATTGTCGGTTCGCTTTGGCCCAACGCATTGACGTCAGCCAGAACCGTGAGATTATCGAGTTTGTAATGAGCAGCGAACGCTGCCGCCTCCCACACTTGGCCCTCAGCCATTTCGCCGTCGCCCATCAGCACGTAGACACGCGTTGGACTCTTATCCATACGCGCGCCGATCGCGAGCCCCGAACCGACAGATAGTCCCTGGCCAAGCGAACCCGTCGCGGCGTCGACACCGGGAATACGCGGTGTCGGATGGCCTTCTAGCTCGCTTGAAAATTCGCGCAACGTCATCAGACGTGACTCCGGGAAAACGCCTGCCTCAGCGAAGGCGGCGTAAAGGACCGGCGCGGCGTGGCCTTTGGAGAGAACGAAACGATCGCCATCCGGCGAGTTAGGGTCTTTCGGATCAAACTTCATCGCGTAGAAAAACGTTCCGGCCACCAGCTCTGCCGCGGACATGCAGGATGTCGGATGTCCGGAACCAGCCGCCGTTGTTGACATCATCGAAAGAATGCTCAACCGTTTTGCTTTTTGCTTGATGGCCTCGATAGTTGCTGCCGATGGCGCGGTAGCGGTAGTAGCAGTCATAAGACCTCTCCCTCAGGTTCAGACTCCTGATTTTACCCGTTTCAGTATGGCTCTGCGTTTAACGTCGTGGACCGTTCGCCAACAACATTGAGCTTCTGCACTGTTTCTCGTTCTTCAACTGGACTTTGAGATTATGAGTCCATCCGTTCAACCCATTGAGCGCGCGATGCGGGAGCCACGAATGGATCTGCAAAGTACTGTGTTTCCCGCGCAACCTTGTCGTCCCTGAACTCCAGGATGCTCACGGTGTAGGACGGCTTGCCGTCATAGGTCAGGATGAATTCGGTGACCCAAAGATCGCCGCCGCCAATGATTCGCCGGATCGAAAACCGCTTTTTGTTCGACTGACTAGCGCGTTGGCCCTGTATGTTGCGTCGACCGCGAGTTCGCTCGCCCGACTGTGGGTATTCCAGCACCGCGTCCTCGTGATAGATGAGGTGCTCCGTTTCAAAATCGTTGGCATCGGACGCCGCCCAATGCTGATCCAGTGCCGCACGGATCTCTTGATCTCGCACTCCAGAATACTGCTCCTTCTCTCGTTGATCGCTCATCTTGAGCCCTCCATTTGACAAGAAGCCAAATGCTTTAGCGGAATCGGAGTGTACGACTCGTCAGGTCGCGCTGTTTCCTCGATCACTGTTGTTTCGCGGATCGTCTTTCGTGCTGAGGTATTCCAGTCCAAGCGGCCCCATCGCGGTTACTTGCGTGACGTACTCGCCGGATTTCGCCCAGTGGGAAATGGGGCGTGTCGCCAGGGAGAATGATCACAGCGCCGGGCGGATAGGCTTCCAACTTACTTGCGTCGAATTCATCACCCAGTCCGACATAAAAAACGCCGGAAATCACGGTATAGATTCGATCCTCTGGGTGCTTGTGAGGCATCAGCTTCACGCCGTGGGGCGCTTTGACCCTGATTGTATAGGGGCCGGGCTCCAAGGGCTGACCCACGACGACGGCCAGCCGGACCGAAGGTGGGAACGCCGGGAACGGTTTCCAATCGACATCTTCGGACAGGATGGTTTTGAAAACCTCCCGCCCGAGTTGGTGAGACTGGACTTCGCTATGCTGAGCACTGTTTGCGGCGATGGCTTTCTGAGACATACAAACCTCCTCAACCTCCCGGAATTGAGAATCGCGTCGGGCGCCGGCCTAGCGCGCGATTTGGTCCAGGTAGTATCCGAGTCGATCTTCGACATCGCTCGGCTTGTGGAAGCCGCGCGCCAGCAGCGCTTTGATCCCCTCCTGGGCGGCAGGCTGGTGTTCGTTCACGGCTCAAGTGCTTATGAAACGGGCATCGTCTGGGAATCCGTTCCTCCCGAACAACCGATCGACCACAAGGCGAATGTCGTACGCCTTTTCACGTTGACGGGAGCTATGGCCTGCGGCGGCCATCTGCGGATTATAGTCTAGCTTCCCAGTATATATGGACTGTGAATAGACACATCCCATTGGTGCCCATTGGTGCGGCTCGGCGAACATATAGAACAGGCCGAGAGAGTAGCGAAAGCATATTGGTAATTGAATCAGATTGGACGCAGAAAGCTCGCAGTTGCGATGGGCTTGATTTGAACTGATGATCTCGAACGGGGCAGGGCTCCTGCTCACGAGGCATGCGCGCTCAAATAGTAAAGATAGCGCTGACCGGAACTTGGCCGCGTTACTGCTCAGGAGCATCCACTGGAACTCCTATGCCCAAGGCAAGAGCGCGCCGGACTCGCTGGCCGAAAGAAGAGCGACCCTTTCGTCGAGCGTGCTTATGTGTTAGTGAAATTGAAAACCTGGTGCTCGTCGTTTTTCGGAGCTGACGAGTGCGTCGGGAAATCCAAGTGATTGCAACGGCGTATTTAGCGTTTTCCACGGATGCCATTCTCTTCAGAAAATGGAGGAACTGATAGAAGGCGCGAATGTTGATTTGAAGGAGCCGGACCGCTCCTGTGTGGTCGGCAAACAAGAAACTGAGAATTTGATCTGATGACTTCCGAATCGCCCGCGATCCAAACGATTAGCGAATCCTGGCGTTTTATGAAGGAACCGTCGGTGCACGGATGCGGAGTTAAGTCTGCGCCGTCGGACGGAGAATTATCTCGTTCACATCAATATCGGCGGGCTGCTCGATCGCGAAAGCAATCGCCCGCGCGATCGCATCCGGAGGCATCGCGAACTTGTCTCGAGACTCGGCGAGTTTGGCTTTCACCTGAGGATTTGTCACCGAATCCGCGAAGTTCGTCCGCACGAAGCCAGGCGAAATGATCGTCACGCGGAGCTTGTCGCCGGCCTCCTGGCGCAAACCCTCGGAGATAGCGCGCACGGCGAACTTCGTGCCGGAATAGACCGACTGGTTCGGCACCGTCTTGTGTCCTGCTGTAGAGGCGGTGGTGACGAAATGCCCGAAACCCTGCTTGCGGAAGATCGGTAGCGCCGCGGCGATGCCGTACAGAACACCTTTGATGTTGACGTCGATCATCTCCTCCCAATCCTCGACTCGCAGGTCGTCTAGGGGAGAAACGGGCATAATGCCAGCATTGTTCACGAGCACGTCCACCTTGCCGTACCGCTCGCATGCCAATTTAACGAGGTTGGTTACGTCCTCGCGCCGTTTTACGTCTGTGCGTGCATAGGCCGCTTCACCGCCCGCCTGGGCGATGCGGGCCGCTAGGGCTTCAAGGCGATCCGATCCGCGCGCTCCAAGTACGACCTTCGCACCACGCTCAGCAAGCAGGAGCGCAGTCGCCTCGCCAATTCCGCTGCTTGCGCCTGTGATGACAACGACCTTGTCTTCGATTCCTGATGAATTCTGCATATTCGTTTCTCTCCTTCTTGTCTTGCTTTTACAATCATCTGATGAATAATCCTTCAGATTTGTACCTCGCACTATGAAGACAGCGGCACTATACGCTTCAGCCAAGAAAGACGCCCGTTCAGAAGCGGTCGCTAGCCTTGATCGGAAACGCCTCGGCCAAGCAGTCCTCTGGGAGGCAAGAAATACACCCGAGGCGTTTTCGATAAGGAGATTATTCGGGAGTCAGACGGGGTCTATTCGAGTGGCCGCGAACCACTAATAAGGATATCTACGAGTCTCCGTGCACTTTGCGGCCAGTCGGGGCCAGATGCCACATTGGAGACACCAATAAGTGCCCGAAGTAGATCGAATGGATCGAGGTCTGTCCGTATGTCGCCACTCTCAATTGCACGCTTCACAAGTGCGTCAATCGCACCGGTGACTTGAGCGCGCGAAGCTTGATATACCTTTGAGGGACCTCCGACGATGGTGTTCAGCGCCGGAGCGATGATCTGCTTCGTTTCGATGTAATCCACGAAGAGCAACATCCAGGCCCGCAACGCCTCAACTGGAGGCAATTTCCCAGATAGCTCGCGTTCTGCTTCGGCCAGCTTTTCCACTTCGATGCGGTAGACGGCCTCGACAAGGGCATCGCGCGTGCCAAAGTGACGATACAAGGTTCCCGCCCCGACGCCCGCGTCTTTGGCAATGTCGTCGAGGCTGGTGTTCGCGCCGTAACGTGTGAACGCCTCCTTGGCGACTTCCAGAATGCGCTGGCGATTCCGTTGGGCATCGGTGCGCGGCTTACGCGGGGGAGGTTGGGAGCGTTTCGTCGGCATAAAAGAGATGTAACCGGAGACAGTCTCCGTGTATCTTATACGTTGCGGAGACACTCTCCGTTTTATTCGAGATGCGGCGGCTTGTCAATACCGATCTCCGGGCCCAACCTGAGCTGAGCCACCCGAAGGAGAAAGAATATGAATATGGTGGATGTGTTCGGAGCGACTTCGACAACGGACGAGGTTCTATCCGGTGTGAATCTGCAGGGTAAACGAATCCTCGTGACCGGCGTTTCGGCGGGTCTGGGCATTGAGGCGGCACGATCGCTGGCAGCGCATGGTGCAGACGTCATCGGTGCCGCGCGCGATTTGAAAAAGGCCGAAGCGGCAACCGCACAGGTCAGAAGAGATGCTGCGACTGCCGGCGGAAGTTTCGAGCTGGCTGCGCTCGACCTCGCTAGCCTCAAGAGCGTGCGTGAATGTGCGGATGAGCCGCTGGCGAAGGGGCAGTTCTTCGACGTGGTTATCGCCAACGCGGGCGTGATGGCCACTCCCTTTGGCCATACGGCGGATGGCTTTGAGACGCAGTTTGGCACCAACCATCTCGGCCACTTTGTGCTGGTCAACCGCATTGCGCCGCTTCTGCGCAAAGGCAGCAGGCTGATCAACCTCTCTTCCGCAGGTCACCGTTTTTCCAACGTAGACCTGGACGATCCCAATTTTGAGCGAACGCCCTACGAACCGTTCGTCGCCTACGGCCGCTCGAAGACTGCGAACATTCTTTTCTCCGTCGCGTTTGACCGGCGCCACCGTGGACGCGGCGTGTGTGCTGCTGCTGTGCATCCCGGAGTCATTGAAACCGAGCTTGCGCGCCATGTAGATCCGGCCCGCATTCAGGCACTGATCGACCAAATCAGTAAAGAACGGACTGCAAAGGATAAGGAAGCCTTCCAATGGAAGACGGTTCTACAAGGTGCCGCAACATCGGTGTGGGCGGGAGTCGTCGCTCCGGCAGACGAGATCGGTGGCAAATATTGCGAGAACTGCCATGTCGGCGAAGTCGTGGCGAATTCCGTGGCGATCAGCGGCGTCAGCGAAGGCGTGCGCGGTTATGCGCTCGATCCAAACAACGCTGAAGCGCTTTGGAAGAAAAGCGAAGAAATGGTCGGAGAGAGGTTTTAAGGATCCCTAAGGATCAGGAGGAACGAACAATGAAGATATTTGTGACCGGAGCTACGGGATTTGTCGGTTCGGCCGTCGTGAGGGAGTTGATCGGCGCGGGGCATCAGGTGCTCGGCCTCGCTCGTTCAGAAGCGGGGGCCAAGTCTCTGATCGCCGCGGGTGCCCAGGTGCGTCGAGGTGATGTCGAAGACCTGGAGAGCTTGCGAAGGGGAGCGGCCGCCGCTGACGGCGTGATTCACACCGCTTTCATCCACGACTTCTCGAAATTCAAAGAGAACTGTGAGATCGACAGACGTGCGATTGACGCGCTTGGCTCCGCGCTTGTCGGTTCTGAGCGGCCATTGATCGTTACCTCCGGGCTCGCGCTTGTGGCGAATGGTCGGCTGGCGACCGAGGACGATCCGCCTGCTCCTGTGTCTGATTCGTATCCTCGCGCTTCGGAGGCGACGGCTGCTTCGCTCGAGACGCGTGGCGTGCGGGTGTCGGTGGTTCGACTTCCCCAGGTTCACGATCCGGAGAAGCAGGGGCTCGTGACCTACACCATTGCTGTGGCTCGCGAGAAGGGCGTGTCGGCGTACTTCGGCGATGGCATGAATCGATGGGCGGCGGTACACCGGCTTGATGCCGCCCGTCTCTACCGGCTGGTGCTTGAGAACGGCTCCGTGGGAGGCAGATATCATGCCGTTGCAGAGGAGGGCGTGCCGTTTCGAGAGATCGCTGAAGCGATCGGCCGTCGACTGAAGGTTCCGGTGGTCTGCAAGTCGCCCGAGGAGGCCGCGGAGCATTTCGGATGGCTGGGTGCATTCGTGGGGCTCAACTTGGCGGCTTCAGGCGCCAAAACACAGGCACAGCTGGGATGGCACCCCACGGGCCCTGGATTGATTGCCGATCTTAAACAAATAAACTATCTCGAAGCTGATACAGTTACCGCGTCTGCGGCGGGACGCACCTAAAGATTGGAACTCGGAGGATCAAACGATGGAAATCAAAGATCGCGTATTCATTGTGACCGGGGCTTCGTCGGGGATAGGGCTGTCGACGGCGATCGCTCTGTCTGATCGCGGCGCGAAAGTCGCCCTTCTCGCTCGCAGCACCGACGCACTTAAAGAACTAGCGCAGAAGCTTCCAGGCAGCTTGCCATTCACGGTAGACATGACGCAGTTTGATCGAGTGCGGGAAGCCGTAGCCGCTGTGCACCAGCACTACGGCCGCATCGACGGTCTCGTAAACAATGCGGGCCGTAGTTACGCGGCTGCAATAGAGGAGATCGAACCTGCGCTTTTTGACGAAATCTTCCATCTCAATGTGTTGGGACCGATTGTCGCGATGCAAGCTGTGATTCCGGTGATGCGGGCGCAAGGCGGCGGGAGCATCGTTAATATCAATTCGGGAACTGCTTTCATGGCTGTTCCTCAATACAGTGCTTACTCGTCGTCGAAGCGTGCGCTTCTTGGCTTTAGTCTCACGGCACGCGCCGAGTTGGAAAAGGACCGCATCGTCGTCAGCGAAATCTACCCATTCATCACGGCGACGAACTTCGGCAAGAACAGGATGGGCAATCCAGCAGGCGGCGGACCCTCGGCTCATTACGCCGAGGGTGACAAGCCCGAATTCGTCGCCGGCCTCGTTCTGCAGGCTGTCGAAGAAGGCCAGGCGCAGTATTTCGCGAATGATCGTCTTCGCAAAATGGCCGGGGTCGCGACCTAGGCTACGCTCGCACTGGCTGATCTGCTTCGATAACAACAGAGCCCGAAGGTGATTGTTGGCTCGTCGGGTCGCGCGACCTCAAGAGACGTCCGTGAAGAGCGTCGGAGCGTATGCCCCGCCCTCCACCCCGACGTCACGAATCAGGCCTCCATCGCCGGCGCGGCAGAGCGCATCCGGAAGGAGCTCGGCCGTCTCGACGTACTCGTGAACAACGCGGGCATCTCGCATACGGGAAGGCCGGACAGGCGACTGCACAGCCAAGTGGACCGCCGAACTCGGCGTTGCCACGCGCCGCTCTATGAGATTCCCGGTCCTGCTGGTGTTCGTGGCATGATGTGCGTGTGGGAAACAGACCCGCAATGCGCAAAAACCGTCCATTCCAACCTGCTCCAAGGCATTTCCTAATCGCTTTTTTATGCATCTGTGCAATTCCGGTCTGTCAGTCTTTCCCAACTACTGTTTGGCAGTTGGAGGAGATAGCCAAGACTGCCAAGGTTCTCGCCACGGTCAAAGTCGAGAGTGTCAGTCGCTCGTCTTCGCGGTGGGGATGGAGGGAACGAACGGTCACGGGTCGGACGCAGTTGCTGGTTCTGAGAAGTTTCCCGGCGTCGGCGATGGTCGCAGGCGAAGCTATTCGATTGGATTATGAGGCCCTCCCGGCCGGAGATTCCGGCATGAGTGGACCATCTGTGCCCGACTTTCAACCCGGCTCGATACTAATCGTTCCGCTAAAGTCGAATCCAAAACCCGCGACAGAAGCGTGGCGATTGTTCGCTGACGAAGGCATGGGACTCGTCATCCCCGCAATCGAGCAAGAACCTGCCTTTGCAAACCGCCCAAAAAACGGCAGGGAGTATATTCTGCAAGAAGTCGCCTCGGCGCTGGCTGCAGTAAGGCGCGAGGACGTTTTCAGAGAAACATGGTATCTGGGCACAACCATGCAGCGCACGGACGAGTACGCATCCGACATCATGGGGTTGCTGGAGACAAAGGTAGTTGGAGACGTAGACCGATGGGCGTTGATCACCGCGTCGCTCGTTAGTTCGTTTGGAGTGCCGCGACCTACGTTCGAGGAATTCATTGCAGGCAAGTACGGAGCGAACCCGGACCCATGGCCGGGTTCGCTGGTCGAAGCGTCGGCGCAGAGATTGGCCCGGTTCGATCATGCCGAAGACGAACTGACCCGCCAGCTTTTATACATGTCCGATATCAATGAGTGGGGAGCGGGAGTCGCTTTGCAAGAGTTTGCCCAGAATGCCAGTCTCGTGCAGGAACTCCGTTCCATATTGGGAGAGCGACGCCCAGGCGCACTTAACGCAGCGCACAATGTCATGAAGGCCGGGCAGGAGAGGATTCGCGACGCTGCCGTCGGAGCCGCACTCGCCACCATTCGCGACTCCGCGGCAAATCACTCGGAAACGCAAGCCGCTTGTTGGGTACTACGAGACTTTGGCAATGATGCCGAGTTCAATAAGCTGGTCGGCGCAATCAGGAAATATCAATATCGAGATCAAAAACGTTTCGACGAGCTCTGGCGAGATACGCTGTGGTCCGACAATGTTCGCGAACGTGATGTGCTCGAAATCCTTCTAGCGGATCAGCGAATGTATGACTCCGGTCAGCGCTACAGCGATGTGGCTAGGGTCGAACTGGATCGGGTGCGCGGGCTGACGCCGAGCACTCAATAAGAGGAGCATTTCTTGCAGGCGTAGAGTTCGGTTCAGTTCCTGATAATGCCGTGACCGGAAAAGTCCGTAGCCGTTTCGAATAATTCAAATGTGTCCCCGGCCTGCGGTATCATCAGCCCCATAAACCCAGGACTTCCGATTTGAGGGAGTTGCCATGAAAAAGCTTGCGAAGCAGCCGAAAAAACGGCTCTGCAAGGGAGTTTCGCAGCAACATGTAGCTTGCGAAGCTCCCGCTCAGCGGCGTTGTACTCAGTGCGACATGTGGTATTGCAGGATTCACTTCCAGGACCCCGATTGGCATCACTGCGCTCCCGACCAAGGTACGGGATGAATATGCCAACAACTACTACGCGAACACAGGAGCGCTATGGCCGCGTATATGCCGGGGCGGGAAGGGCTGCGATTCAGAGGCGGTGCGTTCGCAATGGTTAGAGTTCCGGTATAAACAATGAGTCTTTATTGCGCCCAAGGCGCCCCAGACGTCGAGCTCTCTTCCAGCGAGCTTAGGGACTTTCTGTTTGCCGCGCTTGAGAGGATTGGAACGCGCAAGAAGGTTTTGGCTGTTCCTCCCGATCAGACGCGTGCTGCGTCTCGGGCCGGCGAACTCACACGTTATGCGTGGGAATACTACGGAGACAACCTTCACGCAGTGCTGCCGGCGTTGGGAACGCACAAGGCAATGTCTGCGGAGCGGATCGCCGGGATGTTTGGCAACGTTCCGCTAAGCCTCTTTCACGCTCACAATTGGCGCGAGGACGTCGAAACCGTCGGCGTGGTTCCCAGGGAATTTATCTACGCGCAGTCGGAAGGAAAACTGGACTACGAATGGCCGGCGCAGGTCAACCGGCTCGTGACTCGAGGAGAATTTGATCTCATCCTGTCTATCGGACAAGTTGTGCCGCACGAAGTCATCGGCATGGCGAACTACAATAAGAACATTCTGATTGGAACGGGCGGACCGGACAGCATCAACCGTAGTCATTATCTAGGTGCGGTTTACGGTATGGAGCGCATCATGGGACGGGCGGATAATCCTGTGCGGCGCGTACTCAATTATGCGTCCTTTCATTTTCTCGCAGGCCTTCCGATCGTTTACGTCTTAACAGTCGTCGGCCGAAATGATTCTGGAACCACCGTGGTGCGGGGCTTGTTTGTGGGGGACGACTCGCAATGCTTCCATCAAGCAGCAGATTTGAGTTTTCGGGTGAATTTTGCCCTGATGCCCAAACCGATGTGCAAAGCCGTGGTTTATCTCGACCCCCACGAATTTCATAGCACATGGCTGGGAAACAAGGCGATTTACAGGACGCGGATGGCGATGGCAGATGGCGGCGAATTGATTATTTTGGCTCCGGGCGTGCGCGAGTTTGGGGAGGACCCCAAGATTGATAAGCTGATCCGCAAGTATGGCTATCGTGGCACTGAGGCCACCCTGTCCATGGTAAGAGAGAACAGGGATTTGGCCGCGGACTTGAGCGCGGCGGCGCACCTGATTCACGGATCGTCCGAAGGACGGTTCCGCATCACTTGGTGTCCCGGAAATTTGACTCGCGAAGAGGTGAAGGGCGCGGGTTTCGGATACGAGGAACTCAGCCATATGATGCAACTCTACGATCCAGCAAAGCTGCAGCAAGGTTGGAACCGAGTGGAGGGAGAAGAGGTTTATTTCATCGAGAATCCCGGTTTGGGTTTGTGGGCCTCTGCGGATCGATTCTAAGATAAGGACTTTCCACGCTGAGAAGCGATCGTCGAGGAAGGAAAAATACAATTGGTGCTAGGAGGAACTCGCACCCGCTCTTCGGTCGTCTGCAGAACGGCGCGCACGCGGATTCGCACGTGACAGAGATGGCCCTTCAGTTTACACGCAAGAAAGCGATCCAAAACCTGGGCGTTGCTACATCAGCTCTTCTATGAACGTGCGGGCAATGTCGGGAGGGACCCTGAGGTCGCGATGGACCAGAGGGCCTTCGTCCAGCACTGGCTCGGCTCCGTGAAGGGTTGGGACATCGCTACGTTCGAAGAACTTGCCGATGGGAATTTCCTCGCCCCAGAGCAGAGATTTCTCCATGGCAGCGGTCCAGTCAGCCGGGTCGTAAACGGAGTCATCCTCGAGTTTCTTCACGCGCGGACGGAACCACTGATAAGTATTGTCGTGATTGTAGGTGACGCAGGGGCTGAAGACATCGAGGAACGAAAAACCCTTGTGCTGGATGCCTTGCTTGATTAGTTCGGTGAGATGTTTCTGCTCGCCGCTGAAGCCGCGGGCGATGAAAGTGGCGCCTGCGGCTAGAGCCAGGGAAATGGGATTAATCGGCGCTTCGATGTTGCCGAAGGGCATGCTTTTCGTTTTCATGCCGAGGCGGCTGGTGGGAGAAGTCTGGCCAGTTGTTAGGCCGTAGATTTGGTTGTCCATGACGATGTAGAGCAGGTCTACGTTGCGGCGCATGGAATGGACGAAGTGGTTTCCGCCGATGCCGAAGCCGTCACCGTCGCCGCCGGTCACAATAACCGTCAGCTCGTGATTGGCTAGCTTGAGGCCGGTGGCCACAGCCAGGGCGCGGCCGTGGAGCGTGTGCATGCCATAGGTCTTGATGTAGCCGGGGAGGTTGGAGGAACAGCCGATGCCGCTAATGGTGACGACCTGGTGGGTCGGTATCTGCAGCTCGACCAAGGCTTTTTGAAGCGCGGCGAGAACGCCGAAATCGCCGCAGCCAGGACACCAGTCTGGCTCGACTTTGCCTTTCAGGTCGGCCATGGTCAGTTGAGTGGTACGCTGTGCGCTGGTCGCCATGTGTGTCTCCTCCTCAAACCATAATCTCGTGCATGGGAACGGACAGTTTCGTCTTGCCAGCGAGCTGTTCCTTCACCGCCTCGACAATGTGATGGGGCATGAAGGGTTCTCCGTCATACTTGCGAATGTGGCCGCCGGGCACGAAGCTGGTTTCACTGCGCAGGTAGCGCGCGAACTGGCCGCTATAGTTGTTTTCGACGATGATGGTATGGCGCGAGCTTCGCAGAATTTCGAGAATGGCTTCGCCATGTAGCGGCACTAGCCAGCGGATCTGGAGCTGATTGGCAGAGATTCCTTCTCCGTTGAGAAGTTCACAAGCTTCCTCAATGACCCCTTTGGTTGAACCCCAGCCGATCAAGGTGACATCGGCGCTGGGCGGACCTGAGAGCGCGGGCGGGGGTACGGAGGCTTCAATTCCGACGACCTTGCGCATGCGCTTTTCCATCATGGCGCGGCGTTTGATGGGATTGGTGAACTCATCGCTGATGAGCACGCCGTCTTCCATGTGCTCGTCCGTAGCTGCCGTGTGAATGTGGCCGGGCACGCCGGGAACAGCGCGGGGTGAAACGCCGCTGTCCGTGATTTTGTAACGTTTGTAGCCGCCATTCTTGGTAGCCGCAGCAGCATCATTGCCGTTGGCTGTGGTGATAAGCTCGCCGCGGTCAATGGGCGGGCCGAAATCCAGCTCGTCTGGATGGACGCTGAGGCGCCCTTCTGACAAAAGGAGGTCGCAAAGCACGAGCCCCGGGCACTGGAATCGCTCAGCGAGGTTGAATATCTCAGGTATGAGCTTGAAGCAATCGCCGATGTCCAAGGGGGCTGCGATGATCCGAGGATAATCGCCAAAGGCAGCACCAAGCATCTGCCAGAGATCGCCCTGCTCGGTCTTCGTGGGAACACCGGTGGACGGGCCGGCGCGCTGACAGTTGATGACAACGACGGGAGTTTCCATCATGGCTGACATGCCCAGGCCCTCGCTCATCAGGGCGAAGCCGCCACCGGAGGTAGCGCACATGGCACGGACGCCAGAGTGAGCCGCGCCGATGGCCATGTTAATGACGCCGATTTCGTCCTCCACTTGGCGAACCATAATGCCGGCTTTACGAGCGTGCGCTGCCATCCAGTGCAGGACACCAGTCGAAGGGCTCATGGGATAGGCACAGTAGAACTTCACCCCCGCGGCAGCCCCGCCCATGGCCATCGCCGTATTGCCGCTCAGGATCGCATAGCGATTGTCCGTCTTGGGAACCGGAACCGGGAAGGCGGCGAAGTGAGCAGCGGCAAAATCGTAGCCGGCACGCGCTACTCCGACGTTTTCGGCTATCACGGCATCGCCTTTCTTCCTAAACTGCTCTCGGAGGACTTCTTCTACTGCGGGAAATCCGATACCCATCATGTGGAGACCGGCGCCAATCGCGAGGGTGTTCTGCGCAACCTTATTGCGCGTAATGTCGGCCAACTCTGAAACCGGAAGCGGGCAAAGCTGCACTCCGTCACGGGCAGACCCGGGCTTAATGGTTTCGGCATTATAGATACAAGAAGCCCCGGAAGTGAGGAGGCTTAGGTGCCGATCCATGCTGTCCTGGTTAAGCGGAATGAGCAGGTCAATGCGGTCACCCATGTTGGTGACTTTTTCTGGGCCCGTCCGAATGGTAAGAAATGTGTGGCCGCCCCGAATAATAGATTGGTAGGCGTTGTAAGCGTTGAGGTTGAGGCCCCGGCGGCTGAAGATCTTTGCGAAAATGTCGCCCGGGGTGGCGACGCCTTGTCCAGCTGCGCCTCCGATACCGATAGCAAAGGTTTGCTTCATCTCATCCTCACTAACTGAGAGCCGGCCGAGCCGCGAGGACCGAATGCCCGCACCAGGCTCAAATGAATGAATGTTGGTTTCCCGGTCGAGAGACTCCTCATCCGAACGATTGGTTCGTTTGTCGGGCAGCCGGAGTATACACCCAATTCTTGCGAATTTTCTCTTCAACTAGAGAGCGAGCACAACCACTTCGGGCACCTCGAATTTAGGAAATCAAGGTCGCGTTGCCGAGAACCAGCTCACTCTGTGTACGGGTGCACGGGTATCGGCTGCACGTGGATCTGCCGAGCGCTCGCGCCGCGAGAGCCGCGAGAGTATCGCTTGTATCGACCGAGGAGTAGACGTAAGATTCCCGCGCTAAGCCCCCGAAGCTATGCCCATTCGAGTTAGATAGGGATGTAGGAGGTTTCCATTATGCCCATCGTCAAGGAATTGACCATTCGCATGGACAATCGTCCTGGATCACTTGGAAAAGTCTGCCGGGCGCTCGCGGACCACAATGTAAACATCATGGCTTTTCAATCGATCCCCTCGGAGAAGACGATCTTGGTGTGCGTCGTCGTCGACGAACACGGAGCAGCTAAGACGGTCCTGGACGGGGAGGGCATAACTTACACGGAAGGAGAGGTTGTTCAAGTCCAACTTCCGCACGGGCCGGGCGAACTGGCACGGGCCGCCTCCAGACTCGGCGACGCCAATATCAATGTTCACTACGCATACTGTGGTGTTGAGTCCAAGACCAGTGCGCCGCTGGTGATATTTGGAGTAACGGAAGTGGGTCGCGCGGCAATGATTCTGGATCAGTCCGCTGCCGCCGCAGCAGGAAGATAGCACCGGGATGCAACCTGCCCCAGGGGCCATCCTTGGTTAGAGGCTTATTCAGCCGCTCAGAGGCTATTCTTGCCATGCACTCGCGCAGGAAGAGTCGTTTCCCAATTTTGGGCAATTCAACGAATCCGCATCTCCTGTAGAATCCACCCGCGAACTGATCCTTTGCATCTACGATTACTGTCCAAGATATGCCTCATTGGGCACCGCCTATTCTCGGAACATTCTTGTTAGATTATTCTTACCCTAAAAGGTACAGCCCATCCAAAGCGAAAAGCAAAATCGTAGCCGTTATCCGAAATCTGTAGCACCCGAAGGGAAGCCTGTGGCTTCCGAGGGTGGAGGTCTTGTTCAGCAATTGGAGGTGGTCGCCATTCCGTCCAGGTGGTTCCCTCCCATAGAACAGCTGCCGGATTCCGGGGAGATCGACAGTCACCACGCCCTGCTGACCCTACTCAATCGAATTTACTCCGGGCGTCTAACCGGCAAATTGCAACTCGTCTTTGGCCGCTTCGAAAAGCAGCTCTTTTTTGACGGCGGGCAACTGGTCTTTGCGACCAGCAGCGACCGGCAGGATAGCCTCGGGGATATGATGCTTCGCGCCGGCGCCCTGACCGAGGGCCAGTTTGAGGAGGCCTCCTTGCTGGTGAAGACCGGCCAGCGTTTTGGTTCAGCAATTGCCGAAATGGGCGTTTATGGAGTCCCGGAGGTCATCACATGGGTGCAGCGCCAGCTTATCCAGATCACCGAGTCCGTGCTCGACCATCCCGCCGGCCGGTACTATTTTTTCGGTTCTCTCGAAAGAAACGTGGTCCCGGAAATCGTCATCCCTCTGCCGCTGGGAAAGCTGCTCTTGGAGGCTGTGCACAAGGCGAATGACCTGCCGCTGGACCACCTCGCTGAGGACGCCGATCTTCGGGTGGACTTCTCGCCCGACCCGCTACTCCTTTTTCAAGCAGTGGAATTAGAAGAGAGCGAGCGGCACCTGCTCGGCCTGATTTCCCCATCGATGACGGCCAAGGACATAATCTCCCGGAGCGGACTGTCCAAGGCCCAAGCCTCCCGGGCTCTTTATGCCCTGATGCTCCTGGGATTCGTCGTAGGTGTGCCGAGCAATGAACGCATGGAACGCGAGCCTGCCGTCCCCATTCCACCCCCCGCGCCAAAAGTAGCGCACTCAGACCGATTAGAAGACAAGAAACGGTTTGAAGAAGAAATCCGAAGACTTCTCGAAGTGGCTGAAAAAGGGACTTACTACGATCTTTTTGGAATTACTGCAAACTCCTTGCCCGCAGAGGTCCAACAGAGTTTTCACCAATTGGCCCAGAAATTTCACCCGGATCGCCACATGGGGCAGGGCGAGTGCATCGGATTGCTACAGGATTTGAGCCGTCGGCTAACGACGGCTTACCAGACTCTTATGGACGAGGAGAAACGCTCCAGCTACGACAAGCAGCTTGCCGCCACAGGTGCCCTCACACCCGTTCAAAATAAGACCGAAAGTCAAGAAGGCGTAGACGAATGCTTCACCCGCGCCAAACAGTCCCTGCGGGCGAACGATATGCCAGGATCCATTCTGTGGCTGCGCAAGTGTGTGGCAATGGCCCCGGCCGTGGCCAAATACCACGCAATTCTGGCGCGGAGCCTGGCGGAACTGCCGCAATACCACCAGGAGGCAATTCAGCAGTTCGAGAGAGCAATCGAACTGGATACTTGGAACACCTCCGTGTACTTCCAGTTTGCAGAACTCTGCGAAGTGATGCGGCTGCCCTCGAACGCTATCGGACTCTACCGGAAGATTCTTGAGATCGACCCGGAACATAGCAAAGCCCGCGAGCGCGTACGCGATGTCGAATGCGCGCTAAAGGGAAAGCACGAAGAGAAGGACGACGAAAAATCCGACGCGTTCTTGTCCCGCCTGTTGCACCGAAAGCCTCTGCAGCCTGAATTTCCCCCCGAGCCTCTCGCAAACCTGGCGCAAGGGACGATCGAATCGTCCTCCGCACAAGCCACGAGCATTTTGACTACCTCACCCTCGGCGAGTTATTCGGAGCCTCAGCTCGAGGAGCTTCCGATCGAGCCGGAAGAAGTCGAGTCGAGTCCCAAACCAAGTATAAAAACGAATATGGTCGCGCACGAAGTTCGGGTGAAGGCCACCGGAGCGTATCCCGACAAGAGTGCGGGCGAGCACGCGCTATTCACCGAAGAAACGAGTTCCGTACTGGTCTGTGAAAATGGCGGAGTGATCCAGTTATCTGCGGCCGTGGCTCCGGGGCAATTGCTCTTTCTTGCCAATGTCGAAACGAAACGCGAAGTCGTCGCGCAAGTGAAGCGCAAGCGCACGTACAAGCCGACGAGTTGCTATGTGGAGTTGGAATTTGCCGAACCTGCTCCCCGCTTCTGGGGCATGGAGTTTTCCGCGGCAGCGGCGTTATTGCCGAAGAACGCGAAGGAGACGGAAGCTGCCGCACTAGTGATCTCAGCGGAAGCCACTGCCGATGAGCTGAGCGAACCACCCCCTGCGCCCACTGTCGAGGAAGTGCAGGCGCTAAGGCGGGAAGTGGAAGCATTGAGGAGACAACCGAAGTTGATGCCAGCGTCCGCCGCGAGTCAGCAAGCACTGGTACCGACTGCGGTTCCGGATGCGTTTCCGCCACTAGCGGCTGGGGAGGCGCCGGGCACGGAATCAAATGCGAACAGCAGATCGGAAAAGGCGCCTGGCGTAGCCCCCCTAGTGAAATCCCTGCCGATCGAACGCGATCCAGTCCCGACGCAATTGACAATGGCGAAGCAAGTGCAGCTTCCGACTCCTTCGTTGGACTTTACCATAGCACTGCCGAAGGCTAAGCGTTCGTTCCGGGCGCGAGGGAATTTCACGCCGGAATTTCGGGGAGGAGTCTTGCGTCTCGCACTGCTCGCTGCGGCGCTAATGGTTACTGCAGTCGGCGCGGCGTGGCACAAGCACTGGATTCCGTGGAAGTCAGCGGCAAAAAAGCCGCCCGCAATCGCTATGAACGCGAGGACATCGCTGCCGCCGGGAACCCAAGAGGCGGCCAAGGAGCGTCCGGAATTCAGCAATACGAACGTGGCGAGCGACATGCCAGTGACCTCGCCAGTCATGCCATCGCAGTCTGCTGAGTCCTCCGCTCAAATCCTCGCATCGAGCGCCCCCGTGGCACAGCCGGCCGTAAGGAAAACGTCTCCTTCTACAACGCTGGCGGCGAAACGTACAGCGGTTGGTCCAACGGCAAGAGCCACTTCTGTTCCCGTTGTGGCTTCTGCGGTGCAGAGCGTCGTGGTACCGCCGAAGTTGATCAAATCGGTGCGAGCGTTGGCTTCACTGGAGGCCCTGCGGGACTTCGAAACGGGAAACGTCGTGATCGACGCGGTCGTGGGCACGGCGGGCGAAGTGCATTTCATAAGCGTGCTCTCGGGACCTCCGTCATTGCGCGATGCCGCCGTGGAAGCCGCGAAGCAATATCGATACGAACCCGCGACGCGGAACGGCCAGCCTGTTCCGGCACACGTCAATATCAGCATCCGCTTCCGGTTCGAACCGTAAACAACTTTCTTCAGCGCGCGCAGTCGGCCACCGAGGGATAAGTCGGCGTGCTCCTTGGCGTAAGTCGCAAAGCGGCTTACCGGGCCTTGGTCCTCGAACAACCACAGCCCACTCGGGTCGCGGGAATCAACATTGATATGAAATTAAGTACCAAAGGTTCCATCATGCTTTAGAAATCTACGGCTAGGTGCCATCCAACTCCCTTTTCGTTTGCTTCATTCAGAACTCGCTCAAACTCGTCAAGGTCGGCGAGCACTCTCTCTAGATTGACGATTTTTTCAGCGCTCGCCGCTGCCCTAAGTGCTTGGACGGTGGCTAAACCATCGGTCGCGGCAAACCACCGCTCAGACGAAAACGGTCTCGCATTGACTTTCATGGTCACTCCGAGGTCCTCAGCCATTCCATTCAACTCTTCCGGGACTGCGCTCCAGAAGTTCATCAAAGGCTTGGTTCCAATTTTCTTGGCCAAGGTGTCCAGAAGTTCGCTGGCGTGTGCCAATGCCTTGCCGTTGACGAAATGCTTGAAGCCTTCGATTGGTTTCTCCAACACAATATACAAGGCGGCAGACATGGAATCTCCGACTACACCTATGGGTCGATAATGCATCACATAGCAGAAAGGCGAGGGCCCTGCCTCCCAACCGCAGAGGGAGGGCCCTCGCTGGTGGAGTCGAGAACAGGCGCAGTGGCTGTAGCCTCCCGGTGGCCCGTGGCGCTGCTTTCGCGTCGCCGCCTCAGTCCGGTTTGACATGGCTCTGTTTC